>Ga0207681_10001491_pt1 | contig 15109 bp, 13 predicted proteins | sample KBSS53metaG_FD_184324 | JGI IMG/M metagenome (GOLD analysis project Ga0207681, IMG submission 184324) | Switchgrass rhizosphere microbial communities from Kellogg Biological Station, Michigan, USA - KBS S5-3 metaG (SPAdes) (version 2) | ecosystem: Host-associated > Plants > Roots > Rhizosphere... | reverse complement strand
GGCACGCCTTATACACCCGTGGCCTTCCTGCTCGACCCGGCGCACGGCTGGGACATGACTGACTACCCGCAATGGCCGTTTGGAGTTTCACAAATCAACCGGGGCGATCGCGCGCTGCGGGAGCTTTTCGGCGTCGCTTATTACCCGGGTCTGGTGGTGGAGGGCGAACCAGCCACGGGCGATCGGCAAGCATTCGTCAACGGAATCTTCGGGGATATTTTCGATGTACTCGTCGCTTCAAACCGGGTCCAAAGTCCAACGTCCCAAGTCCAACGTCCTCGACCCACGCCGGATAAAGGAAAGACTACGGCGCCAGGACAAACGCGTCTTGATTACGAAGGCAGCGAGCGAGATGGTGTAACGGAAACCGCAGCGTCCGCGTCTGCGTCGGATTCACGGCGCGCGCCCGTCTTGCCACTCGACGCTTATCGCGCGATCGTTGTGGGCGGCAGTATTGATTTGTCGCCGCAATGGATTCAAAAGCTCACTGCTTACGTGAAATCGGGCGGCACAGTAGTGCTCAACTCGGCGCAGATAAAAAATGTCCCGGCAGACTTTCTTGGCGTGCGCCTCACCGGTGTCACCGCTGAAGCGCACAACGCCCGCTGCCTCTCACCGGGCGAGGCTGAACAGAATTTGCAGGGGCAGATCTTTCGTTACGACAAAATCGAATTGAATGGCGCGCAAACTTTGATCAGCGTCGGTGCTGATTCCCTCGTAACAGTTCACAAAGTCGGTAAAGGCAACGTCGTCTTTGCAGCGCTCGCCGGTTTGCTGGGCGAGGACGAACGCATGACGCCTTTTGCAGCGCATATGCTCGCGCACGCGTTTGCCGATGCGACACCGATCAAGGTTAGTGGAGACGTGGAGTATCTGCTGAACCGGAATGAAACTGGCTGGGTGGTGACCTTAATCAACAACAACGGGGTGTTCAAACCGCAACAGGGCCTGGCCCAGGTCGATCGCAAGGCTTACGTGAATGCAACCATCAGCCTGCCGGGCCAGACAATTCAAAAAGCGGTTGATTGGACGAGCGACAAGGAAGTTAACGTAAAGGAAACAAACAGCGGCAGCACGGTAGAGGTTTCAATCGCGCCCGGCGGCGTGGCGATTATTGAACTGCGCGTAACGAAATAATTTGGCCGCGGATTTTCGCGGATTCTAAACGGATCTGAAAAGAACTGAAAAGTAACTGGCATTGATCCTGCCTGTTCGTTCTGATCCGCGTGTCTCCGCGTAAATCCGCGGCTGAAAGTTCTTCGCACTCGTTAACTTTGCGCATGCCCGCTCAACGCTAGCAACTTTGAAACTGCCTTGCCGATATCGTTCGTTCCGTGAACCTCGAGCGCGCGCACGAGGGGCGCGACTTCGCCCGTCTTCGCCATCACAAACAAGATCGACAAGGCATTGTAAGTATCTTCGCGGTTGTCACTGCCCAAATTCCTGATCGCCTCATCTGCCATACCCGACGCGGCGATCGCCGCGCCGATATTTCGCCGTCTTTCAGCCGAAGCGTTTTCCAGCGCGCGATTAAATAAGTCAACCGTGTTCGTAGGTTCCAGGTTACGAAGCGCACGCGCCACGGCGTTGCGCACATGCGGCGAGTGATCGTCGAAACATTCGGTGATGCGACTGAACGCGTCTGGCGCGCCCGAACGTGCCAGCTCAGAAACTGCCGCCGCGCGCTTGTATGGATCGACGCTGTTTAAGAAATTGGCGATCGCCGGAGCTACGGTTGGCGGCGCCGGCACGCTGGCAGCGGCCGTTTCGGTGGAACTTATCGGCTCGGCGCCGACGATGTCCTGGCTGGTTGGGCCAGTCGCAGTATTGGCGCCGCTCTCTTGTCCAATAGTTCGCCATTCGCCGGGTTTGAGTTCTCCGGTGCGTGCGCCAGCGTCAGCGGGCGCAAACGACGGCGACAACGGCGGCTGCGGCTGTTCGTTCAAACTGTGTGCGGAGAGTTCTGGCTGACGATCAAGCTGATCCTGCAGCCGCGCTTTCCGCTCCTGCATGCGCGCTTCCGCCGCCGCCAGTTGCAGAGTGGCTTCCTCGATTCTCGGTCGCTCCTCTTCCTCGAGCCGGCGAAACATCTCAATCTCTTCGCGGATGCGCTTTTCCTGTTCCTTGCGCGACTGGGCTTCGATGGCGACCGAACGACGTTCAGCCTCCAACTTCTCCAGCATGCGCTCCTCCTCTTTCGTGCTCGCGTGGGCCTCCATTTCGATTCGCTGAACTTTTTCCGCGATTGATCGGTAGGCTTCCTCTGCTGCGCGTCGCCGCACTTCCGCATCCTCGATGCGCCGGCGCGTTTCCGCATCAGCAATACGAAGGCTGCCGATTTGACTGAGAATCTGTTGCTCTCGTTCCGCCCGTTGTTGCGACTCCGTTACCGCCTTGGCTTTCATCGCCTCAACTTCGCTGAGACGTTGCTGTTCCTTTTCCGCATTGAAGCGAATCTCTTCCTGCACGCGCTCTTGCTCTTCCTGTCCACGCCGTCGCGTTTCTTCCAGCAGTTGAAGCTGGGTTTCAACCTGATGCTTGATTTCAGCTTCCAACCGCGACCGCTCCAGCTCCGCCTGAGCGCGCGCTTCTTCCGCAGCCTGCATGCGAGCCTGGGTTTGTAACAAACGCTCAGCATCCGCGTCCGCCTTTTCGCGCGCGACATCAACTTCCGCCCGGCGTTTGGCAATCACGTCTCCGGCAGCCCGCAAGTTTTCGAGTTCAGCCAGCAGACGTTCCTGCGCATCGTTATTTTGCTTTTCAGCTTCGCGTCGCAGGCGCTCGGCTTCAGCGCGCTGGCTGGCTTCAACTGCCGCCTGTTCGTCCCTCAGTTGCTGCAGCTCGCGCGCCGACTTCTCACGCGCTGCGATCACATTAGCCTGTTGAACCAAAACCTGCTCGGTCGCCTGGCGCAAAGTTTCTTCTTCGTTGCGCAGTCGTTCCAGTTCCGCTTCGTGACGCGCCCGCACTTCGTCGCGCGCTCGCGCTGCTTGCGCAACACGCTCGCTCTCCGCAGCTTCTTCGCGGGCCCGCTCGAGCTCCGCGCGCTGGCGCGCGAGGGCGACTGCGTTCGTGCGCAGACTTGCAGCCTTTAGTCGCAGGCTCGATTCTTCTTCGGCATGATGTCGCACTTCCATTTCTGCCTGTTGCCGAGCTGCTTGTTCCGCGGCAAACGATTCCAGCTCCTGCATCCGGCGGATTTCAGCCTCCTGCTCTGCCTCCCGGCGCAGTCTGTCTTCTTCGGCGCGCCGCGCCGCCGCTTCAGCTCGCAGCTTCGCTTCGCTTTCTATGCGGGAGCGAATTTCGTTTTCTGAATTCTTGAACGCTTCCGCAACTTCGAGCAGCCGCTGATCTAATTCGGCAACGGACTGCCGCATAGTCGTTTCCTGAAGAAGCAGTTCATCCTCTTCCCTGGTCGACGCGGGTAAACTCGCTTCAGCATCCGGGTCCGGAGCAGCCTGCGCCTGTGCTGCGGCGGCATTCAGTCCGCTGGTTTCGTCAACTACCTCCGGCGTGGTTGTGGAATCAGTTTCTGTAGCGACGGTTGGTTGGGCCATAGACTCATTAACTGAAGATTCAATCGGCGCCTCGTGGGCCACGCTTTTACTTTCCTGTGCGGTCGTTGTTTCGCTCGCGACTTTTCCAGACACCTCGTGTCCAACAGTTGCCTCGCCGATTTGATTTAGCGCCTCCTCGGCTGCCGCTCTCACGCCGAGGTCTTCATCGAACATCGCAGCAATCAAATGCGCCGTTGCCCGCTGGTTGCGCGCGAGGCCTAACGCGCGCGCGGCAGCCGCACGCTCGGCGGGAAACTTCGCGCCTCGGAGGTTTTGGACTGCTTCGTCAAAATATCCCTGTTCGAGGAACAGTTGGCGGGCGCGTTCCTGTTCCTGGGCTCTCGCGTCGTCGCCGCTATCGCCTTCCTTCAAGGTTTCGTGTGAGTGAATCGACGGCTCGGATGCGTCGATCGGTTGAGTATCGTCGTTTTCTTGCTCGGGCATGGCTAAACTCGCATTCCGCTCCGGCGCTGTTTTGTTCTCAGAGTGGGTCTCACGAGTGCCGGCTTCCGTCGACATCGCCGCTAACAACTCAGCGCTTACCGCTTCGCGCGTGGCCGGGTCGCTGGCCGCCGCGGCTTTCGCCTCGCTCGAGCGCCCGGAAAGAAAATCCCTGACCGCACTTAACCCTGCCTTGACTTGTTGGTTCACAAAATATCGACTTTCGCTGTGGTGAAGACACCCTTGTTCGCGCTAAGGGTTTTCGCCGCAGCTGCGCTTCACCTCGCAGTGGCGCGGCGGTTCGCCCTTGACTCAAATCGTCATCGGTCGCCAATTCAGACGTATTTACTTAAAGATAGTCCGATTCGCGGATTTCTTCTACAGAAAGCCAGTTATTTTCGCGGGCGGCGGGTTTTGTTTTGACGTAGGGGCACGGCAGACCGTGCCCGGGATCAAGGTCAAAGGTTGGCGATTTGCAGGTCAGCAGCGAGCGCGCGCTTGAAGCGCGCATCGAAGGTAGCCAGAGGTGAGACCTCTGGGTAGATCAGTGCAAAAGTTCGCGCAGTGAAGGTGCGCAGCGAACGACTGTGCGCGCCCCCAGAGCGCATTGCAAAATGATGGCGTGAGCCAGACGTTTCACGTCTGGCTACCTTCTCGCTGCCGCTACCGCGGCGCAAGCGTCGTCGCAGTTGCCAGTGCCTCGGCAACCTTGTTCACCAGGTTTCCGGCATTGAACGGCTTGGAGAATATCTCGACGCATCCGGCCGCGCGCACGTCCGCCTTCACCGCATCAGTCAGGTAGGCGCTGACAACAAAAATGGGGATTTGCGAAAGCTTGGCTTGGGCGTGAATGCGGCGCGCGGCCTCGACCCCATCCATCTCCGGCAAAGACAAATCCATGATGATTAGGTCCGGATATAACCAGCCGGCCTTGAGTAAACCCTCGACGCCGTCTTCGGCTTCAATCACGTTGTAGCCATGACGTTGAAACAACGCCGCGAGCAATTCGCGGGTGTCGGTGTAGTCTTCGATGACGAGTATGGTTGCCGGGCGAACCGTTGTTGAGGTTCCTGGTATTGGAGTTGGAATCGCAGCTCTGGCTGCGGCTGTCGCTTTGGCAGGGCTCATGTTTACCTCACTGGAAATACACGTGTCACATGTCTGACGTTGGTGCAGTGAGATAACAGGGCAGGCACAGCAAGACTAGCACGGAAGCGACGCCGGGAGGCAAGTCGAGAATGTCATAAATTTGTGTTGATTCTTAGGGCAACAACACAAATTACCGCCATGAGCCAAGGTCGCCAACACTGACGAACAACCAGAGAGCGAACTGAATACTGGTTTGCATTCTTGGCGTTCTTGGCGACTTGGCGGTTCTGTTTGAACAAGTGTCTTTGGCCGGTCGCTACTGCTCTGCAAAGCGCCTTGGTGCTTAGTCTTCAAGCAGTTTTCCGGAAAACAGCGATCTGCCTCCCAGCGAAATGTAGAAACCATACCCAGCTAGCACGAGGCAGATCACCAGGGCAATCGCGAAGTCCGTCGCATACCAGGCATTCAGTTCGGTGGTGATTGGGTAGAAGATTGCGAGGTGCATGAAGAAAAAGGTTGCGACCGCCGCCAGCAAACCATAGCGATAGAGCACGTAGACGATGATAAGAGCTGACAAGGCGGAGAGAAACAAGAATTCAACGTGAATCTGACCAATGAGCGCGTCAACCACCGTCAACAATAACCAAAGCAGTGCAAATGCCAGTCGTTCGCGGCGCAGTATCATTACAAACAGCAACAAGAGAAAGAGCGAAATGAACGCGAGAAAAATACCGGCACTCATTTGTTGCAGGAATTTACCGAAGAAGAGGTGTGTTCCGATCGCGTAAGTTCCCGGATTGTAAATCAACTCTTGTGGTCGTCCGATCCAACGCATGCCGACAGAACTAAGCAGCGTGCAGACCATAATGATTGCCCCGGCCACCGCGCCGATTAAGATGTCGCGCCCCACCATCGGATCGCGATACCCGCCCGCCAACAGCCGGCTCCACGAGATAATTCGCTCGGGCCAACGCTTACGAACAAAGGGCTCCAGCGCGACATACAACAGCCAAACAAAAACGGACTTAAAGATTGCGCCTTCAAGCTGCACCATGAACAGATCAAACTCCGCCTCCAGCGATCCGTTATGGTGGCCCACGAACAGCCAATAAAGCGTATGCAGCGAGAGGAACAGCAAGGCTACTCGAGTCGCACCGCGTCGATCACCGCGGCCTAGTTTCAGATTACGACGGGCCAACCAGGCGCTGGTGATGAGCACCGTGACGAAAACGCCAATCAGGATGAATGAAAGCGCCCTTGCCCGGTTGCTCTCTTGCGGTCTCTCTTCCCGCGCGGCCTGGTCCCAGGGATAGATCGTTTCGAAGTAAATTACCTTCCCGCGAAAGGACGCCGCTTCGACGTGCGTTTTGAGCTCAGGCCGCGCCGGGTCGCCGCCATCCCAGGCGGCGCGAGTGTCATAAGCGTGCAGCGGAACGGTGGTAGATGGAACAGTATGAAAGTTTGCCGGATCTAATCCCGCCTCGCGGAATGGCAGGGACCAGTCGGGCGCGGCGGTCTCGACGACATTAGTCTCCCGCTGCGGCGGCACGCCACTGAACCAATGCAGCCGCCCTTGCATGTCCAAATAAATGCTGGTCATGCCTGAGACATCGAGCGCGGGCCGGTCAACTTCGATTGGCTCGGTGGTTGCGAAGTAGCGCGGACTCTCGCGATACCAGAAGCGGTAAGCGCCGAGCCCGTCAGTGCGCAGCCGATCCCAACGCGATGGGGAGTGATCGTGTTCGGCGATGTAGTGCAGATAATCGTCTCTCAGGACGATGCCGTGAGCGCTGTCAAGCGCGGGCAGGTTGTAGCCCATGCCCTTGATGATGTCGCGTGCGCGCGCTTGTAAAGCCTCCGGAGGAAGATCCAGCGGTGAGAGGCGATAAACGGTGGCGTACCTGGTTAGCCAGCAGGCCAGACCTAACCCGGCGATGACCGCCAACAAGAGCACCGCCGCCATCGCCGGCTTGAGCATTCCTTCCGCCGGCGCCGCCGCTACCATTTCCGGCGACGGTGTTTCACCGGCAGCCAGCGCTGCTGCGATCGGATCGCCGCCTGGCAAGGCTGCCGCAACCTGCAACGCCGAAGCGGGACGCTTTTCAGGATCGTGTTCGAGGCATCTGAGAATCACCTGCTCAACTATCGGGTCGATGTCTTTAATAAGACTCGAAGGCGTTGGCGGGCTCGCTGCGGTTGTTCTTAATTTCAACAACTCGGGGAGCGTATTCGCGGTGAACGCTTTCTTGCCGGTGAACACTTCGTAGAGCACCAGGCCGAGCGAATAGATATCGCTGGTAACGCCGAGCTCTTTTCCGGCGAGCTGTTCAGGAGACATGTAGGCAGGTGTGCCGGCGATCGCTTCGTCCGCGCCAAACTCTTTCACGAGTCCGGCCAGGCCGAAATCGGTGACCCGAACGTCGCCGTTTTCATCGATCATCACATTCGCCGGTTTCAAGTCGCGGTGCAGCACTTTGTTGTCGTGCGCCGCCGCGAGACCCGCGCACAATTGCCGCGCCAGCTGCACCGCTTTGTCGTTAGGTAAGCGGCCGATGCGGCGCAGCAGCGAGGAAAGTTCTTCACCCTTGATGTACTCCATCGAAAGGAAGTGATGTCCCTCGGTCTCCCCGATGTCATAAACGCGGCAGACATTCTTGTGACTGACCTGGCGCGCGATTCGCACTTCGCGATGGAACCGGGCGAGCGCTGCGCCATCGCTTAGCAGTCGATCAGGCAAAAACTTCAGCGCGACCGGCTGGCTGAGTTTGAGATCGTCGGCACGATAGACCTCGCCCATGCCGCCCTGGCCCAACAAGCCGACAATGCGATAGCGGTGGGCCAAAACTGTGCCGGGAATGAAGCGAGCGTTGTCTATCGAATCGTAGGAGGAGGCTGGTTTTGGTGAGCTTCCTTTGGAATCGAGTACGCGCGTCGGCGCATCTTCCACGACCGCGCCGCAGGTCGGGCAACTCAGTGAATTTTCCGGGATGGTCTTTTGACAGCGAGGACAGGTAACCATTGGCGGCGGATTCTAACAGAAAACCGGATCGCGATAACACACAAGGGAATGACTGGTTGCAGGTGCAATTCGGGAATGAGGTCAGTACCACCACGCGGTAGCGGGTGGATCTCTTGATTGGCGATTGTCGATTGCCGATTTTCGATTGGCACTTTCCGATAAAGCTAATCAGCTATCGAAAATCCAGGAGCCCACCCGCTACCGCGTGGTAGTACTGACCTCATTGCCAATCATGCACGCCTATCGAGCTGCGCTCTTAATCAAGTGATCACGTGCATTGGGCGTTCGCGCCGGCGTTGGTTACAATGAAACGCTTCAAATGAAACCAAGAATCGTGTTTCGAAACGCAAGCTGTAGAATGTTTTCACCAAACGCGCGTACATTCTTGTTAAGTCTATCGTTGCTTCTGCTGCTTGCGGTTTCATCCATCGCCACGCCGCGCAAGGCTCAGCGCCTGACGCCGGGAACATGGGGCGGGCTGCACATCAGGCTTGATGTCGACGCGCGCTCAGCCGCGGTCGATTACGACTGCGCGACCGGAACGATTGCCGGCCCGCTCACCATCGACAGCCGAGGGCGTTTCAACTGGCGCGGCACTTTTCATCGTGAGCGCCCCGGGCCGGTGCGCGCGGACTCGCCGGGAACAGATCGCGCGGCGACGTACTCAGGCTCGGTGAAGGGTGACCGGATGACGCTCACTGTTAGATTAGCGGATACGAACGAAATCCTTGAGAGCTTCACGCTGAAACGCGGCGGTCCGGGACGAGTATTCAAGTGCAAGTGAGTGGGATAGACGATGACGAAAGTCGCCAGGAAGTTTTTGATAAGGGGTGAGGTCCAGGGGGTTGGCTATCGTTTCTTTGCGCAACGGGCCGCGGCGCGCCATCAAGTGCGGGGTCACGTTAAGAACTGCGCGGACGGCAGCGTGGAAGTCGTCGTGGAAGGGGCGGCGGATGAAGTTGAGGAGTTTAAGAAGGATCTGGTAACCGGACCGCAGTGGTCACGCGTAGACCAGGTCGAAGAAATCAACCTTGAACCAACCGGGTCGTATGCGAGTTTTAGAATTGAACGTTAAGCTTCGCTAGAGCTTTGAGCTTTGTACTTTGTTCTTTGCTCCTGAAGATCAGGGTCGGAGAAATCAGAATTGAGGCGATTAGAACCAAGTACAAAGCACAAAGCACAAAGTACTAAGTACCAAGATCAAATCAAGAGGATGCTGTTTTCGGACAAGCTCTTATGGACGACTTGAAAAAACTAATTCGCGAAGTGCCGGATTTCCCCAAGCCCGGCATTAATTTTTACGACATCACCACGCTGCTCAAGCACCCGGACGGATTGCGGCAGACGGTTGACGCCCTTGCCGCCGAGTACGAAGGGGAAAAGGTTGATACGGTGATTGGCGTAGAAGCGCGCGGTTTTATCTTCGCGCCCGCGCTCGCTTATCACCTCGGTGCCGGCTTTGTGCCGGTGCGCAAACCGAAGAAGCTGCCGGCTGAGTGTGCTTCTATTTCGTATGACCTCGAGTATGGCCAGGACACGCTGGAGATTCATCGCGACGCGGTTGGGAGTGGTCATCGCGTACTCATCGCCGATGATTTGCTGGCGACCGGAGGAACTGCCCGTGCGGTCTGCGATCTGGTTGAAGGGCTAGGCGGAACGGTGGCGGGTTTGGTATTCGTCGTCGAACTGGAATTTCTGCCGGGGCGAGAGAAACTCACCGGATACGATGTGCGTTCGTTGATTAAGTATCAATCGTGAGCTTTGCCTTTACCATTCACGATTTACCATTTACGATTTACCAGTCTTGCTCCCGTAGCTCAGTTGCATAGAGCGCTCGCCTCCTAAGCGAGAGGTCGCGCGTTGGAATCGCGCCGGGGGCACCATTCTTTCGCCCCGCACACACATTCGCACACAAAAACGGTCTGCAAACGATGGATACCTCATGGATCACACTCGCGACGGGACTAGTGGCCGGATTGGGAATCGGTTCGGTCATAACGGCCCAAATCCAGCATGCGCTCAAGCTGAAGGAGACTGCCCATGAGAGCCAACGACAGGCGTTGGAAGCGCGATACAAAGTCGTAATTCTTCTGATGTACGCTGCGGTTGATTTTGCTGGCAATGAAACTGCCATGCGTATTCATAGGCCAGACTTAAAAAACCAAACCGATGTGCTGGATGACCTCCGGGCCGAGTGGACTAACATGCTTCTCTTTGCTTCAAAGAATACGCTGGATCTCCTTCGAATTTTCATCCTCGAGCCAACAGGCACCAATCCCGCGAAGTGCGCCGTGTCAATGCGTGTCGACTTGGGACGGCAGCCTGTAGACCTCGAAACGCTGGATCTCACTTTGAGATGTAAGAATTCCTAGGCTCTATAAAGCACGCGAGTTCTCATTCAATTAGACTCCAGAAGTTTGCTGAACAAGCTTGAACTACTTCCTTCCGCGCCAATAACCGGGCCGTCGGCCGTGATGAGCGACCGCGAGAATACGAATTTCATCCCCGGAAACTGTGTACACCAGCGAGTATGGAAAGCGCTTCATGAGATAACGTCGTCGGCCTCGACCGCGCCACGGCGAACCCAATCCGGGGTGTTTTAAAAGGATGTTGACGGATTGCCCGAACTCGGCCAGCAAGGATTGCGACAGACTTTTGCCCGCTCGCTGCCTATAGAACTCGGCGGCGTCCCGAAGGTCTGATTCAGCCTCCGGGTGTAGCCAGTAGTTCATTGAAACTCCGCTTTTAGCTTTGCCAATGTGTCGGGACCCGGCAGTAAGGAAACTGTTCCATTCTCGATCTCAGTCTGACGTCGCTCGACTTCGGCGATCCAGGCTTCTTCGACTTCGGGATCAGCGTCAAGTGTGGCTATGAGTCTCTCAACCAGTCGCGCTCGCTCTCCGGGTGGCAAATGCAAAGCTGCGGCTTCCAGAGTTTCTACTGTTTCCATTTCTAAAGCCATTTTCTCCTCCAACTCTGAAATCAGTTTACCATCTCGACCGGCTCCCGCTGCAGCGTTTCCTCGGCGTTGAATGCGTTGAGGACAAAGTTTCCTTGACACATCGGGCCAACATTGTTATACCGACAACTTCTCAAATTTTCCCGTCCAATGTAAGCCGTCTCTTTCGAAATCTCGGTCAGGAAGTCAGGCTTATTCACTCTTGCTGCCGGCACCACAGGCCGGTTAAGGAGACAAATGAAAAACCCAAAATCCCTACTCTATCTCTCATCAATTTTCATAATTGTCTGTTTGCACGTTTCCGCTTCGGCACAGACGATGGAGGACAAGAACAAGATTGCGGCAATCTCCGCTATTGGATCTGGCGTCAGATGGGACGTCAGTGCTCCTAATGCTGGGGTAACGTTAACAGTCTCGGCGCCAGATGGCCGCGTGTTCACCAGTACATTCAAAGGCGGATCTTCGCCTCAGTTCTTAATTGCGGATGCTCATGGCGAAAGATTGCCGGATGGACAATACACTTATGAACTGCGTCTGGCGCCAGCGTCATCAGCGCGCAAAGATTCCACGTCGAATGGTCGTGGCAAAGAGGACGAACCTGAAAGCGTAAGGGCCGCGCGCAAAAGCGCTGCACCGGCGCAGCCGCTCGTCGAGTCGGGAAGTTTCTCAATTATGAACGGCGCGGTTGTCAATCCCGCCGCGGTTGAAGAAGGTGGTCGCCGGCCCGTCAGCAAAGTTATGGAACTGCAGAGGCTTCCCGGGGCCGTCAATAGTGCGACAACTAAAAACCCGATGCATCACCCGCTATTCATTGCCAAGCCTGATGATGTGATACCCGACGATCTGATCGTGCAAGGCAGCGCTTGCGTGGGACTAGACTGCGTTAGCGGTGAAGTTTTTGGTTTTGACACGATCAGGGTCAAAGAAAATAACACGCGAATCCAGTTTGACGACACGAGTGGCGCCGGATTTCCAACTAACAACTGGCAGATACGTGCTAACAGCTCGGCCGGAGGCAGCTCTAACTTCCTGGCGTTTGTGGATCAAGGTGCCACCGGCAATTCGGAAACCGGAACGATTGTGTTTGAAGTTGATGCCGGCGCGCCGGCCAACTCGCTCAGGGTAAGCAGCACAGGCAGAGTCGGCCTCAGGACAGCCACGCCGGTGTTAGATCTACACATCACTACCAGCGATACTCCTGCGCACCGACTTGAACAAACCAACGCCGGCGGTTTCACTGCGCAAACCTGGGACATCGCCGGCAACGAAGCGAATTTCTTCGTTCGCGATGTCACCAGTGGTTCTCGGCTGCCCTTCCGAATCCGGCCCGGCGCGCCGACGAGTTCAATCGACATCTCGGCGACTGGCAATGTTGGCATCGGGACAGCGAGTCCGGATACCAGGTTAAGCGTACTCGCTTCAGGAGCAACCTTTCCTACGGTATATAACGTCGGCGATGTCGCAACTTTCATCGCGCCTTCGGACAACTTCACGAGCATCAGCCTGGTCAAGGGAGGTATCGCGAACCCGCAAGGGCTTCACTTTGGTGTTAACCAGGCCTCTCTTTTTTCTGAGATACAGGCATCTCGCGATGGTGTGGCAACAAACACACTCGCATTGAACCGACAGGGCGGCAACGTTGGCATCGGGACGGGCGCCCCCACTGCTTTGTTGTCAGTCAACGGAACCGCCAACAAACCGGGTGGTGGATCATGGGATGTTTTTTCGGACGAGCGTTTGAAGAACATCAAGGGCCGCTTCAATAGCGGACTAAAAGCCGTCATGCAATTACAGCCACTCCGCTACGAGTACAAGCAAAACAATGCTTTGGGCATTAAGTCGGAAGGGGAACACGTGGGCTTTGGAGCACAGGCTGTGCAGAAGATCATACCCGAAGCTGTCAGCCGTACGAGCAACGGGTACCTGCAAATCAACAACGACCCGATTCTCTGGACCATGCTCAACGCAATCAAGGAGCAGCAGAAAGAGATTGAGCAATTGAAAGGACAGATCAAGCAGTTGCGGGCTGCCTCGCGAAGGCGCCGGTAAGAATCGCGCTTCCCTCGCAACCCCTGGACATCAATTCCCCGTGCGACCGGCCTCCAGTTTTTTCCGCTGGAGGCCGGTCGCTGCTTACACATCCAAAAACTTCGCGCGATGTTTTGGTTCGGGCAGCATGCAGGATTCGTGTTTGCCGAATACGCGGTAGCGATTGCGCGCGACAATCTTATAGACCGCATCGCGAACGGCGCCTGGCAAGACGCGTCCAACGCCGCTCGACTTCCAAATACCACCAAGCTGCGACAGCATGAACAGGATGGCGTCGGAGCGCGCTAGCAAACGTTCGTTCGTCTGGCCATGGTCTTTAACCACGTAAACCGTGTCGAGGTCGTGCGGATCCACTCCGTGCCTGGTCATTAGCTGCTGGGCGAAGTCGCTCTGTAATGAGGCAAACCTGAAGCGGTCCCTGGTATCGCGCTTGAGGATGAACTGGACCAGATGATTGCACAGTCCACAAACACCGTCGTAAAGAACGATTGGATTGGGTTCGGTTTTTGACAAGTTGTTCGAGTTAGCTCGTTCCGGTTCGTGTTACTTCGTGGTTCGTGCTGTTTGCTTAGTAAAGGAAACGTACCACGAAACTACACGAACTCGCAGACAAAACACACGAAAGCGATCGGTTACGAATTGCCCTACTTAAACTCGAAGGAATGAATGTAGTCGTTGAAGGCCTGGTCCCAATGCGCCACGGTTTTTTCAGGTCCAGTTAGTTTTGCGAAATACGATCCCTTTGGCGTGTCGATAATCGCGCCGCGCAAACGATAGATCGCCTTGCTGTCGTGCGGGGCGCTGTCCTGCGACATCCCACCCGAGTAGTTTCCTAAGAGGTCAAGCGTGGTGACGTGAAGTCCATTGACGGTGAGCGTGTCGATCTTCGCTTTGTCTTTCGAGGGCGAGCCATCCGGCTGCTTCACCTGGTTGATCCAGCGCTCGATGTTCGCTTCCGGCGTGCCGCCCTGTCCCGGGCCAAAATAGTAGACGATTAAGAGCGCGTCTTCGGCGTCGCCCGCGGCCTTCGGCAATTTATATTGCGCGAAACGCATCTCCGAAGTTGGCTTTTCCACGGTCCAACCTTCCGGGACCTTGAATCGCAACTCACCCGCAACGGGTTGCTGCGGCTGGGGGCTGACTGGCGCCGACGGCGCGGACGGCGCGGCGCTGCTGCCAGGAGCGAGGCCCGAATTCTTCGAACAACCGCTAACGACAATTGCCAGAGCGCAGAGAGAAATAATTGTTTTGATCATGGCGATGATTTAATAGCAAGAGACGACGATACTGCAAGTGGGGCAGTAGCCCGGCCGTCAGGGAGGGCTTGCTCTTCAGTGGTTTCGATCCAGGCCCTCCCTGACGGTCGGGCTACTGCCCCGAGGCACGCACGTGCCTAAGGCTTGGGCGTCAACAGTAGATAAACAGCGAACGATGCCAGCCAGTGTTCACCGGCGTAATCGCCACTCGCCACGTGGGCCAACGCATCACGCGCGTGGGCGCGCGCGGAGTTTGCCAGCGCCTTCCGCGCCGGGTCGTTTTGCGGCAAGGCGCTGGCGATACTGCGCATGCACCAGGCGCGACTCAGATTAAGTCCGTCAAGATGAACCAGCTTCGGATCGGTGCGATCTGTCACGGTCGCAGGTTTTAGCAGCGTCGCTGGAATACCATTCGCGAGCTGCGGCAGAAAGCGGTCGAACCAATGACGAAACTCCGCCGGCGTCAAGACCCGTCGCATGAGATCAGCTTCCATCAAGGCGGGCGAAAAGAAATCTTCGCCGCCCGGTTCCCAGGCGCCGGGATAGTTCCGATCGTTCGCAAAATAGCTGCGGCTGCGTTCGATAATCAGGCCAGTTAGTTTTTCGTTTCCGCTCGCACGCGCGTAATCAAAGGCGAAGGCCAGACCAAACGCGGTGTTGGGGTGAACGCCGGTGCGAATGGGATAAGTTTGCTTCGGCAGAAACAACAAGTAAGACTCAACTAAGGCATCCGCCAGGG
>Ga0207681_10001486_pt1 | contig 15120 bp, 16 predicted proteins | sample KBSS53metaG_FD_184324 | JGI IMG/M metagenome (GOLD analysis project Ga0207681, IMG submission 184324) | Switchgrass rhizosphere microbial communities from Kellogg Biological Station, Michigan, USA - KBS S5-3 metaG (SPAdes) (version 2) | ecosystem: Host-associated > Plants > Roots > Rhizosphere... | reverse complement strand
CCTGCGGATCGGCGACCGCGTGTGGTTCCGCCACGCGAAGGCGGGCGAACTGTGCGAGCGCTTCGACGCACTGCACCTGATCGAGGGCGACCGCATCGCCGAGACGGTGCCGACGTACCGCGGCGAGGGGCAGTGCTTCTTGTGATCGATTTGCAGCACATTTGTTGCAATCGACCAGCGATACGCATCATTTGATGCGCTAGCGTCCCGGCCATGGTAGCTTCGCTTCTGATGGCCCCCCCGAGAAGACCCACGCGTGCACCCCGCGCCCCCAGACGAGCCGGCGCGCGTACGACGCTGCGCGTCCCCGACGACCTCGCCGACACGGTCGAGCGCTACGCCGAGCAGCACCGCACGAGCACGAACGACGCGCTCATCCGGCTCGCATACGGCGGGGCCAAGCGCTACGAGTACGAGCGCGAGGTGGAGGAGCTCGCCCGCGTGCGCCGGGAGGCGATCCTCCAGCGGACGCCGGTGCCCGCGGGGGTTCGCGTCCCGACGTCGGCCGAGACGACCGCGGCGATCCTCGCCTGGCGGCGGGGCGAGATCGACTAGGTCCGGTGCCGCAAGCGTGGGACACGTCCGTCGCCTCGCGGGCGCACGGAGACGGCCGCCATGCGGACCTCGTGCGGCAGCACGAGCTCGCTGAGAGGCCGATCGCGCTCCCTGCGCCCACGGTGCAGGAGCTGGTGTACGGCCTGCACGCCCACATCAGGCTTGAGTCCGCTTTTCATGCGTCTGCCGACTGGTTCGCCGCATTCCTGGAGCACTCGCTCGTGCACGTCATCCCGTTCGACGCCGCGAGCGCCGTCCTCGCCGGGCGGCTGCTCGCCCATCTGCCGCACCCGCCGACCGGCCCGCGACGGCGCGAGGGGACGCGAGCGCGTCAGCGCGCCGCGTGGGCGCTCGACGTGCAGATCGCCGCATGCGCGTTCGCGGGCGGGTACGGCGTCCTGACCGAGAACGTCGACGACTTCAGCGTCCTGCGCGACGCGATCGCCGAGCTGCTGCCCGGTGTGCCGCCGCTAGTCGTCTCAGACGGGCGGATCTAACGCTCAACTCGAACGTTAGAAATAGGCCCGAGAACCCTGTCGGAATAGGCGTTTCCGAAGCGGCCTTCGGGATCGAGCCGCGCGCGGACCGCCTGGAAGTCGTCCCAGCGCGGATAGCGGGCCCGCAGCGTCTCTGCCGTCTGGAAATGGCGCTTGCCCCAGTGCGGGCGGCCGTCGTACTCGTCCATGATCGTCTCGACGGCGCGGAAGTACGGCTCCCACGCCATGCCCTTGAACATGTGGACCGCCACGTAACCAGTCGGGCGCCCATGTGCGGGGGACAAGAGGGCATCGTCTTCAGCCACGAGCCGCACCTCGATCGGAAACGGCACGTGGAAGCCGCGACGGGGGATCAGCTCCATCACCCGCCGGACAGCCACGGCGGTGTGCTCGCGCGGCAGCGCGTACTCCATCTCCGTGAATCTGACGAGCCGCGGCGACGCAAAGATGCGGTCGCTGCGATCCACACGGGTGCTCGAGCCAGCAAGCCGCGTGACGCTGCGGTTGAGCTGTGGGATCCAGCGCGGGAAGGCGCGGCCGGCGAGACAGAAGGCGTGGAACGCGCGATTCGTCAACAGCACGTCGTTCGCGTAGGCGCTCAGGCGCGACCGCGGCCGCGGCGGCTCCTCGACGCGGTTGTTCGTGCGCGTGAGCGCCGTGTCGCAGTGCGGGAAGACGAACAGCTCGAAGTGGTCGTTCTCCTCCCCCGCCTGCTCGAGCCGGTCGAGCGTCTCTCCCAGCGGCCCGGGGGCGTCAACGCCGCGCAGCGTGAATGCTGGGACCGCCCGCAGCGTGACCGCCGCGATCACGCCGAGCGAGCCGACGCCGACGCGCGCGGCGAGATACGCCGTCGGGTCCGCGTCCGTGGCGGAGACCGTGAGCGCCGAGCCGTTGGCCAACACGAGCTCGAGCGACTCGATCTGCGCGGAGAGGTTGCGCAGCCGCGCGCCCGTTCCGTGCGTGGCGGTCGAGATCGCGCCGGCGATCGTCTGCACGTCGATGTCGCCGAGGTTCTCGAACGCGAGCGCGTGCGCGGCGAGCGCGGCGCTCAGCTCATGGATGCGGATGCCGCCCTCGACGCGCACGCGCCCACTCGCGCGATCGACGTCGAGCACCCGGTTCATCCGCTCCAGCGACAACAGCCGCCCGTCGGTGCAGGCCGCATCCGTGAACGAGTGGCCGCTGCCGGCCACGCGCACGCGCTGGCCCGCGGTCGTCGCACGCTCGAGCGCCGCCACGATCTCCCCCACGCTGCCGGGCCGCTCGAGCGCCGCCGGCTCGCAGCGCTGGTCGCCCGCCCAGTTGCACCACATGGCCGCCAGCCTACGCGCGCCGTCCAGCCGGCGAGGCGGTTGACGCCGAGCCGGTCGCCGCTCCGCGGCGCACGGAGGGGCGCCCGGCCGGCTTGAAGCCCGGCAGCCGGAAGGCGACCCGCGCGCCGCCCTCCGGGGAGGCGCCCGCGGAGATGCGGCCGCCGTGCGCCTCGACGATCGCGCGTGCGATCGCGAGCCCCAGGCCGGCGCCGCCCTTCCCGCGCGCCCGCGCGCTGTCGAGCCGGGTGAAGCGGTCGAACACGCGGTCGCGCTGCTCGGGCGGGATCCCGGGTCCGTCGTCCTCGACCGCGAACTCGATCCAGCCGCGCGGCTGCGTGTTCACGCACACGCGCACGAGTCCAGCCGGACCGGTGTGCTCGACCGCGTTGCGCGCGAGGTTGCGCACGACCTGCGCCAACCGGTCCTCGTCGGCGCGCAGCGTTCCCTCCGGCAGGTCGCCGAGCTCAAAGGTGCGATCGGCGGTCAGCGTGACCGAGTCGAACAGCTCCGTCACGAACGGCCGCAGCTCGAGCGCCGTCGGACGCAGCAGCTCGCCCTCGTCCGCGCGCGCCAACAGCAGCAGGTCCTCGACGAGCCGCTCCATTCGCACGACCTCCGTGCGCACGACGTCGTCGACGTGTCGCACGTCGTCGGGCGTCACGTCGCGCTGACGCGCGAGCACCTCGAGCTGGCCGCGGATCACCGTCAGCGGCGTGCGCAGCTCGTGCGAGGCGTCGGCCACGAAGCCGCGCTGGCGCGCGAACGCGTCCTCGAGCCGATCGAGCATGCGGTCGAACGCGTCGGCCAGCACGCGCACCTCGTCCTGGCGCCCGCGCGAGGCGCGGATGCGCTTGGAGAGGTCGCCGGCGCGCACCTCGGCTGCCGTCGTTGCCATCCGCCGCAGCGGGCGCGAGAGGCGCGTCGCGAAGGCGAAGCCGAGGATGATCGCCGCCAGCAGCGTCGCGCTGCCGGCGAACAGGAACGTGCGCGCGACGCCGCTCTGCGCGCGCGTCACGCCCTCGGTCGGCTCGCCGACGCCGATCGAGGCGACGCGGCGGCCGTCGCGCAGCACGGGGATCACGTAGAGGCGGACGCCCTCGCCGTTGATCGTCACGTCGGTGAAGCCGAGCGGCGCGGTCCGCACCGCTCTCACCTCGGGACTTTCGCGCTGCGGCCCGGCGACGTCCTTGGCGACCGGGTTGACGAGGGCCGGGTTGAGCTCCGGCTGGTTCGTGACCATGCCGCCGCCTGCGACGCGCACGACGTAGAGGCGCGGCGCGACGCTGAACGTCACCTGGTCGTCGATGTAGCGCTGCGCGACGCGTGTCACATGTCTGCGCGTGACCTTGAAGACGGGGATCTTCTGCTCGAAGGCGCTCGCCTCCTGGCGCAGGTCCTGGTCGATCTGCGCCTGCACCTGCGTGCCGGTGCCGCGATAGGTCGCGACGAACGTCGTCCCGAGCGCGACGACGAGGATCACCGCGATCGCGAGCGCGAGCCGGGCCCGCAGGCTGCGGAACCAGGGGACGTGCGAGCCGATGCCGATCTCCGTGTCGGTCGCTCGCGGCATCGCGTTAGCTCAGGAGCGGGTCGTGAGGCGGTAGCCGACGGAGCGCAGCGTGTCGATCGGCGCCGGGCGCCCGGGCAGCTCGAGCTTGCGTCGCAGGTAGCGCACGTAGACCTCGACGACGTTCGTGCCCGGGTCGAAGTCGTAGCCCCACACGGCCGACAGGATCTGCTGGCGGGACAGCGCCTGGTCGGGGTGGCGCAGGAAGTAGGTGAGCAGGTCGAACTCGCGCGCGGACAGGCGCAGCTCGACGCCGTCGCGCGTGACCTTGCGGCCGAGCAGGTCGAGCTCGATGCCGGCGGCCGACAACGTGGTCGCATTGCTCTGGCGCGGCGTGCGCAGATGCGCGCGCACGCGTGCGGCAAGCTCGTCGAAGCTGAACGGCTTCGTGACGTAGTCGGTTGCGCCGCCGTCGAGGCCCGCGACGCGGTCGTCCACGGCCGCGCGCGCGCTCAGCATCACGACCGGCAGCTCCGGCTTCTCGCGACGGATCGCCGACAGCACCCCAAGGCCGTCCTTGCCCGGCAGCATCACGTCGAGGATCACGAGGTCGACGTCCTCGGCGAGCGCGCGCCGCTCGCCGACGAGCCCGTCGCCGGCACACGAGACCGCATGCCCTTCGGCCTGCAGCCCGCGCTGGATGAAGTCCGCGATCGCCGTCTCGTCCTCCACCACCAAGATGCGCATAGCGCAATCGTACGGCTGTCAGGCAACCGTCCACGTGTCGCCCGCGTGCAGCAGCGCATCGAGCTGCCTTGCGTCGGCGACCGGCCGGTCGGCGTTGCGGACCGCAGCCGCGCCGTGCAGCGGGCGCTTGACGGCGCGAAAGACCCCGATCGGCGTCGGGCCGGTCGGGCGCTCGGCGAGCCGCGCGAGCGCAAACGCGAGGCTCGGGTCCTCGCGGAGCGCGTCGTGCACGAGCAGCGCGTCCTCCCCTACGTCTGCGACCTCAGCGATCTCAAGGTCGCCGTCGGCGCCGCGGATTACCCCGCGCGCGTTCTCCAGCCCGAAGCGAATCGGCTGCCCGTGCTCCAGCGGGATGCGGTTGACGGCACCCTGCGCGCGGTCGCGCAGCGCGTCGAACGCGCCGTCGTTGAAGACCGGGCAGTTCTGGTAGATCTCGACGAACGCGGTCCCCTGATGCGCGGCGGCCGCGCCCAGGACGGCAGGCAGATGCTGCTTGTCGGTGTCGAGCGTGCGCGCGACGAACGTCGCCTCTGCGCCGAGTGCGAGCGCAAGCGGGTTGAACGGCCGGTCCTGCGTGCCGAAGGGCGAGGACTTCGTGATCTTGCCGCGCTCGCTCGTCGGCGACGCCTGCCCCTTCGTCAACCCGTAGATCTGGTTGTTGAACAGCAGGATCTTCACCGGCACGTTGCGCCGCAGCGCGTGGATCAGGTGGTTGCCGCCGATCGAGAGCGCGTCGCCGTCGCCGGTGACGATCCAGATCGAGAGGTCGGGCCGCGTCGTCGCCAGCCCCGTCGCGAGCGCCGGCGCGCGACCGTGGATGCCGTGCATCCCGTACGTGTCCATGTAGTAGGCGAAGCGGCCCGCACAGCCGATGCCGGTCATGAAGACGATCCGCTCGGGTGGGATGCCCAGCTCCGGCATGAAGGCCTGGACGGCCGAGAGGACCGCGTAGTCGCCGCAGCCCGGGCACCAGCGCGTCTCCTGATCGGACTGGAAGTCAGCCTTGGAGCGCATCGACGATCGCATCCTCCAGCTCGGCCGCGAACAGCGGCTGCCCCGTGATCTTCGTGTGCGAGTGCACGTCGACGAGGAAGTGCGCGCGCAGCAGCTGCGCGAGCTGGCCGCGGTTCATCTCGGGCACGAGCACGCGCGGGTAGGCGCGCAGCAGCGCGCCGACGTTGGGCGGCAGCGGCTCGAGGTGGTGCAGGTGGGCGACCGCGACCTTCAGCCCGCGATCGCGCACGCGCCGCGCGGCCGCGCGGATCGCGCCGTAGCTCGAGCCCCAGCCGAGCACGAGCAGCTCGGCGCCTTCGTCCGCATCGATCGCCAGCGCCGGCAGCTCGCGCTGGATGCCGGCGATCCGCTCGGCGCGCAGGCGCGTCATCGTCGCGTGGTTGGCCGGGTCGTAGGAGATGTTGCCGGTCCCGTCCTGCTTCTCCAGGCCCCCGATGCGGTGGGCGACGCCGGGCGTGCCGGGCGGCGCCCACGGCCGCACGCCGCGCGCGTCGCGCGCGTAGGGCAGGAACGTTTCCCCGGACCCGGTTCCCACCCACCCGTGGGCGAAGGCGGGATCGATCTGCGGCAGCGATGCCGCGTCTGGGATCCGCCACGGCTCCGACGAATTCGACAGGAAGCCGTCGCTCAGCAGGATCACCGGCGTGCGGTAGGAGATCGCCAGCCGCGCGGCCTCGAACGCCGTCTCGAAGCAGTCGGCCGGGGTCGCGGCGGCGAGCACCGGCAGCGGCGACTCGCCGTGGCGGCCGTGCAGCGCGAGCAGCAGGTCCGACTGCTCCGTCTTCGTCGGCATGCCGGTCGAGGGACCGGCGCGCTGGACGTCGATCACGACGAGCGGCAGCTCGAGCATCGCAGCGAGCCCGATCGTCTCCGCCTTCAGGTCCATCCCGGGTCCGCTCGTCACCGTCACGCCGAGATGGCCGCCGTAGGAAGCGCCGAGCGCCATCCCGGCCGCGGCGATCTCGTCCTCGGCTTGGATCGTGCGCACGCCGGCGCCCTCGTGGCGCGAGAGCTCGTGCAGCAGCTCGGAGGCGGGCGTGATCGGGTAGCTCGCGAGCAGCAGCGGCAGCCCGCTGCGCACGGAGGCCGCGATCAGCCCGAGCGCGGTCGCGGTCGTGCCGTTGACCTGGCGGTAGGTGCCGGGTGCGACGTCGGTCGCCGGCGCGACGCGGTACTGCACGTCGAGCAGCTCGGTCGTCTCGCCGAAGCTCCAGCCGGCGCGGAACGCCGCGAGATTCGCCGCACGCGCAGCCGGCCTGGCGGCGAACTTCGCCTCGATCCAGCGCTCGCTGACGTCCGTCGGGCGGCCGTAGAGCCACGACAGCAGGCCGAGCGCAAACAGGTTCTTCGCTCTCGCGGCGTCGCGCGTGCCGACCCCTTCGAGGCTCTCCGCCGCGCGCGTCGTGAGCGTCGTCATCGGCACGCGGTGCAGGCGGAAGTCGCTCAGCGTGCCGTCCTCGAGCGGGTTCGCCTGGTAGCCGGCCTTCTCGAGGTTGCGCCTCGTGAACGCGTCCTCGTTGGCGATGATCGTCGCACCGCGCTCGAGCGTCGCGAGGTTCGCCTTCAGCGCCGCCGGGTTCATCGCGACGAGCACGTTCGGCGTGTCGCCCGGTGTCAGGATGTCGCGCGAGGCGAAGTGGATCTGGAAGGCCGAGACGCCGGGGATCGTGCCAGCCGGTGCGCGGATCTCCGCGGGAAAGTCGGGCAGCGTCGCGAGGTCGTTGCCGAGCAGCGCCGTCGCGTCGGTGAAGCGTCCACCGACGAGCTGCATGCCGTCCCCCGAGTCGCCCGCGAAGCGCACGACCACGCGCTCGCGCTGCTCGACCGTCTTGCCCACGTCCTGCCTTCCCCCTCGTGGCCTGCATTCGATCCTACAGGCGCGGCGCCTTAAACACGGAAGGCCTCCGATGGAGGCCTTCGAGCGTGCGACTGCGGTGTGTCCTAGATGGCGTGGACGTTGACCGCCTTCGGACCCTTGTCGCCCTGCTCCTCCTCGTAGCTCACCTTCGAGCCCTCGGCGAGCGAGCGGTAGCCATCGGCGTTGATGCCGGTGTGATGGACGAACAGGTCGCGGCTGCCCTCGTCAGGCGTGATGAAGCCGAAGCCCTTCTCGTCGCTGAACCACTTCACGGTTCCGGTCGGCACGTTGCTGATCCTCCACTGCTGGTGTGCTGCATGCGCGGAGGGTGCTGTGAGCAACGGCCCGCGTACGTCGCACTGCTTTCTGCCGGGTATTTCCCGGCCTTACGCGGCAGAACGTAGCAGGCGCCAGAGCGGCCTGCCACCTGTGGGTGCCAACGACCTGGATGCCGTGGGTCAGTCGCCGAGGCGCGAGATGCGCGCGAGTGCCTCATGGCACTCGACGACGCGCTGGCGAACCGGATCGGACTCCGGCCGGTCGTGCACGAGATCCCAGGTGCGGTCGGCGATCTCACGCGCATTCTCGGCCGTCGCCGCGTGCCACAGGCGCTCGACCAGCAGCAGCTCGAACTGTTGCACCTGCTCGTCGGGCGAACCCGGCGACAATCTCGGCAACGGTTCTCCTGTCACCTCGCGCCACATGCCGGTGGCGACGAGCAGGCGGTTGCGCAGGGTCACAGCGTCCATGTCGGCGGGATCCTAGACCGGATCGCATCGCGCGAGCGCGCCGGACGCCAGCGGTCGGCTGAGCGCCGGCAGCCAGACATCTGTCCAGACTGTTGGACGTTCGCCAAAAGGCGCGTGCGGCGCGGTCGATTGCTCGGGAGGAATGCCTCGTTCGCGCCTCGCGCTTCTCATCCTGGTTGCCGCCGCGGGCGGGTGGGTCCTGGTTCCCACCGCTTCGGCGAGCGCCCAACGGCACAGTCACCGGCACGTGCAGGAGCACGCGGTCGGAGCGTGCAGCGCCTCGCACGCTGTCGTGCGCGCCGCCGCGATCAAGCGCTCGCGCGACGCGACGCTGTGCCTGCTGAACCGTGTGCGCGCACGCCACGGCCTGCGGCCCTTTCGCCTGAACGCGAAGCTCTCGCACGCTGCCCGCCGGCATTCGCGCGACATGGTCCGTCACCGCTACTTCGCGCACGACTCGCGCGACGGTCGTTCCCCGTTCGACCGCATGCGCGCGACGCACTACGTCCCGCGCAACGCCGCCTGGTGGCTCGGCGAGAACATCGGCTGGGGCAGCGGGACGCTCTCCGAGCCGGCGGCGATGGTGCGCGCGTGGATGCACAGCCCAGCGCACCGCGCGAACATCCTCTCGCGCCGCTTCCGCGACATCGGCATCGGGATCGCGCCCGGTGCCCCGGTGGGCGGTCGCGGCGCGACGTACACGACCGACTTCGGCCGGCACTCGTAGCGGCGCATCGCCGAGGCGCGGTAGCGTGCGGCGCGCGATGAGCGCGCTGAACGAGCTGTGGCTCGCACGCCACGGCGAGACCGACTGGAGCCGGGCGGGGCGCCACACCGGCCGGACCGACATCCCGCTGACGACGGAGGGAGAGCGTCAGGCGATGGCACTGGGCGAGCGGCTGCGCGGCGTCGACTTCGCGCGCGTGCTGGCGAGTCCGCTCGAGCGCGCACGACGCACCGCCGAGCTCGCCGGCTTCGGTGCTGCCATGGAGCTCGACGAGGACCTGATGGAGGTCGACTACGGCGAGTACGAAGGGCGCACGACCGCCGAGATCCACCGCATGCGGCCGGACTGGGACCTGTGGCGCGACGGCTGTCCTGGCGGCGAGACGATCGTGCAGGCGGCTGAACGGGCCGAGCGCGTGCTGGCGCGTGCGCGCACGGTGGACGGCCCGGTGCTGCTGGTCGGCCACGGGCACCTCACGCGCACGCTCGCCTCACGCGCGCTCGCGCTCGCCCCCGCCCACGGTCGCCACCTCGCGCTCGATCCCGCCAGCCTCTCGATCGTCGGCGCCGAGCATGCCGTGCCCGCGCTGTGGCTGTGGAACGACGCGAGCCATCTGCTCGCGTCGCGGCCGTGACGTGAGGACCGCCGGCGCCAGTGGGGCGAGCGACTCGCCGCGGAAGGCCGGCTTGGCGAGCAGCAGCTGCACGTCGGAGATGCGATGCTCGCGGAAGCCGGCCTCACAGTAGGCGAGGTAGAGGTCCCACAGGCGCCGGAAGCGCTCGTCGTAGCCGAGCGTGCGCAGCTCCGGCCACGATGCGTGGAAGCGCTCGCGCCAGCACGCGAGCGTGCGCGCGTAATGCGGCGTGATGTCGTCGAGCGCGATGCTGCGCAGGTCGGTGCGTCGGGCGCGCGAGCGCTCGATCGCGAGCATCGACGGCAGCGCGCCGCCGGGGAAGACGAGCTCGCGGATGAAGCCCTTCGCCGCCTTCTCGACGCGGAAGACGCGATGCGGATGGACGATCGCCTGCAGCAGCATTGCGCCGTGCGGCTCGAGCAGCTCGGAGCAGCGCTCGAAGTACGTGTCGAGGTGCTCCCAGCCGACCGCCTCGACCATCTCGATCGAGGCGAGCTTGTCGTAGCGCCCGCGCAGGTCGCGGTAGTCCTGCAGGAGCACCGTGACGCGGTCCGACAGGCCGGCCGCATGCACGGCGGCGCTCGCATGCGCGTGCTGCTCGCGCGAGATGGTCGTGGTCGTGACCTGCGCGCCGTAGCGACCGGCCGCGTGCAGTGCGAGCCCACCCCAGCCGGTGCCGATCTCCAGCAGCCGCTCCCCGGGCTGGAGCTGGAGCCGGCGGCAGATGCGGTCGAGCTTGGAAAGCTGCGCCTCGTGCAGCGTCGCGTCCGGTCGCTCGAAGATCGCGGCGGAGTACATCATCGTCTCGTCGAGGAAACGCGAGAAGAGCGTGTTGCCGAGGTCGTAGTGAGCGGCGATCCGCGCTCGCGCGCGGGCGCGCGAGTTGCCGCACAGCCGCCACGCGGTGCGCTGCACGGGGGCGGTGAGCGGCAGCAGCCGCTCGCGCCAGCGGTCGAGCGCCGGCATCGCGCGCGCCGCGATCCGCACGAGCGCGACGAGGTCGTAGCAGTCCCACAGGCCGTCCACGTACGCGCGCCCGGCGCCCGCGCCGCCGGCCAGCAGCGCGGTGTGGAACGCCGGCTCGTGGACCTCGATGCGGGCGCGCAGCGGCGGATCGCCGGCGGGCGTGCCGAACGTGCGTGCGACCCCGTCCTCGACCAGCTCGATCGTGCCGCCGTGCGCGCGTGCGAGCAGCGCGTGGACCGCGCGGCGTGCGGCCCGCTCGCGGGCGCTCACGGGGCCGGCTCCGTCGTATCTCGCGCGGGGGCCCGCTCCGCCGGCTTGGCGTGCCAGCGCGCGCCCTTGAGGCGCAGTCGCAGCGCCTGGCCGTAGATCCCGCCGAGCACGCGCAGCGTCATTGCCGGGTGACGCGCGAGCGTGTGCAGCAGCGCGCCGCGCGACAGCTCGCGCCGGTGCAGCGCGAGATGCGCGTCGAACACCAGCGCGCCGTCGGCGTCGCGGTTCTCGATCGCCACGACCATCCGCTCGCCCGGCGTCGCGACCCGCCAGCGGTAGATCATCTCCATCGGCATGAACGGGGACACGTGCAGCGCCTTCGCGTGCGTGCTCTCCAGCACGTGCTCAGCATTCCCCGTGCCGGCGGCGACGTACGCGTGGCGCTCGCCCCACGGCGTGTTCGTGACTTCGGCCACGACGGCCTCGACGCGCCGCGCGTCCGGTGCGAAGCAGAAGTAGAACGCGACCGGGTTGAAGCAGTGGCCGAGGTAGCGCAGGTGCGCGAGCATCCGCACCGGCCCGGCCGGCCGCGTGCCGAGCCGTTCCTGCGCGAGGTCGCGCACGGCCTCCTCGAGCGGCGTCGCCGGGTCGCCGAGGTAGTCGGCGCGGCGAAAGCGCGCCAGCCACGGCGGGACGCCGTCGAGCACGTGCGGCAGCTCGTCGAGGTCGAGGTACATGAGGAACAGCCGCATGCGGAAGGCGTGCGCGACCGGCGTGCGGCGGCGGTGCGTGACGACGCCCTCGTAGATGGCGCTGTTCACAGCCGGCCCCCGAGTCGGGCGGTCGCCCGCAGCGCGCTCACGACGCCGTCCTCGTGGAAGCCCCAGCCCCAGTAGGCGCCACAGTACGAGGTGCGCGGCGCGGTCGCGTCGAGCTCCGCCCAGCGGTGCTGCGCCGCGACGCCCTCCGCCGTGAAGACGGGATGGTCGTAGCGGAAACGGCTGAGCACGTGCTCCGCGCGCACGTCCGCGTCACGGTTGAGCGTCACCAGCAGCTCGCGGTCGGCGCGCAGCGACTGCAGGCGATTCATGTGGTAGGTCACCGTCGGCCGGCCGATCTCGCGCTCGAGCAGGTGGTAGTTCCAGCTTGCCCACGCGCGCCGACGGCGCGGCAGCAGCCCGCGGTCGGTGTGGAGCGTCACGTCGTTGGGTTGGTAGCGGATCGCGCCCAGCAGCTCCCGCTCGCGCGGGCTCGGGTCGGCGAGCATGCGCAGCGCCTGGTCGCTGTGGACGGCGATCACGACATGGTCGAAGCGCTCTGGCTCGGCCCGCGTCGCGAACGTCAGCTCGACGTGCTCCCGATGGCGTTCGATCGACCGGATCGGCATGGACAGCCGCACGCTGCGCGCCCCCAGCCGCGCGACGATCGCATCGACGTAGCGCCGGGAGCCGCCGGCGATCGTGCGCCAGCACGGGCGGTCGCGGAACCCGAGCATCCCGTGGTGCGCGAAGAACTGCACGAGGAAGCGCGCCGGGAACGACCACAGCTGGCGTGGGTCGGCCGACCACACGGCGGCCGCCTGCGGCACGATCAGCCGCTCGACGAACGGGCGCGAGAAGCGCTGCTGCTCAAGCCACTCGCGCAAGGACGGGCCGGCGTGCGCCGGGCCATGGGGATCGACCGCGAGCAGCGCGCGAGCCTCCCGGTTGAAGCGCACGAGGTCGGCCACCATCCGTTGGAACCACGGCGTGACGAGGTGGCTGCGCTTCGCATAGAGACCGTTCGGCGAGGCGCCGTTGTACTCGAAGTCGCCGAGCGGGTCCGACACGCCGAACGACATGTGCGACGGCTGCGTGGGAATCCCCAGCTGCGCCAGCAGACGCTGGAAGCACGGGTAGTTGCGGTCGTTGTGGACGATGAAGCCGGTGTCGACGTCCCAGGCGCCGGTCTCGGTCTCGACGCGAACCGTGTGCGTATGACCGCCGGCGTAGTCGTTCGCCTCGAACAGCGTCACGTCGTGGTGCTCGTGCAGGACGTGCGCGGCGACAAGCCCGGAGACGCCTGCGCCGACGATCGCGATCTTCATCTCCGACTTCTACGCGCAGCATGCTGCGGCGGTTGAGCAAGGAGAGCGGTAGCCTCGCCCCGCATGGGAGTGCGGGTAGAGCGCAACGGCCCAGTCACGACGGTGATCCTCGATCAGCCGGAGGTGCGCAACGCGGTCGACGGCCCGACCGCGCAGGCGCTTGCTGACGCGTTCCGCGCGTTCGACGCCGACGAGGAGGCGCGCGTCGGCGTGTTGTGGGGCGCCGGCGGAGCGTTCTGCGCGGGCGCGAACCTGAAGGCAGCGGGGACGGGGATCGGCAACCGCGTCGCGCCCGACGGCGACGGCCCGATGGGCCCGTCGCGCATGCTGCTGTCCAAGCCGGTGATCGCCGCTGTGGCCGGTCACGCGGTCGCCGGTGGACTCGAGCTCGCCCTCTGGTGCGATCTGCGCGTGGTGGAGGAGGACGCGGTGCTCGGCGTCTTCTGCCGTCGCTGGGGCGTGCCGCTGATCGACGGCGGAACCGTGCGGCTGCCGCGGCTGATCGGCTTGAGCCGCGCGCTCGATCTGATCCTCACTGGGCGGGGAGTGGGTTCCGAGGAGGCGCTCGTGATCGGGCTCGCCAACCGCGTCGTGCCGACGGGCACATCGCGGGAGGCGGCGGAGGAGCTGGCGGCGGAGCTCGCGCGGTTCCCGCAGCTGTGCATGCGTCACGACCGCCTGTCCGCCTATGAGCAGCATGAGCTGGGCCTGGAGCAGGCGCTTGCGAGCGAGTTGCGCCACGGGCTCGTCGCGCTCGAGCACGAGGCATTGCCCGGCGCCGCCCGCTTCGCCGCCGGTGAGGGGCGGCACGGGGCGTTCTAGCGTCGCTGGCGGGCGGGTCCTGTCAGCTCCGGGTGCGCGCACACCGCCCTTCGGCCGGCGCACGTGCATCCTCACTGCCACCCGCCCGATCGGCGATCCTGGTTGACGTGCTTCCCCCCGACGGTCGCTTTGCGCCGAGCCCCAGCGGTCCGCTCCATCTCGGCAATCTGCGCACCGCGCTGCTCGCGTGGCTGTTTGCGCGCAGCGCCAGGGCGCGCTTTTTGGTGCGGACCGAGGACCTTGATCCGGGCCGGTCGCGGCGTGAGCATGAGGCCGGGCAGCTCGCCGACTTGGCTGCGCTTGGGCTCGACTGGGACGGCCGGTGCTGCGTCAGTCGGAGCGGCGGGAGCGCCACCGTGCGGCGTTGGAGCAGCTGCGGGCGAGCGGGCGCGTCTACCCGTGCTGGTGCACGCGCGCGGAGATCCGCGAGGCGGCATCGGCGCCGCACGGGGCGGGCGGGGCCGAGTCAACCGCCTACCCGGGCACGTGCAAGCACCTCACGAGTGCCGCGCGGGCCGACCGCGAGCGCAGTGGCCGGCGGCCGGCGCTGCGGCTCGACGCCGACGGCCAACGCCTCGCGTTCGTCGACCGCCTGCATGGCGCGATGGAGGCGGCCGTCGACGACCTCGTGTTGTGGAGAGGCGACGACACGCCCGCGTACAACCTGGCGGTCGTCGTCGACGACGCCGACCAGGGCATCGGCGAGGTCGTGCGGGGCGACGACCTGCTCGACACGACGCCGCGCCAACTGCTGCTGCAGCGGCTGCTCGACCTGCCGTCGCCGAGCTACGCCCACGTGCCGCTCGTGCTCGGCCCCGACGGCGCGCGGCTCGCGAAACGCCACGGCGCCGTCACGCTCGCGGATCGCGCTGTGCGCGGTGAGACGCCCGCCGACGTGCTCGCCTGGATGGCGCGCAGTCTCGCGCTGGCGACACCGGGAGTGGCGGTCGACCTGCCGTCGCTGCTCGCGCGCTTCGATCCCGATGTACTGCCGCGCGCGGCGACGACGTTCAGGGACTCGCCGTGAAGGCGACGGTCCCGCCGCTGCCGCTGCAGGTCACGCTCGCGCGCTCGCCGGACAGCGTGCCGCTGCAGCTGTAGCCGGCCACCGCGATCGTGCTGTCGGGTGCGGCGCCGTCGTGGACGGCGTCGAACCAGGCGCTGGCAACGGTCTGCGCCACGCCGCAGTCGGTCGCGCGCAGGCCGCGGATGAAGCCGCCGACGGCCGGCGGGCATCCAGCCGGAGCACCGCCGGCGAAGCCGGTGGTCGGCTGTGTCGTCGTCGCTCCGCCAGAGGCGCCCGAAGACGTCGTTGGCGTGGTGCTCTGCGCCGTCGTCGCGGGCGCGGTCGTCGTCGTGGTGCCGGTCGAGGCGGCAGTCGTGGCGGCGGTCGTCGCTGGCGCGCTCGCCGCGCTCGAGATCGGCGGCGGCGTCA
>Ga0207681_10001482_pt1 | contig 15135 bp, 9 predicted proteins | sample KBSS53metaG_FD_184324 | JGI IMG/M metagenome (GOLD analysis project Ga0207681, IMG submission 184324) | Switchgrass rhizosphere microbial communities from Kellogg Biological Station, Michigan, USA - KBS S5-3 metaG (SPAdes) (version 2) | ecosystem: Host-associated > Plants > Roots > Rhizosphere >... | reverse complement strand
CCGATCGCCTTCGTTCAGGCTGGTCATGCCGGCGCGCTCGACCGCCGAGATGTGGACGAATGCATCGGGCTGGCCGTCGTCGCGCTGAATGAAGCCGAAGCCCTTCATCGCGTTGAAGAACTTGACGGTGCCGCTGGACTTTTCACCCGTCAGCTGACGCTGCGGGCCGCCACGGTCGCCACCGGCCGGTGCGCCGAAGCCGCCTGCACGGGGTTCGCGCGCTTCACGCGGCGGACCGCGATCGGTAACCGGCAGAGGCTCGCCGTCGATGACCAGATCGGTCGCCGACACCTTGCCGCCACGATCGACGAGAGTGAAACCAAGCGGCTGTCCCTCGGCAAGGCCGGTCAGACCGGCCTGCTCAACGGCGCTGATGTGCACGAACACGTCTTCGCCGCCATCGTCACGAACAATGAAGCCGAAGCCCTTCTGCCCGTTGAAGAATTTGACGATACCCTTGCCTTCGCCAACGACCTGAGCAGGCATGCCGCGACCACCGCCGCCGCCGCCAGCACCGCCGCCGCGGAAGCCACCGCCGCCGCCTGCGCCGCCGCCGAAACCGCCGCGGTCGCCGCCGCCGCCGCCAAAGCCGCCGCGATCACCGAAGCCGCCGCCGCCAGCACCACCGCCGAAACCGCCGCGATCACCAAAACCGCCGCCACGGAATCCACCGCCACCGCTGCCCTGATCGGAATAGAAATTCTCGTCGCCGAAACCGTCCCGCTTGTCCTTGCCGCGCCCGCGGCGACCTCTGTCAAAACTCATGCCCTGTTAGTCACTTTCGCATCGCCCGCCGAAAAATCCGGATAACCATGTCGGACGAAAAGACATGAAGAATCCGCCGCAGAAATACGGTTTGGGACTCAGTATAAACAGTTTTCCGGCATAGGGCGAATGATTTTCGGCATTTTCGCCAGCTTTATCCTGCGTTCACCTACGCTTCAGCAAATCATGATCATGTTGGCGAGGCCTTCGCCACGCGCATCACGCTGTTGAGTCGGCGAAAACCGTTCATTGAGTTGTCACGCGCGGCCCTCTAAGGGAAGGCGATGACAGTGTATTTCCATGAGGAGGACCTGCCCGAGGGCGTCCTGACAGAGGGTTCGGTGGCCGTAGATACGGAGACCATGGGCCTTATCACCCCCCGCGACCGCCTGTGCGTCGTCCAGATCAGCGACGGCAAGGGCGACGAGCATCTGGTCCGCTTCGCGCCCGGCAGCAATTATGCTGCGCCACGGCTGAAAGCCATCATGGCCGACCCCGACCGGCTGAAGCTGTTCCACTTCGGTCGTTTCGACATTGCCGCGCTCCAGCATTATCTGGGCGTCCTGACGGCGCCGGTCTATTGCACCAAGATCGCTTCACGGCTTATCCGCACCTATACCGACCGGCATGGCCTGAAGGAACTGGTCCGCGAATTGCTGGGCCAGGACATCAGCAAGCAGCAGCAAAGCTCCGACTGGGGATCCCCAACTTTGTCCGATGCGCAAAAGGATTATGCCGCGTCCGACGTGCGCTATCTCCACCTGCTCAAGGAAGAACTGGACCGCAGGCTGGAGCGTGAAGGCCGCGATAAGCTCGCGCAGGCCTGTTTCGACTTCCTGCCCCATCGCGCTATGCTGGATCTGGCCGGTTGGCCGGAGACCGACATCTTCGCGCATATGTAAGGAAATACCGGCCGTGTCCCTTCAGGCGGAACAGCAGCGTAGCGCGCGCCATCAGTGGGCGCTCCCCGGGGGCAGCCACGACCGGCTGGTGACGTTCCTGAAGGGCGCTCTGCCCGTCGGCATCGGCGTTCTATCCGCATTCCTCGCCGTTGCCCCTTTTTCGAACAGCGGCGAGGTCAGCTTCGTCCTGGACAAGAAAAAGGTCGAGGTCGCGAAGGAGCGCATGCGCGTTACCGAGGCGCTGTATCGCGGCGAGGACAGCAAGGGGCAGCCCTTTTCCCTGCGCGCCGGGTCGGCGGTGCAGAAAACTTCAGCCGTGCCGATTGTTGATCTGAACGAAATGTCCGCCCGCATTCTTTTATCGGATGGACCCGCCGTGCTTGATGCCCGGCGTGGCCGATACGATATGCAGACGGAGAAAGTCGCGGTGGACGGCCCGGTGCAGTTCCAGTCGGCCGGCGGCTATCGCCTGACGACACGCAACGTGAATATCGACCTGAAGGAACGAACGATGCGCAGCGATGGCAGGGTGGACGGGCGCATGCCGGTTGGCACATTCACCGCCGACCATCTGGAGGCGGACATGGCCGGAAAGACTGTAACGCTTAACGGGCGCGCGCGCTTGCGCATCGAGCAAAATGGCCTCAAAGGGCGCTGACGATGAACCGCTTTTTCCCTTCTATCCTGATCTTGTCGGCCCTGCTCGCGGGCGGCGCGGCGCAGGCGCAGATCATGAAAAATCATGACAGCAATGCGCCGGTCAATTTCAGCGCGGATCGCATCGAAGTGCAGGACCGCTCCGACCGCGTCGTCCTGTCGGGCAATGTGGAAGTGACGCAGGCCGGCCTCAACCTGAATGCGGCGCGCATGACGGTCGCCTATAAGAACGACCCGAACGCCGCGAAGACCGCCACCCCCGCCAGCGGATCAGCGACCAGCAACGTCACCGTGGACCGCATTGACGCGTCCGGCAATGTCGTGGTGGTGAAGGGCAATGAGACTGCGCGCGGTAACGTCGCCATCTATGACCTCAACCGCCGGCTGATCACCATGCTGGGCAATGTCGAACTGAACCAGGGGTCCAACCGGCTGACCGGCGGACGCTTGGTCATCGACCTGACCACTGGCCGCTCCACGGTCGATGGCCGATCCGCGGCCAGCCCTACATCCAGTTCCAGCGGCCGCGTATCCGGCACTTTCTCTGTCCCGCAGCGCACCCAGCAATAGCAGCAGACCGTCCGGATTTCGGGACTCAGCGCAATTAATTCGCGTCCAGGGGTTTCCCCCATGCACAAAGCTTGCCAGATTGGGCGCGCCGCCATGGACTTCGGACTTTCGCCGTCCGGAAAATGTAAGCCAAGGGAATGGTCATGAACGACATCGCCACCGTCGACAGGCAGATGGCCGCCGCTCCGCAGGAAGTGAGCGACGGCCTGTCGGTGATATCGATCGCGAAAAGCTATGAGCGACGCGCGGTGCTGGCGGATGTTTCGCTGACCGTCGGCAAGGGCGAGGTCGTCGGACTTCTCGGCCCAAACGGCGCGGGCAAGACCACCTGTTTCTATTCCATCATGGGACTGGTTCGGCCCGACAGTGGACGCATCTTGCTGGACGGCGCGGACATCACGGCGCTGCCTATGTACCGCCGCGCGATCCTGGGCATTGGCTATCTGCCGCAGGAAACATCAATCTTTCGCGGCCTGACGGTCGAGCAGAACATCAGCGCAGTGCTGGAACTGGCGGAACCGAACGCCGCCGCACGGTCCGAACGGCTGGAACAGTTGCTGGAGGAATTCGGGCTGGTACGGTTGCGCGACTCGTCCGCCATGGCGCTGTCAGGCGGTGAGCGGCGGCGGTGCGAGATCGCCCGCGCGCTGGCGGCCAATCCGTCGATCGTGCTGCTGGACGAGCCGTTTGCGGGCATCGATCCCCTGTCTATCGCCGATATTCGTGATCTGGTGCGGCAGCTTAAGACACGTGGCATCGGCGTGCTGATCACCGACCATAATGTCCGCGAGACGCTGGAAATCGTGGATCGCGCCTGCATCATCTACGATGGTCGCGTACTGTTTGCCGGTAGCCCGACAGAACTCGTCGCCAATGCCGACGTCCGCCGCCTCTATCTGGGCGAGAGCTTCTCGCTTTGAGATGATGGCCGGGCCGTCCCCCAAGCCATAATGATGCATTAGCCGATGGCGCTCGGTCCACGCCTGGATATCCGTCAAAGCCAGTCTCTGGTGATGACGCCGCAGTTGCAGCAGGCGATCCGCCTGCTTGCGCTGTCGAATCTGGAGATCGAGACATTTCTCGCGGGGGAACTGGAGAAGAACCCGCTGCTTGAGGCGCCCGCCATGACCGGCGAGGACACGCCCATCTCGGACCTGCCCGACTTCGATTATGACGCGCCCTCCGTGCAAGCCGAGGAAGGGCCGGCCGATACGCTGATCGCGCAGGGGCTGGGCGGGGCGGACAGTCCGCTGGATGTCGACTATGCCGCCGAAACGTTCATTGACGACGGCCCCGGCGACCGTGTGGCAAGCGCCGAGCGCGGGCTCGGGCTGAATGCGGGCGGCGCGGAATCGGGTGGGGCCTATAGCGAGGACGCGCCGGATTTCGACAGCTTCGCCAATCCCGAGGGCGGGCTGCACGAGCATCTTCTGGCGCAGGCGGGAACGCATCTGTCGGGCGTCGATCTGGTGATTGCTGGGCAATTGATCGGGCAGATCGATGACGCCGGATATCTTGAGGCGGACCTGCTGCAGACCGCCTATGACCTCAAGGTTTCGCTGGCCGATATCGAGCGGGTGCTGGCCGTTATCCAGACGTTCGATCCGTCGGGTGTGGCCGCACGCAGCCTGTCGGAATGCCTGGCGATCCAGGCGAAGGAGGCCGACCGCTACGACCCATGCATGGCGCGGCTGCTGGACAATCTGGACCTCCTCGCCAAAGGCGCCTTGCCACATCTGCGCCGCATCTGCGGCGTGGATGAGGAGGACATGGCCGACATGATCCAGGAACTGCGCGGATACGACCCCAAGCCGGGCCTGCGCTTTTCTGGCGAAAATGCACCTGCGGTCGTACCCGACCTGTTTGTGGCCCCGCGAGGGGAAGGTTGGGCGATCGAGATCAATACCGCCACGCTGCCGCGCGTGCTGGTCAATCGCAGCTATTATGTCGAGCTGGCGGGCGGGGCGCATGACAAGCAGTCGAAGGCGTGGCTGGCCGATTGCCTGGCCAGCGCCAACTGGCTGGTGAAGGCGCTGGACCAACGGCAGAAGACGATCATCAAGGTCGCGAGCGAAATCGTGAAGCAGCAGGAGGAGTTTTTCCGCAAGGGCGTCGCGCATCTCCGGCCGCTGACCCTGCGCATGGTCGCCGATGCGATCGAGATGCATGAGTCGACGGTCAGCCGGGTGACGTCGAACAAATATCTGTCCTGCGCGCGCGGATTGTTTGAGCTCAAATATTTCTTCACCAGCTCGATCCAGTCATCCGATGGCGGCGAGGCGGTGTCGGCCGAGGCGGTGAAGAGCCAGATCAAAGCGCTGATTGCTGGCGAGGACCCGAAGAAAATCCTGTCCGACGATACGCTGGTCGACCTGCTGCGCGACAAGGGCTTCGACATCGCGCGGCGGACGGTGGCGAAATATCGCGAGGCGCTGGGCATCGGGTCTTCCGTACAGCGGCGGCGGCAGAAGCTGCTGGGTGGCAAAGCGGCATGAGCGAGGCGATCGCTTATCTCAACGGGGATTATCTGCCGCTGGCGCAGACGCGGGTGTCGGTGCTGGACCGGGGGTTCCTGTTCGCCGACGGCATTTATGAAGTGGCGGCGGTGCTGGACGGGCGGCTGATCGACAATGATGCGCACCTCGCGCGAATGGCGCGGTCGGCGGGGGAGCTGGAAATTGCCCTGCCGCTGACCTTGGATGAGGTGGCTGGCGTGCAGGCGGAGTTGGTGCGGCGGAACGGCATGGAGAGCGGGCTGGTCTATGTGCAACTGACCCGGGGAACCGAGGGCGGGCGGGACTTCCTGCCCGGGCCGGAGACCCAGCCGACGCTGGTGATGTTCGTGCAGCACAAGGCGCTGGATGACTTGCCGGCGGCGCGGACTGGCATCAAGGTGAAGACGATGCCCGACCTGCGCTGGGCGCGGCGGGACATCAAGAGCATAGCTTTGCTGGCGCAGGTGCTGGCGAAGCGGGAAGCCGCAGCGGCCGGGTGCCAGGAAGCGTGGATGGTCGAGGACGGTCTGGTGACCGAGGGCGCGTCGTCGACGGCGTTCATCCTGACGCAGGACGATGTGCTGGTGACTCGGCCGGATTCCCATGCGGTGCTGCCGGGTTGCACCGGCGCGGCGGTGCGGGCGCTGGCGGCGGAGCAGGGGCTGAGGCTGGAGCGGCGGGGGTTCAGCGTTGCGGAGGCTCTGGCGGCAAAAGAGGCGTTCATAACCAGCGCATCGACCTTCGTCGTGCCGGTCGTGGAGATAGACGGGCAAGCGGTTGGAGGCGGAAAGCCGGGGCCGGTCGCGGGGCGGTTGCGGGCGCTGTATATCGGCTTTGCCAGAGGATAATATTTGCGGCGAAGTGTGTGGGTGATTGGGGGCGTTCGTTCATTTCCAACATTTCCAACTGTTGGATTCATGTCGCCGCTGGACAGCCCCACCGGGTAGCGCGCAGATAGGCGGCAGGAGACGGGGAGACGGGCATGACGCGCTTTTTCAGGCTGCTGCTGGTAATAATGCTGGGCCTGCTGCCGGTTGCGGCGGTCAGCGACGTCGCGCCGCAGGTGACGCTGGCGGTTCCCGGATCGGGCGACCCGCGCAGCGGCGCGATCGAGCGGTTCACCCTGCGCTTTTCCGAAGCGATGGTGCCGCTGGGCGATCCGCGCGCGACCGCCCCCGCCACGCTGGAATGCCCGGTCCCGGCCACAGGCCGCTGGGTCGATCAGCAGACCTATGTCTTTGAATTTGAACGCGCCCTTCCCGGCGGCCTCAATTGCAAGGTCTCCCTGCGCGACAGCCTGGCGAGCGCACGCGGCGTTGCGATTGGCGGGACGCGCAGCTTCACCATCGATACCGGCGGCCCGTCCGCGCGGGCGGTATTTGCCGGCGGCTATGGCGACATCGAGGAGGGGCAGGTGTTCCTGGTCGCCACCAATGTCGCGCCGGACCTGCGGTCCGTGGGCGCCTATGGCTATTGCGCCGTGGACGGCATCGGCGAGCGGATCGCGCTGGACGTGCTGCCCGCCAAAACATCCGAACAGGTGCTGACGGGCCTTGGCGAGAACAACTGGTATCTGCGAAACTTCCTAGAAAATGCCGGTTTGCCCGCCAAATTGTCCGCAAATGGCGCCGATCGCGCGAAAATACTGGCCCAAATCGTCGCAGTTCAGTGCCGCCGTCCGCTGCCGCCGGGACGCGACATGGCGCTGGTGTGGGACGCGCATATCGCCGACGCGCACGGCAAGCAGGCCGGGCGCGACCAGCGGTTCGACTTCACCGTGCGCAAGGCGTTCACGGCGCGGTTCGAATGCCCGCGCGTCAATCCGCGCGCCGGATGCAACCCGGTGCAGGACAGCTATGTCCGCTTCGCCGCGCCCATCCCCCGCGCGACGGCGGCGGCGATCCGCCTGACCCTGCCGGACGGGTCCAGCCGCACGCCGACCTTTGGAGACGATGACAAGAGCGCGCAGGAGATTTCCGACATCACCTTCAAGGGACCATTCCCCGAAGCGGTGAGCGCGCAGATCGTCCTGCCCAAGGACGTCAAGGATTTCAGCGGCCGCGTGCTGGAAAATCGCGAACGCTTCCCGCTGAAGGTCGCGTTCGACCATATGCCGCCGCTGGTGAAGTTCGCCGCGCCCTTCGGCATTGTCGAGGCGAATGAGGGCGGCGTCCTGCCCGTCACCGTGCGCGCGGTCGAGCCGCAACTGGCGCGGCGGGTGTCGTCCATCGGCGGCGCGAGCATGCGCGTCCCCACCGCCGACAAGGATGTCGCCGAGTGGCTGCGCAAGCTGGATAAGGCCGACGACGACGATTATCGCGACGAGCCGGATGGCAAGGGCGGAACGAAGAGCGTCAACTATACCGGCACGCAATCGCTGCTGGAGGGCAAGGGCAGCGCGATGACGCTGACGCTGCCAGGCGGCGGCAAGCAGTTCGAGGTGGTCGGCATTCCGCTGACCAAGCCCGGATTCTATGTGGTCGAACTCGCCAGCCCGACGCTGGGCCGCGCGCTGCTGGGGCGGAACGCGCCGCGCTATGTGGCGGCGGGCGCGCTGGTCACCAACATGGCGGTGCATTTCAAGTGGGGCAGGCAGGGCTCGCTCGCCTGGGTGACGGCGCTGGACAGCGGCAAGCCGGTGGCGGGCGCGGACGTGCGTGTGACCGACAGCTGCACGGGCGAGCAATTCGCCGCAGGGCGGAGCGACGGGGACGGGCGGCTGATCATCAAGTCCGGCCTGCCGGAGCCGGAAACCTACGGCAATTGCGACGGCGACACGCATGTGCTGATGGTGTCGGCGCGGAGCGGAGAGGATTACAGCTTCACCCTGACCGACTGGGGGCAGGGCATTCGTCCCTATGATTTCGACCTGCCCTATGGCTGGTCGGCGCGCGACGATATCGTCCACACCATTTTCGACCGAACGCTGATCCGCGCGGGCGAGACGGTCAACATGAAGCATATCCTGCGCCGTCCGGTGGCGACCGGCTTCACGCTGGCGGGGGAGCTGAAAGGCACGCTGCGCCTGTCGCATCGCGGGTCCGACACGCAGTTCGACATGCCGCTGTCGATCGGCCGGGACGGGATCGGCGAGAATGTCTGGACCGCGCCAGCCGGTGCGCCGATGGGCGATTACGACCTGCAACTGATGGTCGGCGACCGCACGATCTACACCAACCAGTCGATCCGGCTGGACGAGTTCCGCCTGCCGACGATGCGCGCCACGGTGACGGGACCGAAGGAGGAAGTGGTGCGACCGTCGAGCGTACCGCTGTCGCTGTTCGTCGGCTATCTGTCCGGCGGCGGGGCGGCGAACCTGCCGGTGTCGATCCGCACGGCGTTCGACAGCGGCGGCGCGAGCCCGGACGGCTGGGACGGATGGACGTTCGGCGGCGCGGCGGTGGAGGAAGGGATCACTCGGCTGGACGATAATGGCGAAGCGCCGACGCAGCCCTTGCCCTTTTCCCAGACCCTGCCCGTCACGCTGAACGGCGGCGGCACGGCGCAGACGTCGGTCGAGATCGGCCAGCCGATCGACAATGAAACGACCATGACGGTCGAGATGGATTATCAGGATGCGAATGGCGAGACGCTGACCGCGAGCCGCCGGATCGCCCTGCACCCCGCCGCCGTGCAGCTGGGCATGAAGACCGACGGATGGCTGATGCGCGATACCGACCTGCGCCTGAAATTCGTGGCGCTGGGGCTGGATGGCAAGCCGATCAAGGGACAGAAGATCGCGGTCGCGCTCTACAGCCGCGAGGTCATCACCGCGCGGCGGCGGCTGATCGGCGGATTCTACGCCTATGACAATCAGGAGAAGGTGACGAAGGTCGATGCCGATTGTTCGGCCAAAACCGACGAGAAGGGGTTGGCCGACTGCGCGATGGACCCGGGCCTGTCGGGCGAGGTGACGGTGGTCGCGACGACGACCGACGCGCAGGGCAATGTCGCCCGCGCCGTCCGCTCCGTCTGGCTGGCGGGCGAGGATGAATGGTGGTTCGGCGGCGACAATGGCGACCGCATGGACGTGGTCCCCGAGCAGAAGGCGTACAAGGTGGGCGAAACCGCGAAATTCCAGGTGAAGATGCCGTTCCGGTCCGCCACCGCGCTGGTCACGGTGGAGCGGGAAGGCGTGCTGTCGAGTTTCGTCACGCAGCTGTCGGGCAAGGACCCGGTGGTGGAGGTGCCGATGCCCGCCGCCTATGCGCCGGACGTCTATGTCTCCGTCATGGCCGTGCGCGGGCGCATCGGCGGCTGGAAGCTGTGGTTCGCCGACCTTGCGCGGCGCTGGCACCTGCCCTTCTTCAGCCGGGAGGGGGCGAGTCCGACTGCGCTGGTCGACCTGGCCAAGCCCAGTTACCGCATCGGCATCGCCAAGGTGCAGGTCGGCTGGGAAGGCCATAGCCTGGGTGTCACGGTGAAGACCGACAAGGCGAAATATGCGGTGCGCGAGACGGCGCAGGTCGATGTCGCGGTAACGGAGCCGGGCGGCAGGCCCGCAAAGTCTGCGGAGATCGCCTTTGTCGCCGTGGACGAGGCGCTGTTGCAGCTTGCGCCCAATGATAGCTGGAAAGTGTTGGACGCGATGATGGGCGACCGAACGCTCGACGTGCTGACCTCCACCGCGCAGACGCAGGTCGTCGGCAAGCGCCATTATGGCAAGAAGGCGGTCGAGGCGGGCGGCGGTGGCGGCAGCGAGTCCGCCGTGACGCGCGAGGATTTCCGCCCCGTATTGCTGTGGAAGGGCCGGGTGAAGCTGGACGCCAAAGGCCATGCGCGGGTCGCGGTGCCGCTGTCCGACAATCTCTCCTCCTTCCGCATGGTCGCGATCGCGACATCGGGCGCTGACCTGTTCGGCACGGGGCAGACGAGTGTGCGGACGGTGCAGGACCTGACCATCTATTCCGGCGTGCCGCCGCTGGTGCGCAGCGGCGACTGGTTCGGATCGACCTTCACCCTGCGTAACGGATCGGCGCGGGCGATGAAGGTGACGGCGACCGTGAAACTCAATCCCGGCATCGCGACCGGCAAGCCGCTGACGGTGACGATCCCGGCGGGCGGGGCCGCGCCGGTGACATGGAACCTGCGCGCGCCGACGGGCATCGACCGGATCGGCTGGACGGTCGAGGCGAAGTCCGCAGACGGCAAGGCCGTGGACCGGGTGGTCGTATCGCAGGATGTCGTCCCCGCCGTGCCAGTGGAGGTATGGGCGGCGACGCTGATGCGGGTGGGGCCGGGCGCTTCGGTGCCGGTGGCCGCGCCCGCCGGAGCATTGGGCGGCGGTTATGTCGACGTGAAGCTGTCCGATACGCTCGCGCCGCCGCTTGGCGGTGTGCGGGCCTATATGACGGCCTATCCCTTCAACTGTTTCGAGCAGCAGACGTCGCGGGCGATCGCGCTGGGCGATGCGGGCATGTGGGGGGCGATTGCAGGGTCGATCCCGACATATCTCGATGGCAATGGCTTGCTGCGATATTTCCCCAGCGATCGGTTGAGCGGATCGCCGGAGCTTACCGCCTATGTGCTGTCCGGCGCCGCGGCGGCGGGCTTCGCAATCCCCGAGGCGTCGAAGGCACGGATGGTCGAGGCGATGAAGGCAGTGGTCGAGGGGCGGCTGGACCGCGAGGCCGAGGGCCTTGCGGACGCAAGGCTGCTGAAGGTCGCGGCGCTCGCGGCGCTGGCGCGGGGCGGGCAGTCCAGCCCGGCGCTGGTGGGCGGCATCGATCTGGTGCCCGCCGACATGCCGACCGGCACACTGGCCGACTGGATGACGATCATCGACCGGACGCCCGGCCTCGCCAATGCCGCGCAGTTGCGGGCGACGGCGGAGCAGATGTTGCGTAGTCGCCTGGTCTATGAGGGCACGCGGCTCGATCTGGCGGACCGGGCCAATGCGCCCTGGTGGATGATGGTCAGCAGCGACGAGATGGCGATCAAGGCGATGGACGCGGTGCTTGGCAGGCGTGGGTGGGAGAATGAAGTCCCCAAGATGATGGTCGGCGTCGCCCAGCGGCAGCAGCGCGGCCATTGGGACACGACCCCGGCCAATGCCTGGGGCGCGATCGTCGCGCGGCGCTTCGCCAGCCTATATCCGGCGAGCGCGATCACCGGAACGACGAGCGTGGTGCTGGGAAATGCGACACGCAGCCAGAGCTGGCCGATGGCGGCGGATGCCTCTCCGTTGCGGCTGCCGCTCAGCAATGGGCGGTTGAGCCTGACGCAAAATGGCGGGGCGGGGCCGTGGGCGACCGTTTCCGTGTCCGCCGCGGTGCCGCTGCGCCAGCCGCTGTTCGCCGGGTATCGCATGACCAAGGCGGTATCCTTCGTCTCGCGCAAGCATCCTGACCGGATCACCCGTGGCGACGTGATGAAGGTCAGCATCACCGTGGACGCGACCGCCGAACGCAACTGGGTAGTGGTGAGCGATCCGGTGCCGCCGGGCGCGACGATCGTCGGCGATCTGGGCGGGCAGTCCTCCCTCTTCGGCGCGGCGGCAGGCGGCGGCGAGGGCGTGCAGCCAAGCTATGTCGAGCGCGGGCGCGACGCGTGGCGGGGCTATTTCGCCTGGGTGCCGGCGGGACGGTTTACGGTCAGCTATGTGGTGCGGCTGAACGGGACGGGTGCGTTCGGCCTGCCACCGAGCCGGGTGGAGGCGATGTATTCGCCGGAAATCCGCGCACAGGTGCCGAACCGGGGGCTGAAAGTGGAGCGGCGGTGAGGGTGACGGACTGTCATTCCCAAACTCCGTTCGTGTCGAGCGTAGTCGAGACACCATGATCCTAAGCCATCCCGAGGTCCCTCGACTTCGCTCGGGACGAACGGACATGGGTGTTCGGCATGAGATCTACCTGCGCGCCGCGTGCTCCTGCGCACGCAGGAGCCCAGGGTGTGGGGCAAGACCGTGCCTCGGGAGATTTCTGGGTTCCTGCGTGCGCAAGGAACACGGGGGGATGATCCGGCGATTTCTTACAGTCAGACATGCGCTGATTGCGGCCGGCGGAGTTTTGCTGCTCGCAATCGCGACGCTCTACATCCTCACCCTGCCGCCGGCGCTTCCCGCCTATGCAAAGGTCATGGCCGACTGGCACCCCAGCGAGGCATGGCTCTATGACCGCGACGTGCGGCTGATCGACAGCGAGCGGGTGGATTTCCGGGCGCGGCGGCTGGCGTGGATGCCGCTGGACAAGGTCAGTCCGGCGCTGGTGGAGAGCGTGCTGGCGTCCGAGGACCGGCGGTTCCGCTATCATGACGGCGTCGACTGGGTGGCGATGGGCAATGCGGTGCGGCTGCGCCTGACGGGCGGCAGGTCGCGCGGCGCATCGACCATTTCCATGCAGGTGGCGGCGTTCCTGGCGCCCGACCTCGCCCGGCCCGGCGCGCGCGGGTGGCGGGACAAGCTGCGGCAGATGCGCGCGGCGCGGGCGCTGGAGGCAGGGTGGACGAAGGATGATATACTGGCCGCCTATCTCAACCTCGCGCCGTTCCGGGGGGAGGCGCAGGGGGTGGGCGCGGCGGCGGTCAGCCTGTTCGGCAAGGGCGCGGACGCGCTGTCGCGGCAGGATGCGCTGATGCTGACCGCGCTGCTGCCCAATCCGGGCGCGACGCCGGAGCAGGTGGCGGCGCGGGCGTGCCGGCTAGGCAGGCTGGCCGACTGTTCGGCGATGCGGGCGGCGGCGGCGAGCGCGCTGTCGGCGGCGCGTAGCAGGGCGCTGGACCCCGGCCTTGCGCCGCATCTCGCCGCGCATCTGCTGACGAAACCGGGCATGAAGGTGATGACGACGATCGACGCGCGGCTGCAGCGGCTGGCGGTGATCGCGCTCAGGCGGCAGTTGCAGGGGCTGGGCGCGGACCGGGCGCGGGACGGCGCGGTGGTGGTGGTCGACAATGCGAGCGGCGACGTGCTGGCCTATGTCGGCGGTGTCGGACTGGGGTCGACGGCGGCGGCTGTGGACGGGGCGGACGCATACCGGCAGGCGGGATCGACGCTGAAACCCTTCCTCTACGCGCAGGTGATCGAGCGCGGATGGCTGACGGCGGCGTCGATCCTGGAGGATTCACCGGTGCAGCTGGACACGGCGTCGGGCCTTTATGTGCCGAAGAATTACGACCGGAGCTTCAAGGGGCCGGTGTCGGTGCGCAGCGCGCTGGCCGGATCGCTGAACGTACCCGCGGTGCGCGCGCTGCTGCTGGACGGGGTGGAGACATTCCGCGATCGCCTGTGGGACATGGGCTATCGCGGGCTGACCGAGGACGGGAGCTATTATGGCTTCAGCCTGGCGCTGGGGTCGGCGGAAGTGACGCTGCTGGAGCAGGCCAATGCGTACCGGACACTGGCCAATGGCGGGCAATGGTCGCCGCTGCGGCTGCGGGCGGAGGACAGGCATGAGAGCCCGCGCAGGATCGTCTCGCCGCAGGCCGCGTGGATCATATCCGACATATTGTCCGACCCGTCGGCGCGGACCCGGACGTTTGGCGTCGATTCCGCATTGCGCCTGCCCTTCTGGACGGCGGTCAAGACCGGCACGTCGAAGGCGATGCGCGACAATTGGTGCGTGGGCTATTCGGATCGCTTCACCGTCGCCGTGTGGGTCGGTAATCTGGAGGGCGATTCCATGAAGGCGGTGTCAGGGACCAGCGGCGCGGCGCCGGTGTGGCGCGACATGATGATGGCGCTGCACGCGGGCCGGCCGGGACAGGCCCCGCCGCGCCCGGACGGGATCGAGCAGCGGCGGGTGGCGTTCCAGAACAATGTGGAGCCGCAGCGAGACGAATGGTTCCTGAAAGGCACGGGCCAGCCAGCCCTAGCCTTCGCGCCGGAAGCCGCGCGCCGCCCGCGCATCGTCAATCCGGTGGCGGGCAGCGTCTATGCGCTGGACCCGGACATCCCGATCGACCGGCAGCGGATGGGCGCGGAGGTGACGGGGTTGGTGACAGGGCACCGGCTGCTGCTGGACAATCATGATCTGGGCGATGCCGATGCGCGGCCGCAGATATTGGCCGGGCCAGGAATGCACAGGCTGGCGCTGGTCGATCCTTCGGGAAGGGTCGTGGATCAGGTGCGGTTTGTGGTGCGGTGATTGTCACGCCATCCAATTGGTTGGCCGGCTGTCAGAAAATCCAGCGTGCTCCTGCGAAAGCAGGAGTCCAGGCCTTGAAGCGCGAAGCCACCCTGGGCTCCTGCTTTCGCAGGAGCACGATTCTCATCTGACAAGGCAAAGCGCGAACCGAACGGGAGTGGGTAAAACGGGGTGGGGAGTTTGCGGCATATGGAGACCAACTCTGGCGCTCCGCCGTCCGACATCCTATCTGGCTGGCACATCTTCCTTCCCTTCCCCTATCGACACGAGGACGCACATGGCGACGGCATATGAGGCACGGCTTGGACTCTATATCGGCGGCGAGTGGCTGACCGGCGCGGGGCGCGTGGGAGATGGACGATCGTGCAAGCCTGCCGGACGCACAGGCTATCGCCTCGCGGAGCCGCCGCCGGAAGATTCCCGGCACTTCCCTGGCGCGAGGCCCTGCCGATGACCACCACCGCCCTCAATCACTACCGCCTGCTCGGACGATCCGGCCTGCGCGTGTCGCCGCTCTCGTTGGGCACCATGACCTTCGGTGCCGACTGGGGCTGGGGCGCCGACGACGCCGAGGCCGCGCGCATCTTCGATGCGTATGTCGAGCGTGGCGGCAACTTCATCGACACCGCCGTGAACTACACCAACGGCAGCGCCGAACGCATCCTC
>Ga0207681_10001481_pt1 | contig 15139 bp, 14 predicted proteins | sample KBSS53metaG_FD_184324 | JGI IMG/M metagenome (GOLD analysis project Ga0207681, IMG submission 184324) | Switchgrass rhizosphere microbial communities from Kellogg Biological Station, Michigan, USA - KBS S5-3 metaG (SPAdes) (version 2) | ecosystem: Host-associated > Plants > Roots > Rhizosphere... | reverse complement strand
ATACCGGTGGCGCTGAAAATATCATTAAGGGGAATGGTTTTGTTCTTAATAAATTAACAATAGAGATTTTGACAGAGAAAATTAATTACTTTATAAAAAATAGAGAAGAGATCATGAAGATGGGAAGAAGATCAAGGGATATTGCCGAAAGTTTTAGCTGGGAAAACACCGCAAAACAATATTCAAAAATTTATAATGATATGGTTTCATTAACTGGAGGGTAAAGTACAATTATGTGTGGTATAGCTGGTTTTAACTGGAATGATACGACATTGATAAAAAGAATGTCTGATTGCATCATCCACAGAGGTCCGGATGATGAAGGTTTTTATTGCGACGAAAGGGTTTCCCTCGGCCACAGGCGTTTATCTATTATTGATCTTTCTCCCAGGGGAAAACGATGTGGTTGTTTGACGACCAAACCAGCTGATCGTCGGCGACAATGCCGCGAAACTCGCTTCCGGATTCCTTGTCGGCCTTCCATAGTTCACGCCCAAGGCCTGTCTCAGCATTCGCGATGCGGATGGACCACGGTTCGCTGCTGCTGCGTTTCGGCGCAAACGCTCCTGCCTCGCGCGATGCCGGAATACGAACGAACGCCAACTGTTTGCCGTCGCGCGACCACACTGGTTCGCTGTCGCGATCGACACTCGGGTCGAGGTAGCGCACGCTCTTCGCGCCGTCTTCGTAAACGCCGATGAAGCTGTGGTCTCCGCGGCTGCCAACGAAGGCGAGCCTGGAACCGTCAGGCGACCAGTGCAAAGCGCTGCTGCGGCCTTTGGCTTTAACGAGCAGCGCCGGCTTGTCGCTGCCCACTGTTTTGACAGTCCAGATGCTCCAGCTCGAAATGTAGGCGACGCGATCACCTCGCGGCGAGACGGCGGCGGAATGTCCTTCTGCGAGCTGGCGCGGTGGTGTGCCGTCGAGACTTACGATCCAGAGCAGTTGTTTTTGTTCATCCGTAGCGCTGCGCGGGTTTGGACTTTCTCCGAAGTTATCGAGGTCACCGCCACGCGTGTAGATGATTGCTTTAGCGTCTGCGGTCCAGACAAGTTCGCCAAGTTCGTCGCCGTCGTCATCAGTGTAGGACGTTAACTGTTTGCCTTTGTATTCGGGTGGACTCGCGATCCAGATGTTTCGTATGCCTTTCGCAATCTGCACCCACGCTACGCTGCCGCCGGCTGGCGCCGCGACGAGGTTGGAAGGAAAGGGCGCGCTCATCACTTGCTCGAGTGTAAACTGGCGGGCGTTCTGAGCGGCAGCCGCCGTCGAGAGACAAAGAAACAACGCGGCGATGAAAAGTCGTTTCAAGAGAGAACCTCCTATCCTGGCGAGAAAATCGCAGTAGACCGGTATGAAAACAAGCCGCGGATAAACGCGAATTCACGCGGATGAATCCAGTGATGGATCTGATCTTATCGTCTGATCAGCGAGAATCCGCGTATATCCGCGGCCGATAAATCTTTGATGGATTCACTGATTTCAGTGGCTCGCTGTAACCGCCAGGAACGACTTAGCGTCAAGCATATACACCGCAGCCGAAGGCACGTTGCCAAGTGAAACGCGAAACGCCGGAGCGCTCGATTGCTCCAGGGCCGCGACGATGCTTTCGTTGCTGAAGTAACGCCGGCCGCGGGCCACGATTACGAAGTCTCCTTCGCGCAACTGCTTCAACGCACTCGGATCCGAAAGGAGAACGCATACAAAATCACTGCGCCCCGCGCGCTGCGCGTAGTACGCGGCTAAGGTTGGACTCTCGCTGGCAACCTGCGCTCCTGCCGGCGCGCGTTTGGCGATCTCCAAAACAGCCTCGCGCATGCTGCTATCGTAGAACTCATCATGCGGAAAATAATATCCCGCTTTGCCGGCGCCACCGCCGAATGCATTCGTATACAGCCGGAAGTGCGGTGCAGCCTTGCTCAAAGTCACAAACGCTCCGGCTACGACAATCAGCGCCAACGCCGGTCGCAGATAAATCCCGGGCCACTCGGTAGCCAGCAGGTGCGAGAGTTTCTTGCCTGCCCAATTGCCTACAGTCTGCACGCCGATGGCGCAGGTGATCAGCACTGCCGGCAAGACGTTAGTGAAATACCGCGTAAACTTTCCACCGCCGAAACTAAACGTCATCATCCAGAGAAACATCCAGACCAGCAGGAAGTAACGACCGTCGCCCAGCTTACGCCGAAAGAGCAGGACAAAGCCGACCAGAAAGCCGATGACGGTCAACACCGGCAGTTTGACGACGAGAAACACGTGATAGAAGTACCAGGGAATTCCGCTCAGCCAATCGGTTAAGCGATGCGGGTAAAGCGCGCCCATGAACTCGTAACCATCGTGCCCGATCAGTTTTTGTCCGGCGAACTGGCCCATCTGGTGCCAGGTTGAGGGAAATAGAATCGTCGGGTTCAGAAGTACAAACACGACGAACATAAGCCCGTAAAATTTCAGCAGGCGCATTTTGCCGAGACGCCAGCGCGTTTCAGGAAATGACTGAAACAAAAAGTAATAACTGGCGGGCACCGCCAGCAGTTGAGGCACATACTTCGAAGCCATCATCCCGCCAAAGGCGGCGGCCGCTGCCCAGTAATATTTTTCGGCGTGCTCGGTTGATTTCGTCTCCGCTGCTCGTTGTCCGCGCAGCCAAAGAATGTTTCCCAGCAGAAAGAAGAACAACAAGAACGTGTCTTCTTTGGCGATGCGGTTGAACCCGATCGCCATCGGGTCGAAGGTCCACAATGCGGCGGCGATCAATCCTACCTCGGCGCCGAAGAGTTCGGACGCCAAAAGATAAATCAGGATGGCGGTAAGCGCGCCGAAAACAGTGCTGGGAACACGCAACGCAGTTTCCGTTGCGATTGGTCTGGCGCCTCCCAGCGAAGCGACGCTGTTCCATTTGTCGGCAAAGACGACGCTGCCTGTCAGCAGTGCCTTCATCAGGAGCGGATGTTCACTGTTGGCTGACGTCAATCCGTGCTGGCGATAATCCGCCACGGCTTGCAGTTTATTTAGTTCGTCTTCGCTCAGCCCCTCCGCACTCAGGTTCGCGACGCGAAAGCCGAAGCCCAACACGACGAGGGTGAACAGAATCGCGACCACTAGTTTTGAGTTTGCGGAAACAAAGCCGCGCTCCGCAAAGAGTTCGGGTTTCAGAGCGGCGGTGATAGTGGAGTCAGCGATGGCGGCCAAGCGAGTTAGTCCTCAATACCTGATCGGAACACGGGCGTAGTGACAAAAGGCGAAAGCGTAGCGCGATTCAAAGAGCCGCGCAACCTGGGTCTATCAAGAGGGGAATTTAGATGGATTGAGTTACCAGATCCGAAGGACCGCCAGCCAGGAGCCCCGTCCGTTAGGGCGGGGAGCACGATACTTTATTGCATCGAGGCCCGAACGGGCCGGCACAAATCTGTCGCACCTTTGGCGCTCAGCCGGATAGCCAGAGGCTTACTCGCCCTGACGGGCGGGGCTATTAGCGGACCTCGAGCGTGCCAAATCAAAATTGAACGAGTCCGTAAACATTTCACTTTGCGGCAAACGCTTGCAATTCCGCTGAAAATCAGCGAACATTCGCGACGATTTAGCCTAAGATCGCAGTGGCTGCGTCTTCAACATCTGAGCCTCGTTGCCCCCGGCCCTTCCCGACACGTGGTTACAGCAGAAGCGCAGTCGAGTCCGCTGATCGAAAACGTGTTTCGCAACTAATTTCTAATTGATATCCCCGCACGCGCTCCCGGCGCGTCCGATCAATCCAGGAGATGAACCATTATGGCTGAGATTCAGGAGAACCTTGATGCGGGCAGTTCGGCCCAACCCTTCCGCATCGATCAAAAGCTCCACCAGATACTTTACAAAGCGGAAGCCGCCCCCAGGCTCGAACCGATGCCGGAGGAAGTTTTACCGGAACCGGTTTACCCACAGAAGCCCGATCCGGTGCCGATGACCCGCAAGGAGTATCAGAAGTTTAACGCGATCCGCACCTGGAAGAGCTGGGGCTCGCCGTACTTCAAGTCGCGTTGGCACAGCGGCAATTTGCGCCCGATCATTCCTTACCTGTTTACGGAATGGAAGTGCAATCTCGATTGCCACTATTGCTGGTCCTACAACAACGCCGTCAAGGGCATGACCGAAGACGTGGCCAAGCGGTCCATCGACTGGCTCCATTCAATCGGCGCGCGCGTGCTGGCGCTGATGGGTGGCGAGCCGCTGTTGCGGCCGAAGTTCATTCATAAGATTGTCGACTACAGCGCCAAGCGCGATATCTTCGTTTATCTCCCGACCAACGGCCGGCTGATGAAACCGGATGTTATCGATCGGTTGGGCGATGCCGGTATCGCCACCTTTAACCTGGCGGTCGATTCAGTCAAGGAACGGAAGTCGCTGCCCAAAGCGCTGGATCCGATTCGTCCTTACTTCGATTACCTGGTGAAGCGACAGCATCACTACGGTTACTCAGTCATGTTCAATATCAACATCTGCCATAACAACATGGACGATGTTAAGGAGCTGACCGAGATTGCGCACGACAACGGCATCGCCACTGACTACCACGTCAATGAGACGCCGATGATGGAGCAGACTCACTTCAAGCATCTCAACGAAAACCAAACTTACCTGACGCCCGACGACTGGCCCAAGGTTGATGCGTTGCTCGATTACCTGCAGGACCTGCGCGTCAATCATGGTTACAAGATGGCGAACCCGACGCAGCACATGGAAGACATGAAGCTGCTCATGCGCGGGCAGGTGCCACCCTGGCAGTGTCGCGCCGGACAGAATTCGCTAATCATCCGCACCGACGGTTCCCTCGCGCCGTGCTTCCCGATGTATTCGGCGACGCACGACTGGGGCACGGTTGGTAACCACAAGTTTGACGTGAAGCAGTTGGACGAGATGAAAGTTGAATGCACCAAACACTGCCTGTCGACCTGCAACTACATTCTCGGTTACTGCTACGACAACATGCGCGTGATCAGCTGGGGCTTGAAGCAGGCGTTGCATGGCTTCAAAGGAGCCAGCAACGGGTTCTAAACTAATCCGGGCAGTAGCCCGACCGTCAGGGAGGGCTTGTAGGGCCACGAACAAAACCGTAGGGGCACGGCATGCCGTGCCCCTACTTGCAGAAGCCCGACCGTCAGGGAGGGAGGGCTTATCTCCTACCCCTCCCTGACGGTCGGGCTTCTGCCCTGGCCCTCCCTGACGGTCGGGCTTGCCCTGGCCCTTCCTGACGGTCGGGCTTCTGCCATCAAACAACCCTGCCGCCGCGCATGGTGAGAATGCCGACGACGATATTCACGCCCACGCCAATCGCAATCCCCACCCAGTATTGCTTCCCGCTCACACCCTTCTTAAAACGCCATAACGTGTAAATCCCGAGCGGCATCCACACGAATATCGAGGACCAGAGGCCCGGGCCATAACTCATGATGCTCAGCGCCGTTGCCGTGTGTGTAATACCGTTCACGAGCACGATCGCCCCCAGGATGATCAGCATCATGCGCGGGAATTTGAAATGCCGCGCAAGGATGACGCCGATCGTCACCAGCACTACGCCCACGCCCTGGGCCAACAGAAAGCGCGTAGTCGTCATATGCACGCCGCGTAGCCGGAGAATGTAAGCGGGATATCCTTCGCCGCCCCAATATTCTTCGGCGACGTGGATTAAATATGTGATAGGAAATGCCCAGAGCCAGAAGTTGACCGCGGTAGCGGAGGGGGAAATTGTTTGAGTCGACATAATGTTGATTGATTCGCAGCAGCCCTGACTGTTATATCAGAGCTGTCAATTCTTTGGAGTGCGCGTGGTGATCCGATTTGTGTGCATTCATTCTGGGTTCGTGTTATTTCGTGGTTCGTAGCTTGTGGATTAGGAAAAACCTACCACGAAACTACACGAACAACAGTCGAAATCACACAAAAGAGATCGGCGAGTTCTGCTGATACTTCTTCGCGCAGCAAAAACAAGATGGAACCGACAAACTCCAACCAGGCAGCACCGGCGCTCGCGCGTCGCCTCGGTTTGTTTGACGCGACCATGATCGTGATGGGCGGCATCATCGGCTCCGGCATCTTCATGAATCCGTCCGTGGTTGTTCGTCACGTCACCACGCCCTTCCTGATACTTTTCGTCTGGGCCCTGGGCGGACTGATCGCCCTCGCCGCTGCCTTCATCTGGGCCGAGCTCGCCGCGCTGCGACCGGAAGTTGGCGGGCAGTATGCATATCTGCGCGAGGCTTACCATCCTTTGATCGCGTTTCTTTACGGCTGGGGTTTGTTGCTGGTAATTCAGACAGGCGGCATGGCCGCGGTGGCCGTGACCTTCGCTCGTTATTTTCTTGAGCTCGTACACGTTCCATTGAGCGACGCGATGGTGGCGGTATTAGCGCTCGCGAGTTTGACTGTAATCAACTGCCTGGGCGTGCGCGCGGGTAGCACCGTGCAAAGCTTGCTGATGGTTCTGAAAATTATTGCCATTCTGGCGCTGATTGTCTGCGGCTTGTATTTGCTGGCGCCCGACTCCTCAACTCATGGCGGAATCTCGAGCGGAACGGGAGGCATGGGCGTGGTCCTGTCCAGGCCCACCTTCAATTTCCTCAGTTCGATCGGCGCGGCGATGGTGCCGGTGTTGTTCGCTTACGGCGGCTGGCAAACTGCCAGCTTCGTTTCAGGCGAGATACGCGAGCCGCGCAAAAATCTGCCGCGCGCCCTGCTTATCGGCGTTAGCGGAGTTGTTCTCCTCTACCTCGCCGTAAACTTTGTCTGCGTCTACGCGCTTGGTGTTTCGGGTTTGGCTAACACAACCACCCCGGCCTCGGAGGTGATGCGTCTCGCCCTCGGCCCCACGGGCGCGCGCGCGATCGCCGCCGGCATCGCCATTTCCACGTTGGGATTTCTTAGCCAGGGAATGTTGACGGCGCCGCGCGTGTACTTCGCGATGGCCGAGGACGGTCTGTTTTTTCAGAGCGTTGGCAAGCTGCATCCGAAAACGAAAGTGCCGATGCTGGCGATAGCTTTGCAGGGAGCGATGGCCATTGCGATCACGCTCTGGGGCAAGTATGAACAGATATTGAACTACGTGGTTTCCGTCGACTTCATTTTTTTCGGCGCTACCGCGTTGTGCATTTTCGTTTTTCGCCGCCGGGCTGAAGCGCGACCGTTAGGGAGGGGCTCAAGCCTGGCAGAAGCCCGACCGTTAGGGAGGGACTCTGGCCCGACGGAATCCTCGAACGCCTTCCCTAACGGTCGGGCTTCAGCTCCGGGCAACGCGAGCCGCATCACAAGCGTGCCCGGCCATCCGTTGACGACGGCCCTGTTCGTTGCGATCTGTTGGCTGGTAGTAATCAACACGGTCTATCGTTATCCGGGAAACACCCTAATCGGCCTCGGTATTCTGCTGGCGGGAGTTCCCGCGTTTTATTTTTGGCGTTGGAGAAACAAGCATGACTGAACAAGCCTTGCAACGCGACATACGTACCTCCGAATACATGCACTGGGCCAAGACCAACTCGCGAGCGCGCTTCAATCTGGCCACCAGCGGCCTCGCGAACGTGAAGCTCCGGGAGCTGCACGCTTCGCTTGACGATCTGGAAATAACCGGCGAGTCCGGCTACGGCTATCAACCGCTGATCGATGCATTGGCGCGGAGGTTTGAGATCGACGCCGCTTCGGTAGTGACGGCCGCCGGAACCTCATTCGCGAATCATCTGGCGATGGCGTCGCTTATTCGGGCGGGCGACGAAGTCCTTATCGAGACGCCGGCTTATGAACCGCTGCTGGCGCTCGCCGAGTATCTCGGAGCCCGGGTCAAACGTTTCCGGCGCACGTTTGCAGACAGCTTTGCGATCTCGCCCGACGAAATTGAGCGCAACCTTAGCTCGCAAACACGATTGATTGTGATCACCAACTTTCACAATCCAACCGGCGTGATGACAGAAAACGAAACGCTCAAGGAGGTCGGCGAACTCGCTCGCAAGGCGAATGCGCGGGTGCTGGTGGATGAAGTTTACCTGGAGATGCTGTTTGCGAAACCGACGCCGACTGCGTTTCACCTGGGCGAGCAGTTTGTCGTTACCGGTAGTCTTACGAAGGCTTTCGGGTTAAGCGGGCTGCGTTGCGGTTGGATCCTCGCGGAGCCCGCGCTGGCGAAACGCATGTGGTTGCTGAACGATCTCTTTGCCGCGACGCCGGTTCATGCGGGTGAGCGTTTGAGTTTGGTGGCGCTCAAACAGCTGCCGGAAATTGCCGAACGAGCCAAACGCAAACTCGATGAACATCGCGCGTTGCTCAATCGGTTTCTTGACGGCAGGGACGATTTGGAGGCAGTCCGGCCGCCGTCGGGTTCGATCATGTTTCCCCGTGTGAGAGAAGCGAGTTGTGAAAGGCTGTGCAGCCTGTTGCGAGAAAAGTATGAAACGTCGGTGGTGCCGGGAAGATTCTTTGAACTGCCGGCTCACTTTCGGATTGGTATGGGCGGGGATTCTGAAACTTTTGTTGAGGGACTCGATCGACTGGGCCAGGCGCTGGATGAAGTGAAGTAGTAAAGCAAACTGTTAGTTTGCGTTTCTGTTGATAGGAGTCAATTTGGAGGCAACGAAGATAGTGGTCTTAATGTCAACTCTCTGCGTCGTCTCAGCGTCCTCGGCGTCTCTGCGGTTAGTGGCTTTGCTCGAATGGTTAACCGCAGAGATGCAGAGAACACAGAGTTTGCGCAGAGAAAATATAGTTTAGGCCGCTACCACGACGAACCATTCGCAAACTAACAGTTTGCTTTACGTTTTCGTTTTCCTCATCGCGGCCAGCCTCAGCCAGAAGTACAAACCATCCGCCGCTTCGATCCCGGTGGCTTCGGGCGTGATCCTAATGGGCGTGCCGTTGGGCCAGTTACTCTTCCGCATTCTGCCGCCGCCAATCGCCTGAAAGTAGACTTTGCCCTTCGCTTGTTTCTTGCCCGTCTGTGGCGCCAGCACCGCATAGTCGATCTGCAAATCCGGCGAGTTGAGGATTATGGTCCCGCCCTGAAAGCTATCGATTTCAAACTTCATCAGGATGACAAACGCCTCGGTTTCAGTCTTCGCACGTTCCACCGCTCGATCTTCTTTCAGGTCGCCCACGGACGTGGCCTCAATGTTTTCGTAGCGATTGAATTGTTTGACGAAGCTGGCGAAGATTTGATCCTCGGTGTGCAGGTGTCTTGAAGTTGGCTGTCGCGCCACCAGCAGCCGCACTTTCGTCGGCAGCTCACCCGGATGCAGCGGTTTGGTGGCGTCGGGCGAGCTGTTTTCAGTAGTAACTTCGGGTGGGGCGGGGGTTGCCGACGATGAAGGATTAACTGTGCGGCGACCTGACTGTGCCTCGACTTCGCGCGATTCCAGCGCCAGGCCCAACAACAACAGCACAAACGCAAAACCCCATTGCCTGCAACTGAGTCGTCGCAAAAGTGGGAATAGGGTCATTATGCTGGGCCTCGGGGTAGCGGCGTAATGCACGGTGTCTGACTCGGATTACCGCTTAGAAGCTGCATGCGGCGCTTTGGGTTGCGTCGCCGATTTGGATTGGGGCAGTAGCCCGACCGTCAGGAAGGGCTCGTCAAGCGATGAGTGATAAGCCCTCCCTGACGGTCGGGCTACTGCCCCGTAGTTATCCCTGAGGTTCGGGCTACTGCCTTGATCCGTCGTCTTTGTCGTTCGCCACTCCGTCAATAATCTTTACCAATTCATCCGCTCGCGCCAGCGCAAACGCTTTCTTCCAAAGGCCGGTCGCCTCGTTGCCGATGATCATGATTGACGTGTGACTGTTTTTATCCTCTACGTACTGGCCCAGCTTGTGCAGCGCCCAATCCACGTTTTCTTTGCTGCCGGTTATGAACGACCAGCCCGGCTTCGCGTGGAACTTCGCCGCGTAAGCCTTGAGCCGTTCCGGCGTGTCCGTCACTGGGTCAACTGAAATTGAAATCAAAAACACCTGTTTGCCCAAACGATCGCCGAGCGCGTTCTGAATTCTTTCCATGGTGGCGTTCATCGGCGGACACACGTTAGTACAGGTAGTGAAGAAAGGAATAATTACTACCGTGCGACCCTTGAGTAGATCGGAATAGAAACGCAACTTCACGCCGTCCTGATTCAACAGTTCCACGTCGCTAAAATATTTTTGTGCTGCTGATTCGGTGGATTGCGTAGGCGCTTGTGGCGAAGGTTGCGCGCCGGGCGCTTTCGTTTCCGCAGCAGGTACGGGATGGCGATGCTGCGTTGACGCTGGCACAACCGCAATGCAAATCAGCGCCGACATCGTTGCGACGAGAAGGCCTTTGATCATGGCTGGTTCGCTTGCCTCCGGGTGATAAAGTTTTGCCGCGTTGTCATGTAACGCGAGCCAAGAACCTAAAGAGTAACAGTCTGTGAAACGGACGACTGAACATTTTCCTTGAACCCACGAATTCGATATGAGCAGCCGTCCGTTTCACGGACTGGGATTCTGCACGGACCGTGGATCCCAGCACTCAAGTGCTGGGCTATTCTCATTCGTCCGCTGCGCGGACTGAAAGATGACAATTCCGCCAGAGGGTTGCCTAACGAAGCCTGGCGATTTCTTTAACCGCTTCCCGAGCGTAATACGTAAGGATAATGTCGGCGCCGGCGCGTTTAATGCTGGTGAGCGTTTCCATCATCACGCGCTCCTCGTCAATCCAGCCGTTCGCGGCCGCCGCTTTGATCATCGCGTACTCGCCTGACACGTGATAAGCCGCAAGTGGAACGTCAAACTGGTCGCGCAGCGTCTTCAGAATATCGAGATAACAAGTGGCGGGTTTCACCATCAAAATGTCCGCGCCTTCGGCGTAGTCCAGCTCCGCTTCGTTCATCGCCTCGCGCGCGTTGGCGGCATCCATCTGATAGGCGCGACGATCACCGAAAGCAGGCGCGCTGTCTGCAGCTTCGCGAAATGGACCATAGAAGCCCGAAGCATACTTAACGGCGTAGGCGAGTATGGCAACCTGATCGAATCCCGCATCGTCCAGCGCCTCGCGTATCGCGCCCACCTGTCCATCCATCATTGCTGACGGAGCCACTACATCCGCGCCCGCCGCAGCCTGGCTTACGGCCGTGCGTGCCAGTAACTCGAGGGATGGATCGTTCAAGACTTCGCCGTCACGGACCACGCCGCAGTGTCCATGCGAGGTGTATTCGCACAGGCAGGTGTCAGTCATGATCACGAGTTCCGGCGCGGCGTCGCGAACGGCGCGCACAGCCTGCTGCACGATACCTTTATCATGATACGCGCCGCTGCCGACCTCATCCTTCGCCTCGGGCAAGCCAAACAGAATTACACCCTTCACGCCCAGCCGGCTCGCTGCGGCCGCTTCCTTCGCGATCTCGTCAACGGAAAGATTGTGTACCCCGGGCATCGACGCTATTTCGCGTCTGACATTTTCGCCGGCGCAAGCAAAGAGCGGCAGGATGAAATCAGCAGCCGCGAGATGAGTTTCGCGTACCAGCGCGCGAAGATTTTCCGTGCGGCGAAGTCGGCGTGGGCGGTTAAGAATTTGCGACAAGTTTGTTGTCCTTTGAATGCGCAGCTAAGGAACCGGAATGATACTAACGGGGAATGAGGCAGGCAAACTGCTGCGATGAGGTCAGTACGCGGGTGGGTGAAACGATGCGCAGTTGTAAAGATAACGACCCACGCGTGACCGCGCTGTGGTACTGACCTCACGCCCCCTCAATCGGCATGGTCTTTGCCACCTAGATCCGCGATTTATTAATTTATTCAGGAAAAGATCTTACAGGAGCTTGGAATGGTACGGGAGCTGGCATTGGCACTTCGGGAAAGAGCGGTCGCGGCATTGCAAACGTCTACCACGATGCTGAAGGTGTCGCAGGCTTTGCTGCGACAAGGAAACAACACCGAGGCTGCTCGATTACGGAACGAAGCTCGGTATAAACGTAACGAATCAATACTGCTAATGGACCAGGCGAGGGAAGTAGAGCAACGAGCGTCCAACGTTCTAAGATTCCCCGAACGGACCACAGGATCCTTGTCGTTTCGTCCCAGTCGATACGCCGCAGACGCGGAGCACAGCCGGCAAAAGACTGGCTAGCTTTGGCAGAAGCCCGACCGTCAGGGAGGGCTTAGTTCCAATCCTGGTGGAGCCCTCCCTGACGGTCGGGCTTCTGCTCCGGTCGCTGACGCTCCCGGTTCTGATTCGTATTTGTAAGCCTTAGAAAAACCTCTTCCAGCGTTTCCGTATGCGCGGAAAGCTCCGTCACTCGAATGCCGTTGCCAACCAGCAAAGCGTTCACCTCTGAAATAGACTCACGCGGAAGATCGACGTAAAGAGAACTCGAACCGTTGCGGCTAATGCGCGGGTCCCACTTAGGCTGCAATAGTTCGTAAGCGCGCTCCAATGGCTCGGCAGAGATCTTTACTCGTCGATCGGATCCCAGCAGCTCTTCAATCCCGCCCTGATAAAGCAACCGGCCCTCGTCAATGATTGCCACTCGATTGCAAACGCGTTCCACCTCATGAAGCAAGTGGCTGGATAGCATAATCGTCAGGCCCAACTCATCGCGCAAACGCGGCAACAGGCCGCGGATTTCCAGTATGCCTTGCGGATCGAGGCCGTCGGTTGGTTCGTCAAGAATTATGAATTCCGGCCGAGGCAGAAGCGCTTGCGCAATTCCCAGGCGTTGGCGCATCCCGTGTGAATACTTGCGCACTTGATCGTCCGCGCGTTGGCCCAACCCAACCAGCTCGAGGGTCTCCTCGATCAACTTCCTGCTTGCGCCGCCGGAAAGCGCGGCGAGCATCGACGCGTTGGCGAAGCCGGAGAAGTTTTCGTAGAACGCCGGCGACTCGACTATCGCGCCGACCCGCCCGAGCGCTCGCAGCGGATGCTTCGACATGTCGTGCCCGAAGAGCAGCGCGCGTCCAGTTGTGGGCCGCATCAGGCCCAGAGCGAGACGAATCATCGTCGACTTGCCGGCGCCGTTCTGGCCCAGGAAGCCGAAGATATCGCCGCGTTGCACGTTCAACGAAACATTATCGAGAGCAACGCGGCTGCCGAAACGTTTCGTTAGCGCTTCGGTTTGTAGGATTGACTCGTTCATGAATCTGTATGTCCGACGCGTAGCGTCGGTATGAATTTAGCCCGGCGTTTCAACGCCGGGAATCAAATCAAGCGACGGTTCTCGTCGCGTAGCGACGACTGAATACCGAGCCTGAATGTCGAGCGTCACTACGCGACGCGACCTCGTTTGTCTTGTTAACCTTTTCCCGGCCTTGAAAGACCGGGCTAAACTCACGTCGACGCTACGCGTCGAAGTTTCCGCTACAACCCAACCTCCACCAGCAGCGGCCAATGATCCATGTGACCAACCGCCGCCTCCCGCAAAACTTCAGCGCGGTTCAGTTTCACCTTCGAGCCCGGCCCGAATATGTAATCGATGCGGCGATCGTTGACCGACGTTTCACCCGCCTCACGACCTAAATCCGCAAAAAACTTGAGCAAATACGCGTAAGACTCGCTGTCGTGCTTCGCATCGTCGGTGAATAAATTGTTTGGATTGCGCGTTCCCACCTCAAGATTGAAGTCGCCGGCGAGGAACGTGATTTGGTCGTTCTTCCGTCTCCGAGTCCAGTCAACAACATCGCCGATGAACCGGCGGCGCGTCGCGGCATTGAACGCGTCGGCATGCGCGCTCACGATCACAATCGCCGGCCAATCGTCTTGCAGGCGAAAGCTTGCCGCGGCTGCAAACCTGTTACCACTGGGCACGTCGTTGAAAACAGTTCCAGTCAGCGCCTCGCGTCTGATCAGCACCGCCTCCACCCGATCGCTCAAACCGCGACTGCTTACAAAACCGCGATAACGGTTTTCCAGCTGGGCCAGCAACTGTTTGAGTTGGTCTTCCCCGGTTAGTTCCTGAAGGGCGACAGCGTCAGGGTTGTTGGCAAGAATTACCCGCGCCACCGCCGGCAGGTCTTCTGTATGCGCGCGCGTCTCGGCTTCGAGATCGCCGTTACCGACATTCCAGCTCAGCAAGCGCAAAGACTTTTGAGTTGAACCGCGTTGTCGCGCTGTGCGCTCAACATGCGGCCGAGTCGCGAAGGCGACGAGCAGCGAACCTGTAAAGAGAACAGCGAGCGCCAACTTGATCCACATCTCAGCTCGTGATGTCCTTTCGTTCAAAGACCAGCACCGCCGTGAGCAATAAACCAAAGATGTAAGCGCCGCACGTTGCCGCGTGATGATAAAGATCGGGCCAGGGAATATCCGGCTTCAAAACGTCGCGCCAGAAATCCATGTCGGTGCTGAAGAAGTAAGGGCGGAGCGTCTCAAAGAATTCGATGCGCCCGAGGATGTAGAGCGTGAGGTAAGCAGCTAGAGTTGCGGAGACAGCAGTGACAGGATTATCGAAACAGATCGAGAGCAGCATCGCGATCGCGGCCACGACCAGCAACGCCCAGGTCCCGGAGAAACTGGCGTAGCAAAAACGCCACAACGCATCATCTCGCAAGATCTGTCCGGGAGCATCGACCAAATTGAGGGGACCGGGATACAACTCCAGGTTGCCCCAGCCGACGAACAGCAGGCCCACCAGAAGATTCAGTCCGATGAAAAAAGCGAGCAGCAGGTAAGTATGAATGATGACTACGACGAACTTCGCGACCACGAGTGACACGCGCGACACCGGCCGAATGCAGATCATTCGCAGCGTGCCGGCGCGTCGCTCGCCTGCGATTTGTCCGCCTGCAGTCATCGTCACGAAGATTGGTATCACGAGGCTGAAAGCGAACATCAGGGAGTAAAGCGTGAAGGTTAAGCCGTTGAAGTAACTCCTGGATTCATAGGTGTAGCGGAATTGTTCGGTGGCGAGGCCGCTGGTTTTTTGCCGCGCGTAGGAATAGAAGCCCCAAAGCATCAGCACGACAAAGCCCGACAGGGCTGCGAACGAAAGATAGAACGCTTTCGAGCGCAGTAGTTTCCAAAGTTCGATCCGGATTAGGGTGATCATTTGTACGTCGACGAGCTGATCTTAGCGGGAGTTTACGGGCGGGACGTTATCGTGACACGCGAGCTTGCCACAGCAGACGGCTGTGGGCTTCACCACTGCGAAAGAGAATTGGCCGCGGATGAACGCGGACGAACGCG
>Ga0207681_10001479_pt1 | contig 15144 bp, 13 predicted proteins | sample KBSS53metaG_FD_184324 | JGI IMG/M metagenome (GOLD analysis project Ga0207681, IMG submission 184324) | Switchgrass rhizosphere microbial communities from Kellogg Biological Station, Michigan, USA - KBS S5-3 metaG (SPAdes) (version 2) | ecosystem: Host-associated > Plants > Roots > Rhizosphere... | reverse complement strand
GCTGGCCTGACCTCAGCCACTGACGGCACGCCGCGATATTTCCATTGCTGCAACCTGCTGGGCCATTGCTTCGTTCAGAAGGGCATGCCGCAGGCGGCGGTGCTGTGGTTCAAAAAAGGACTCGAGGTGCCGGGCCGCAACGCCGAGGAATTGAAGGCGCTGCAATACGAACTTGGTTCTGCGTACGAAGAGATGGGCGATATCCATCGCGCGGTGGCTGCGTTTACGGAAGTCTATGGCGTCGACGTCAGTTATCGTGACATTGGCGAGCGGCTGGCAACGCTGCAACGCCGCGCGAGTGAGAAGAAGAATAAGAAGAGTAAATCGTGAATCGTGAATCGTAAAATAGAGACTCGATCTTTGTACTTTGAACTTAGTGCTTTGAACTTTGCGCTTTGGCTGGGACGAATGGACACGAAGCTAACTCAAAGCTCAAAGCTCAAAGTACAAAGTTCAAAGTTCAAAGTACAGAGTACAAAGTTCAAAGTACAGAGTACAAAGTTCAAAGTACAGAGTACAAAGTTCAAAGTACAGAGTTCTAAGCTCCAAGTATTAAGTTCAAGATACAAAGAACCAGGCGATTTACGCTAGACAACTATTTACGATTTACGATTTACCATTTACTGTTTCCAACAATGTCCGCAAAACTAAGCGTTATCTTTTACATCATCCTTTGCCTCGAAATCGGCATCGTGCTGACGTTGTTACCGTGGGTTCCGCAGGGCACGCTGGGCCTGAGCGACTGGGGTAATAATTATTTTCTGCTTTATGCGGCGCGAAAAACCGGCCTGCAGGTAATACAAACCGTGGTTGCTTCGGGATGGATGCGCGGCGCGGTCACAGGCGTCGGTCTGCTGAACATCGGGATTGCCTTTTGGGAAATCTTTCATTTCCGGCAAACTGTTCGCGCGCTCCAGGAGACGAGTGAGCCACTCGGCAGCGGAAAAAACCATGACGCGCCAGAACAATCCATTCGACCGGCTACAGCCAACGCTCCCGCTGATCTACCTCATCACGAGCGGACTGACGGATGAAACCACCACTCCCGCCGCTGCAGATTTCTTGAACATCCTCTCACTCGTCCGTTCGGCCGTCGCCGCACAAATCGATCTTATTCAGATTCGTGAAAAGAACCTGAGCGCCAGCATGTTGTATGAGCTCGCTCGACGTGCAGCTGAGATCACGAAAGCAAGTGATACTAAACTGCTGATTAACGATCGGGCAGACATCGCTGCTGCCTCCGGCGCAGACGGCGTTCACCTGACCGCTTCGTCTTTGCGGGCGGCGGTGATTCGACAAACGTTCGGCGAAGAATTCTTGATTGGCGCTTCGGCCCACTCCTTTCAAGAAGCTACGGAGGCGCGCAGCGGCGGCGCAGACTTCACCGTGTTTGGCCCCGTTTTCGCCACTGCGTCTAAAACAAAATATGGCGAACCGCTGGGACTGGAGGCGCTCGAGCGCGTTTGTTCCGAGCTGACGCCTTTTCCGATTGTGGCGATCGGCGGTGTGAACACGAGCAACGCGGCGGATTGTATCGGCGCCGGTGCTCGTGGCGTGGCCGCGATTACCATGCTGCAACAACCGGAGACGCTGGCAGATGTCGCAGATGAAATACGCCGGGCAGAAGCCCGACCGTTAGGGAGGGCTTAGGTGGCGCCATAAAAGAAATCCCTCCCTGACGGTCGGGCTTCTGCAAGGGTTCGGGCTTGTGTAACGTTCTATTCTATGGAGTCTGCAAAACCATCCGCGGCTTTAACAATCGCCGGATTTGATCCATCCGGCGGCGCTGGCGTGCTTGCCGATGTGCGAACGTTTGCGAAGTTTGGTCTGCACGCTTGCGCGGTGGTCACCTCAGTCACCTTCCAAAACTCAAAAGTATTTGTTGGTGCGGTCCACCAAACAGCCGACGCGGTGCGTGCGCAAATTGAATCCGTGCTCGGCGAGTTCACCATAATTTGCGCAAAGACAGGAATGTTACCTAACCGCGAAATCGTGATGGAAGTAGCGCGACTCTTCCGCGAAACAAATTTACCGGCGCCGGTAGTCGATCCCGTTATCGTTTCGTCTACGGGCCACGTGCTGATGGAGCCGGAAGCTCTGGCTGCGTTGCAAAGTGAACTGCTACCGCTTGCGTGCCTCGTGACTCCGAACATTCTCGAAGCAGAAACGCTAACCGGCATGACAATCAGGACAGAGTCTGACATGCGACAAGCGGCGGCGATGATTCGCGAACGCGGCGCTCGCGCGGTGCTGGTGAAAGGCGGACACCTGGGGGAGACGGCGGAAGGCCGAAGGCAGGAAGCAGAGAAAGAAGCGATCGATGTGCTGGATGACGAAGGTGCTGTGACGGTGTTTCGAGCAGCGCGCGTTGAGGGCGGCGAGCTCCACGGGTCCGGCTGTATTTTGTCTGCCGCGATCGCTGCGGGTTTAGGGAACGGAATGATGCTGGAAGAATCTGTCAGAACGGCGAAGAGTTTTGTGCTGGAGGTGATTCGCAACTCGAATCGCAGCGAATAACTCTTACTCGTAGGGCACGGCTGCCGTGCCCCACCTATTCAGCCGCGCCTTCGATCGTAACCTTCTCCATTTTCACTTCAGCAGTTGGCTTGTCGCCGCGATCAGTTTCCGTGGTTGCGATTGAGTCAACGATGTCCAATCCGTCAGTGACGCGTCCAAAGATGGTATAGCTGGGCGGCAGCGGATAATCCGCGTGCATGATAAAAAACTGTGAGCCATTTGTGTTGGGACCGGCGTTGGCCATGGCCACCGTGCCTTTTTTGTAGCCGCGTTGATAGAGCGCCGACGAGGCTTCAATCTCGTCGTTGAAGCGCCCGCCCCAGGCCGACTCGCCGCCGCGTCCGGTTCCGGTGGGATCGCCACCCTGGATCATGAAGCCTTTGATCACGCGATGGAATATCACACCGTCGTAATAGCCGCGCTGCGCGAGGGTGATGAAATTCTCGGTCGTCTTAGGCGCGTCGGATTCCAATAACTCAAATCTGATCGTTCCCTTGTTGGTCTGGATCGCGGCAGTACGGTTTGGCATGTAATCTCCTAAAATGTAACTGGATAGTCGGGATGACAAGATACTTGGTTTGCCCGTAGTTTGTCACTCGCGTCTGGCTGCAATTGAGACCGGCAGTTCAGAGTTCAGCCTTTAGGCGGCGCGTTTGGGCCAACGACGGCGCAAACTAAAGTTTGAACTCTAAACTGCTTGGGCGTCGCCAGGCAGGCGCAGCATAATCGCTCCACTTGCCGGCAAATCGATGACGAGTTGATCGTCTTTACAAAACAACACCTCCGAGAAAGGCCCTAAAATGAACGTAACGCACCTTGAATGCGCCGCTTGCGACCTGGAACACGAGGCACGGCGGTTGCTCAATCTCTGTCGTGAATGCGGCAAACCGCTGCTGGTGCGTTACGACCTGGAGCGCGCGGGCGCCACTTTGACAAAAGAATCGCTCGCGGGCAGGCGCTCGGATCTATGGCGCTACCGGGAAGTCTTGCCGGTCGATGACGACGCAAACATCGTTTCGCTCGGCGAAGGTTGGACGCCGTTACTGCGCGCTGAGCGTTTGGGGAAGACACTTGGAATCGATCAGCTTTACATCAAAGACGAGTCGCAGAACCCGACGCAGAGCTTTAAAGCTCGCGGCATGTCGGCGGCGGTGTCGATGGCGAAGGAACTCGGCGCGCGAAAGTTGGCCGTCCCCTCGGCCGGAAACGCGGCCGGCGCTCTCGCCGCTTATGCCGCGCGTGCCGGACTTGAGTGTTTCATCTTTATGCCGCGAGACACGCCGCGCGCAAACGTAGTCGAGTGTGAACAGACTGGGGCGCACGTTACCTTGATCGATGGCTTGATTACTGACTGCGGGGCGGAAGTGGCGCGACGAAAAGATGCGGAAGGTTGGTTTGATGTTTCAACTTTGAAAGAACCGTATCGCGTCGAAGGCAAGAAGACTTTGGGTTACGAATTGGCCGAGCAGTTTGATTGGAAACTACCGGACGTGATCATTTACCCAACGGGCGGCGGCACTGGATTGATCGGGATGTGGAAAGCATTTGCTGAAATGGAACAACTGGGCTGGATTGGGTCGCAGCGGCCGCGAATGGTGACGGTGCAAGCGAGCGGCTGCGCGCCGATTGTGCGAGCGCTTGCAGAAGGTAAACGCTTCGCTGACGAATTCAAAGATGCGGAGACAGTGGCCTCGGGTCTGCGCGTGCCGAAAGCGATTGGAGACTTTTTGATCCTCGACGCGATACGCGCGTCGCAAGGTACGGCGGTGGCGGTCAGCGATGAAGAATTGATCGCCGCTACCGGGGAGATAGGCGCACTCGAAGGAATCTTTTGCGCTCCCGAAGGCGCGGCCTGTTTGCCGGCTTTGAGAAAGTTGTTGGCCGCCGGCGAAGTCGACACAAGCGAACGCGTCGTTCTGTTCAATACCGGCGCGGGTGTCAAATATCTGGAAGCGTTTTCGTAGTACGGGTGCGGTTATGTTCAAGCAGTTTAGAGTTCAAGCTTTAGCTTGCGGTTTCAGTTGAGCGTAAGAGCGCAGCCTAAAGGCAGAACTCTGAACTGCCAGCCTCAAGTTCAAAAAATTAGGACGATTGCCGATACACACGAAGGAGAATCTCATGAAAAAGTTATTGACCATGATCCTTGCTTGCCTGGTTCTGACAGCGGTCAGCGTCCAACCGGTGGCCGCTTCGAATCCGGAGAAGGAAGCTCGTTTTGCCGGCAAGGTGAAGGCGGGAATTGAAAAGCTCGGCACGGGCCGCGACACGCGCGTGGAAGTAAAGCTCCGCGATAAAACGCGCCTCAAAGGTTATATCAGCGAAGTCAGCGAGAATGGCTTCGTGGTAACCGATGCCAAAACCGGTGCAGCGAACTCGGTTGCTTATGCGAACGTGGCCCAGGTTAAAGGCAACAATATGTCGACCGGCGCCAAGATCGGTATCGGGATCGGCATCGGCGTAGGACTAACAATCCTGGTCGTATTGTTGATTATCGCCAACAGCGACTAGTCGAAACTGGCGACAGTTTGAACAGCAAGCTGATGTAGGGGCGGACCTGCGTGTCCGCCCCGCCGGGCGCACACATAGGTGCGCCCCTACAACCACCAGTCCCAGCGTCAATGAATTCTTACTGAGGTTTACAAAGTTGAAAACTCTAATCGTCTTAGTACTGTTGCTCGTCACTGTTGCCGCTGAGGCGCAGCAGTCGCAAACAAACCCGGCAGCAAGCGATAAAGCGAAGCTCGACGCACTGCGCAAGAGCGGCGTCGAAGCGCTCTACAATCTCGACTACGAAAAAGCACAGAAGGATTTCAAGGAGATCGTGCAGCTTTACCCGAACCATCCCGCGGGCCCGCAGCTTTTGGCTGCGCGCGTTTGGATCAAGACGCTATACGAGTCGCGGCGTTTGCAGTCGACGCTTTACAGTTCGGAAAGTTTTTATTCGAGCGGTGACGACAAAGTCGACCCACGAGTCATTACCGAATTTCGCAATCTGACGCGCGAGGCCAGACGACTTGCCGAGACGCGGCTTAAACAAAATCCCAAAGATCAGGAGGCGCTTTATTGGCTGGGCGCTGAGGAAGGTTTGAAGGCGTCGTTTGAAGAGGCAGTTGAGCGACGGCATTTTGCGGCGCTGAAGGATGGCAACGATTCGGTGGACCATCACCGCGATCTTCTCAAGCTCGATCCGAACGCGATCGATGCCGGAATCACAGTCGGCCTGTATGAGTATGTCGTTGGCTCTTTGCCGCTGCCGATCAAAGTGGTGGCCGGAATAACCGGCTTCCGCGGTTCGAAGAAAAAAGGTTTAGCCATGATCGAACGCGTGGCAGCGGAAGGGAACTGGGCCCGCGACGATGCGCGCACTCTCCTGATCGTTCTTTACACCCGCGAAAAGCGTTTCAACGACGTCCTGGCCCAGGCTCGCGAGCTAAGTGCGAAGTATCCCCGCAACTATCTCTTTCGTTTGGAAGCCGCTGATGCTTTGGTCTCGCAGGCGGAAGTGGAACGCAAAAAGAAAAACATCGAGGCCGCAGTTAAGGCCGAGCGCGAAGCGTTTGCAACCTTCGAAGATTTGCTTCACGACCGGACCGTGCGCGACACGGTTTCGCGGGCGCTGGATCTGGTCCACTTCAAGTATGGCGAGGTTTTGCTGACCGCCGGCGAGGGAGAACACGCGGCGAAAGAATTTTTGGCGGCCACCAGGGTTGAGCATGCCGAGCCGACGCTGGTGACAATGGCGCACTTGTACGCAGCGCGCGCTTTTGATCTGGCCGGCAAGCGCGAAGATGCTTTGTCGCAATATCGCGAGGTGTTGACGCGGCCCGACATTTACGCCGCGCATGAAGAAGCGAAGAAAGGTTTGCGCCAGCCGTTCAAGAATGAAATCGCAAGTAGCGATATGTAAACGCGGCAGTCAAACCGCCAAGACGCCAAGAGCGCCAAGACGGTTTTATAACGTTCAGGCACATATGTTTTTCAGTTTGAATCTTGGCGTCTTGGCGGTTCAAAATTTGGATAGGAAGCACTCATGACTAACTTCAAAGACGCGCGACGTGAACAGACCAGCTTGCTGGCGCCACTCGAGCGGGCCGCGCTGCGTGGGCTCGCTCGTCGCATGCCGGCGCGGGTTAACTCCGATCATCTGTCGCTGCTGGGACTGTTGGCGATGTTGTTGGCAGGAGTCTTTTACGCGGCCAGTGGTAGAAGTCCGCTGTTGCTTCACCTCGTAAATGTCTGCATTTTTCTCAACTGGTTTGGCGACAGCCTCGACGGGACGCTCGCGCGATTTCGCGATCGCCAACGTCCTCGCTACGGTTTTTATGTTGACCACATCATCGATACTTTCGGCACCATGTTCCTGATTCTCGGGCTCGCCATTTCGGGTTACATGAGCGAACGCGTCGCCGCCGTGGTGCTGGTCATCTTTCTGATGCTGGCGATCAATTCCTACCTCGCGGCGTATGCACTCGGTATTTTCAAGATTTCGCAGTGGAAGATGGGGCCGACTGAAATTCGTCTGCTGCTGGTAGTCGGCAATCTTTATCTAATTCACAATGCGCACACCAATCTGTTCGGCCGTCGCTTCTTGCTCTTCGATGTTGCCGGCGTGATTAGCGCGGCGGCGATGGCTGCAATCCTAATCGTCTCCTCGATCAAAAATACGCACGCGCTGTATGAGCTTGAGCGGTTGCCGTGAGGGCAGTCAGTGGTCGGTGTTCGGTGGCCAGTCGTCGCTGGGAGCGCAGGCATCTTTGCCTGCAATGAGGCGGGGCTTTGCCCGCCGAACAATTCCGAGCTGCGAAAACACTCGCGCCTGGCGGCGCTCGTTGCAGGCAAGATGCCTGCGCTCCCAGCGAACGACTTCGAGCTTCGGCGACTGACTACTGACTACTGCCCACTGACTTCCATGCACTGGCTCAAATTCAACCTCGTCGGCCTCTTGGGCTTTGGGCTTCAATCAGCCGCACTCTTCGTGCTCACACACCTCGCGTACCCCGTCAGTTATCTAGCAGCGACGACCGTAGCGGTAGAGTTGGCGATTTTGAACAACTTCGCGTGGCATCAACGTTGGACCTGGAGCGATCGACCCTCAGCCACGAAAAAAGAAACGGCGTCGCGGCTGGTGAAATTTAATCTCACGACCGGATTAGTTTCGCTAACCGGCAATCTGATTCTGATGAGCGTGTTCGTCGGACACTTCCGGCTGCCCGTGACGCCGGCCAATGCCCTCACCGTAGCCTCTTGTTCAGTAGTCACCTTCATCCTGTCAGACCGCTTTGCGTTTGACCGTAAAGCATTCTGAGACTGTAGGGGCGGACCCGTGTTCCGCCCTCTTGATGTCATCGGCGAGGGCGGACACGCAGGTCCGCCCCTACAGCACCTTGAAGGAACGTCTGAGTTCTTGACGCTCCACGCGGCGTCGCGTACAAACCAAATGCATGTCTCAATCGCACAACGTGGCTAACGCGACATCAGCCGTGGAGACTACTTCACTCGTGAGAAGGTTTCAGGATTTTGTCGCGGTCGATAACCTGAATCTTTCCGTTCGGCGCGGCAGCTTCTTTGGTTTCCTCGGCCCGAACGGCGCCGGCAAATCCACCACCATAAAAATGCTGACGGGTCTGCTCGCTCCAACCGCGGGCCGCATTCAGATCCTCGGTCGCGACCTGGCGGCGGAGCCGCTGGAAGTCAAACGAAGAATCGGCGTGGTTCCCGAGGACCTGAACCTTTTCGAACGACTCACCGGCGCCGAGATGCTTGCCTTTACCGGCCGCATGTATGGTCTGCAAAAAGCGGAAATTGCGCAGCGCGCGCCTGAGCTGCTCGATCTAATGGAACTTCGCAGCGAGCCGCGAAAACTGATCGTCGAATACTCCCACGGGATGAAAAAGAAACTGTCGCTGGCCTGCGCGCTTATCCATCGCCCCGAAATACTTTTTCTTGACGAACCTTTCGAGGGCGTCGACGCGATTGCTTCACGCACGTTGAAGGATTTGCTTTCGCGTCTCACCGCGCGCGGGCTCACCGTTTTTCTCACGTCACACGTACTGGAGATCGTCGAAAGACTTTGCAGCGACATCGCGATCATTTCGCAGGGAAAGCTGCTCGCCGCCGGCTCGCTGGATGAGTTAAGAAAAGGCATCAACGTGGACGAGAACGGTCAGCGCGCGCCGGTTTCTCTCGAGGAATATTTCATACACATCGTTGGCGGCGAGCGCAGCACCGGCGAAGAAGAAGTGCTGCAGTGGCTGACGTAGAGCCGAGGAGCAAACAAGTGAGGTCATTTGACAACAATCAGCACCGACACCGAATAAATGGATTTGTTCTGTTCGTACTTGTCTTCCTGATTGTATCTCCAACTTCGATTCCTGACGTCGACGGCGGCATCCTCCAGGGAGACGAAGCGGAACGTCACAATGCAAAGGGTGTGGAGTTTTATAAAGTTGGAAGGTATGAGGAGGCAATAGCCTCTTACAAAGAAGCGCTCAAACTGAAAAAAGAATACTTTGAGGCTTATTTTAATCTTGGTGATGCTTATTTTCAGCTCAAGCAATACAAGCAAGCCATTGACGCCTATAAGCACGCCATTCGTTATAAACCCGACCTGGCGGCGGCCTTCAATAATATGGCCACGGCGTATTACAAGTTAGGCGAGCCCGATAAGGCCATCGAAGCGTACAAACAGTCGATCCAGCTTAATCCCAAGGCCTCTGGGACCTATCTGAATCTGGGAACCATCTACATTGAAAAGGATAATGTGAAAGGAGCGCTGGAGCAGTATCAAACTCTCAAGACCATTGACCCACAGCTGGCTGAGAAACTCTATTCTCTGATCTACCCGCCGACAGCGACGGTCCTTGAGTCAGGTGGCATGCAGCGCGTTCGGCTGAACCTTAGCGTGACAGATGCTGCTGGTGTACCGGTTGATAATCTCAAACAGGAAGACGTTCAAGTGTTTGAGGATGGAGTAGCTCAAACAATTTCTTCATTTTCAAACAAGACCTTCCCGGTTATTTACGGTTATGCGATAGATACGTCCGGCAGCTTCGTGCGTGAACTGCAGCAGGCAATCGATATTGCCAAGGCCGTGATTCGCAATCAGGCCGTCGATGATGAAGCGCTGGTCGTGCGTTTCGTAGATAGCTACAAGATCGAGACGGTACAGAATTTCACTACTGACAAGGAGCTCCTCAATGATGCCCTTGATAGCCTCTTTGTCGAAGGGGGTCAATCCGCAATTCTGGATGCCATTTACCTCTCAGCGCAGAGCGTGGCGCAGCATAGAGCCGCAAACGGTACCTATCTGCGGCGGGCTATAATCGTAATTACTGATGGAGATGAACGCGGCAGTTACTACGATACTGAAGCAGTCTTAAAACTGTTGCAGCGGGTGGATGTGCAGGTATTTGCTATCGTTTTGAATAAAAGCGTTCCTAAGAGCGAGAGCCAAAGACCACGAATACGTATGACCGATGTCTTAAAGCAGCTTGCCGAACAAACTGCAGGAAGAGTTTTCTTTCCGAAATCGACGGCCGAGTTGCAAGCCTTGCCAAATGAACTCGCAAAAATACTTCGGACAGAATATCTGGTTGAATACAAGTCTTTGAAGCCGGTTGCCTCAGCCGCAGACTATCGCCGCGTAACTGTCAGCCTCGCTGATGCACCTGGAGGTGGTAAGCGAATCGCAACGACTCGGTCCGGCTACCTTATTCCGCGGCAGTAAAACCGTCTGATTGGATAGCCTGCCTGCTGGGAGTTCTTTGCTGAGTGCAGATTCTCATGCTCTGCTGTTAACTGGATCATCTCGGCCTGACCTTCAAATACCGCACGGAGGTGAGCTATGGAAAGCCTGACACGGCTGCGCAAATTCTGGTTCCAGGATGGGCCCGCGTTTCTTTGGTTGCTGTTAGCCATTCCCATCATGATCTCTTTTCAGTCGACGGTTCATGAAGGCACACACAGCCTCGCGGCGGCTAAGAGGACGGGCAGCTTTCCCAAAATCATTCCTTTCCTAATGATCTATGACGGCGAGTTCCATAATGGGCTTACGCCGTCGGATAAGGACACGGTAGCGACGTATCACGAGAGAACCACATGTGCTGAGGGCACAGCAAAGAAAGATGTCACGCGACTGGCGGGTTGGATCGGTTGGCCTCAAATCGGCGCTTTCCTGATCACCGTCGGCATCGCGCTGATTTTTCTCTTCATCAATATTCGTAATCCGATTGTCGGCCTGCTCTGGCGGGCGTGGTTCATCGCGGCGTGTGTCGACTTCATGTCTAACACCTCGCTCATTCTTCTTTTCGGAAAATGCATTGAAGCCAAGGATTGGTCCGCGGCGATGATCCAGTTAGACCACGGCCTGACGTTCTGGCGCTTACTTACCGGTCTGCTTTGGTTGATCGTGCTCTCCCACTTTGGTTGGGTGTGGTGGTCCAAGTGGATAGATGATCCGCTGCCTGAGAGGGGATTTTGGGGTTATCGCTGGGCGGCTTTCGTGCTCGGCATTCTGTCGACCATCTCGCTGATTTTCTACCTGCTGACTCGTGACGATGGGATCGAATATGGCTCGGGCTGGTACATCTTTGGCTTGATCCTGCAATTGGCCGGCTTCTGGTTCTATTGGATCTATTACGGACTAAGCCTGAAGCAGCCGCAGGAGTAGTTGGTACGGATCAGCCGCAGAGGCGCAGAGACACAGAGAGAAACAATTCAGAAGCAAAGGACAGCTCGTTTTCTTCCTATTTATTCTCTGCGTCTCTGCGCCTCTGTGGCTAACCTCACGCGTGCCGAAGAGGAACTGATGTCATCCGTCGCATTGCAGATTAGTTACTGGAACGGTGTCGCGCACGAAAAACGTTTTTCCCATCCGCTCAACGCCGGCTGGCTGGAGAAGTATCTAAACCCGCAAGCTCGGGTGCTCGATTACGGCTGTGGTTACGGGCGGACGCTCAGCGAACTCTCACACGCCGGATTTACGAATCTCGCCGGCGCGGATTTCTCTGAAGAGATGCTAGCGCGTGCACGTGTGGAAGCCCCAGGCTGCCGGCTGATTCGAAACGATGGATCCAACTTACCCTTTACCAACGATTGCTTCGATGCCATGTTGCTGTTTGCAGTGCTAACCTGCGTTCCGGCAGACGAGCAACAGCGGTCACTGCTCGCGGAAGCGCATCGCGTGTTACGGCCCGGCGGCATCCTGTATGTAAGCGATCTCTTGATAAATGACGACGAACGAAATCGCGAGCGCTATCAGCAGTACGCATTAACCTACGATCGTTATGGCGTGTTTGAACTTCCCGAAGGCGTGGTGGTACGGCATCATCAGCGGGAGTGGGTCGAGCAACTATTGTCACCGTTCAAACAGCTCGAGTGGATCGACTTTACTGTGACCACGATGAATGGGAATGAATCGGCCGCATTTCAATACTTCGGACGCAAGGTTGACTGATACCGACGAGAGATGGCGCAAACTTGAGCCAGGAGGAAAAAATAACTTGTCACCCACTACACTGCGGATAATTGGAATTCTATTTCTGGTGGCAGCGGCCGTGGTGGCCGTTCTGAATTTAAAGCGTGTGGCTAACCTGGGGATGGTGTGGTTGTCGCCGCCGCTGTTGATTCTGGGATTGGCGCTGGTTGCCGTCGCCGCTCGACGCCGGTGAAGTCGCTACCCCTTCGTGTTTTTCGTGTTTTGCCTTCGTGTGCTTTCGTGGTTAATACGCCCAGGTTTTGCTGCAAATCAAGACCACCAAAAAACACTAAGACCGAACGAATGCACACGAAAGTACCCGCCGATGATCGACGCGTTTCCACTACGGCACTTCCACGATCAGCTCGCGGCCGAAGGTGAAGTTTGGACGCTTGCGCCCCTTGAGATATTTCGCCGCTGTCTGCGACAAGGCCGTGATTAGAATCGGCAGGGCAATAGTCGCGTCGCAGTTCACGTACGCGCTATGCGCTCCACGCGCAAGCTTTCCGTAAATCAATCCTTCGTCAAATGAAACTGCGTTTGACCGTCCGCCGGGATGCGGCGCGTCGGTAGTGATCTGGATGGCGTACTTGTGTCCCTGGTGATGGTTCTTGAGGATGAAAGATGAAACTTCCGTCTGTTGCACAAAACTCTTCGGCGTGCCGCCGCCAAGATTTATTACTCCCGTCAGACGCGCGCGTGCCGTCAGGTTGGCCATGTCGAGCACGTCCTGGACGATGTCGAACATGAAGTAGTTCTTCTTTTCAAAACGGGCCGCGGCGATTCCGACCGCGATGCCGCTGTCGGCGATTGCCGGGCAGAAGATGGGAACACGGGCTTTGTAGGCCGAAGTAAGCACGCCGTCTTCCGTCGCGATTTCAGCCAGCTCACGGCCCAGCAAATGTAGAAACTCACGCGACGAGTAAGGCCGCGACTGGTCCAACTGGTTCGTAAAGCCGCCCACCCATTCATTTGCTTCACGATATTCTTCGTCACTGGCGAGCAGGTCCCACATGCGGCTGATCTGCGAGGCATCGAGTTCCGCGTCTGTCATGTGTGGATGCGCCTGGAAGTGGTAGCGCCCGAGCGTTTCGTGGAGATCGTGAAAGAGCAGCGAACCGGAAAGCACCAGGACGTCGACAAAGCGGTTCTTGATTACGTAAGCCAACAGCCGGCGCATCCCGGCGGGTATGAGCGCGCCCGAACCGGCCACGATTATCGTGGTGTTGTCGCCGAGCATGTCGAGCCAGATGCGATGAGCTTCCGCGAGTTGGCGTCCGCCGAAGCCCGCGCCTTCCATCTTTTCCAGCAGGCCGGCAACCGAGCGGTCGCGATCAACCTGGACGGGTCGCGTGGGCGTGGTGAGATACTTCGATGCTTTGGGTTTTCGCTGCGTAACCATAGAACTGTCAACCTCTCAAATTGTGAACATCGGGAAAGTGACTGCCGGCACTCAAACCAACATTTAGAGTTCAAGCATTTGCTTGCGTGCCGGTCGCCTAAAGAATGTTCTCCGCAACTCGCGGCTTCAAAAATCGGTGCTACGCCGTGACCGCGTTTTCGCGCCGTTAACTGAAAGATACGTGTAAGCGTCGTAGCGCGACTCATAAAACTGGGCCAGCTCGGCGCCTTCAGCCTCGCTCAGCTCGCCGTCCTTGACGCGCTGGTTTATCAAACGCCGGAAGCCGTCATGCAAAAGACTCTTCTCATAACGCGCGCGCTCCGTCGCTTCGCCGACAGTCGTGCCACGAATTACTTTCTTGATGAGATAGCCTTCATCATCAATGTAAATATGGGCCTCATGCGGCGTGCCGAAAAGGTTGTGATTGTTGCCCATCACTTCCTGATATGCGCCCACCAGCAGAAACGCGAGGTAATAAGTCTCGCCCGGAATCAGCGAATGCAGCTCCAGCACCTGTTTGACGTCGTGCAGATCGACAAACTTATCCACCACGCCGTCGGAGTCGCAGGTGATATCGCAAAGGGTGGCGTATTCGGTTGGCGGCTTGTTGAGATAATGAATCGGCACGATCGGAAATAGTTGATCGAGCGCCCAGTGATCCGGAACCGAGCGGAAGACGGAAAAATTCGTTAGATACTTGGCGCACAACAATCGTCGCAGATCGTCGAACTCTTCGGAAACGTACTTCGCTTGCTGCGCATACTTGTCAGCGCGTTCGCAAACGTCCCAGAACAACACTTCGCCTTTGGCGCGATCCTCGAGCGACACCAGCCCCAGATTAAAAAGCGTGAACAACTCTTCGCGATGCTCCAGGGCGTCGTGATAGTACTCGCGATAATTTTTCACCGTGATTGACGCCCGGAGATCGCCCAACTCGGTGACGACCTGCGGATCGTCGTCGTCGATCTCGATCGGCGTAATGTCTTCAACTACGGTTTCGATTTCGTCCTGCACGTTGGTGACGATCAGCGCGTGATAGGCCGCCAGGAAACGGCCCGACTCCTGAATGATTGTCGGATGCGGCACGTTTTCGTCGTCGCACACTTGCTTGATGGTGTAGATGACGTCGTTCGCAAACTCCTGCGCGCTGTAGTTGGCTGACGAATCAAAAGCAGTCTTCGACCCGTCGTAATCGACCGCCATGCCGCCACCTACGTCGAGCAGATCCACCGGCACCTTCATCTGATGGACCTTGGCATAAACGCGCGCGGCTTCTTTCATCGCGTTTTTGATTCGCTTGATGTCGGTGAGTTGCGAGCCGATATGGAAGTGCAACAACTTGAGCATGTCGATGCGCCCGGCTTCTTCGAGGCGACGAATAACTTCGAGCATCTCGGTGGTCGTCAAACCAAACTTCGCGGCTTCGCCTCCCGACTTTTCCCAGCGTCCCGAACCCTTGGAATAAAGCTTGACGCGCATGCCGAGGATCGGCGCGTTGCCGCCGTCGTTTCGTTCGCAAATATTCAGCACGTGATCGAGCTCACTCATCTTTTCGATCACGATCACGACGCGCTTGCCGCAGCGCGCGCCGGCAAAAGCGAGTTCAATAAACTCTTCATCCTTGAAGCCATTGAGGACCAGCAGGCTGTCGGGCGTTTGCTCGAGCGCGAGGGCCGCATAGAGTTCGGCTTTTGAACCAGCCTCCAGGCCAAAGTCGTAGCGCGAGCCCTCGCGCAGGTACTCTTCGACC
>Ga0207681_10001474_pt1 | contig 15164 bp, 16 predicted proteins | sample KBSS53metaG_FD_184324 | JGI IMG/M metagenome (GOLD analysis project Ga0207681, IMG submission 184324) | Switchgrass rhizosphere microbial communities from Kellogg Biological Station, Michigan, USA - KBS S5-3 metaG (SPAdes) (version 2) | ecosystem: Host-associated > Plants > Roots > Rhizosphere... | reverse complement strand
CCCCAACTCGTCCTGCATTTGCACCGAGCCTGGCGGTGCCGTGAACGTGAGGTGCCCGAGCGGCTGACCCACTTCTTGCGACGCCCGAGCCGCTGGCGGCTGCACATTCCGCCGAAATCGTAGGCGTGCAGGGATTGAACTCGCGAGAAGGGAAACGGAAGCCAAGGTGCGGCGCCGTCTTGCAGACCGACCGCGCCGCACGGCGAGCAGGAGCGCGGCGCCCAGCAGCCAGGGGCTCATGCGCGGCCGGTCCTCGATTGCGCAGCCGCAACCCCCACCGCCGCTTGCTGGAGCGCCGGCCGCGCCGCCGCCGACGACGCCGCCGCCGGCGCCGGCCTGGCCACCACCGGTGCCTGTTCCGATCGCGCCCGCCGCACCCGATGGCGGCGGGCACGTCTCCACCGCCACACCCGGATAGCTGATTTCGAACTTGCTGTAGACGTTGCTGTTGCCGCGGGGGACGGTGCCGTACCAGGCCACGCCGGCGCCGCCGAAGTCGTTGGGGGTGATGGTGCCCTCGAGTGACAGGGTCTCCGCGTTCGTGCTGTTGTGGGCCTCGACGGTGAGATGGTCACCGACGACCTTCATCACCAGTTCGGTGCTGGGTCTGAAGACGCCCGACAGGACCTGCGTGTCGTTGAGCGGCGTGCCCACGCCGTTGTCGATCCGGAACAGCTGGTACATGCAGGCCTGAGCGGACTGGGTGGTACGCCAGTAGCGCAGGGCGTAGCCGGTCTTCGTGCGCGGATCGTACTTGATGTAGATGTCCGACTTCTGGCTGTTGCCGTCCGCGGATGAACCGGGGCTTCCGAAGCCCGCCCCGGAGGTCTTCTCGGGCGTCATGGTGAGCGCGATCTGCATGTCGCCGTGCTTGGCGTCCTCTTGATACAGCAGCGCCGCGCCCTGCGATCCCGCCCGCGCGCCGTATCCGTTGACGTAAGCGGCGCCCGCCTCGACGGTCCAGGTCCCGATCACCGTCCACAGGCCGCTCACGTACGAGGAATTCGCGGTCGCCACGAAATCGCGGAAGTCGGGCGAAACCGTGGATGAACCGAGGTCGCACGCCGCGATCGGGCTGCCGCTGATCGCGAAGACGGCTGGCCCCGGATCGCTGACGTTGTGCTTCGGTTGGACGCCGACCCGGATGAAGTTGCCGACGTCGCCCGGGGTGAGCGTGTGGGCCTTGAGCGGCAATCCGTCCCGGCTGACGGCGACGTCGCGCGGGCTGGCGCATCCGGCGTCGCCGCAGATCGACCAGGTGATGACCGACTGGTCCTCGTGTCCCGCGAGATCGTAGCCGTAGTCGACCGCGATCTGACCGCCGGCCGGTGGACGCAGCGTCGGGCCGGACGTGAGGATCGGCGGGTCGAGGTAGGGCGGTTCGACGTGGACCCAGGCGGTGGCGTGGAATCCGTTGGCGGCGGTGGCGATGACCGGCACGTACTCCGGCGTGCCGGTGGTATTTCCGGTCACGACCACGTCAGGACCGGTGGTGCGGCTCAACGCGATCGAGCTGGAAGGGGTCGACCAGGTGATCGACGGATCGGGGACGCGGACGGGTGCGACGGCGGCCCCGATGGTCGCGCCGGCCGCGCCGGTGCGCACGGAAGCGGGCGTGCCCGACAAGAACATCCTGTAGACCAGGCTCCCCTGACCGGCCGCTTCGTACGTCGCACGCGCGCCGGCGGGATCCCAGTCGTCCGCGACGCCGGTGGGCGTGGCGCGGAGCAGATTCCACGGATTGAACGCGAGCGCCTGCTGGTCGGAGAGCTCCCACGAATATTCGAAGGTGGCCGGACCGGTCGAGCCGTCGGCGATAGCCACCGGGTTGCCTGCCCCATCCTTCACCCGGTAGGTCACGTAATTCTGGTTGGGCCGGGGCGGGGCATTCCCCCGCACCCATGCGACCCCGATTCCGGGCGCCGTCATCACGCAATTGATCAAGGCCACCCCCACGCCCCCGGTCTTCGAGAACTGCAAACCGCCCGCGGACGTGAACCGCGAATTGATGAAGGCGACGTTCCCCGCCGACATCACCCCGGAGCCGGTGGGAAAAAAGATCTCGGAGTCTTCCCACGCGCTGACCGTGCCGCCGCCGATGAAGTCGTCTGTCCCCTCGATGAACACATTCTTGAAGTACGAGCGCGTCGTCTGCAGAAACATCGTGTCGAGTCGGCTCAGGAGCGCGACGTTCTCGTACACGTGCTTGTCGCCCGAGGCCTGGAGGGCGACAGCCTGCGTGATCACGTCGGATCGTTTGAGCAGGCTCTTCGATGGATCGCCGGGATAGTCGTAGTCGACGTTGCAGTAGTTCAAGATGGTGAGGTTTCTGGCGGTGAAACCGGTCGCGTTCACGATGATGACGTAGCCGTTGTCGGACGCGCCCTGGGCGTTGCCGCGGTTGTCGGCGAGCACCACCGCGCGGCGGTTGTTCGTCAACCCGAGGAGCGTGACGTAGTTCTTCGTGATGGTCAGGCTCGCGCCCGTCAGCAGGTAGACGTTCGGCGCGATGCCAATCACCGTCGGCTTGTCCGCGGTTCCCTCCGGGGCGGCGTCGTAGGCCGCCTGCAGGCTGCGGTAAGCCCGGTTGGCCGGGGCGTCCGCGGTCAGATCGCCGTCGACCAGATAGTCGTAGCTCAACGTTGTCGGATCGACGGCGGTGATCGGCTCGCCCGATTCCGGCGTGCTGTCCTGAGCGCGCGCGCGGGAGCCGAGCCCCATCAGCAGCGCGAGGGCTGCAATCGGCGCGACCAGGGACCGCTCGAGCACCTTCATGACCGTCACTTGTATGTGCGAAGGGCGCCCGATCGATCACGCGGGTGATGGTCGCTAGCCCGCGACGTCGACCAGCGCGTGGCGCGTCACCGCGCCCGACAGGGTCTCGGCACCGACGGTGACGTAGAGCTGGCCGTCATTCCGCAGCAGCGTCCAGCGCGCGTTGCGCTCCGTGAGCGCCCCCAATCGATCCAGAAGCGCGGGTTCGAGCGCGTAGACCTCGATCTGCTCGGCCTTGTGGATGGACCGGCTCTGGGCCTCGCGGATCAGGAGCCGCGGATCGTGCTGCGTGAAGACCACAACGCGCGGCGACGCCTTGCTGACCTTGTGCAGGCGCTCGGCGGACGGCGTTCCGAGTTCGACCCAGACGCGCACGTTGCCCTGCAGATCCTTCACCCACAGGGCCGGCTCGTCGGTGGTCGACAGGCCCTTCGAGAACGCGATCCCTTCCTCGAACAGCAATGCGTAGGCGATCACGCGCGTGAGCAGGTAGGGCATCGATTCCGAGGGGTGGCGCGCCACGCGGAGATCCAGCGACTCGTAGACGCCGCGGTCCACGTCGGAGAGCTCGATCTGGATGTGATAGACGGTCGCCGACAACGCCATCGCACGACCTTACAGGGATGTTCACCAAAATCGCAGGGACAGATCGCCGGCCGGCATGACGCCGGATTCCGCCGCGACGTCGAGGGCGAACAGGCCCGTGCGCGGAAAGGTCTGATCCAGGAACGCGCATGTTCCGTTTGGTCCCGGGTCGGCCAATGCGCGGGTGCTCGCGCAAATCTTCGACGTCGTTGCGCCTTCGTAGGCGGGACAGGGATTGAACCTGCGACCCGGGCCGTGTAAAGACCCCGCTCTACCACTGAGCTACCCGCCTGGGTGGATTGCGCGGCGACGATAGCGCACGCGGGCGCGGCGCGAAACGGTCCTCAGCGGCTCTTGCCGTCGAAGGGCGTCACGTTCAGTCGCGCGAGGTCGATGTCATAAATGCCGTCCCGGGATCAGTCCATGGCTGACAGGCGATCATGTTCGGCCCACATCGCATCGCAAATACCGGCCACGAACAACGCCGCCCTGAATGCGGCGCTTTCGCGGCGGTACATGTCGAGCAGCGAGAGGCTGTCGCGGTGGGACGCGCGCAAGTTCGCGATGCGGTCGGCCAGCTTCACCCGCACGGCGGCGCGGATCCAGACCGGCGCCGCGGCCACGTCGCGTCGCATGCGCTCGTAGGTCGCGGCCTTGCGTTGCTTTCGATTCGGGCCCGGAACATCCGTGCAGAACGTCGCGATGCCGGCGAGCTGAGCGGCCACGTCCGCGCCGAAACGCGAGAGCGCGGATTCGATCGCGGCGGGCGTCGTGGGCGTGTCCTCGACGACGTCGTGGAGATACGCAGCCGCCAGCTCGATGTCGCTCACTGGCGCACCAAGCTGGCGAAGGACCGCCGCCACCTCGTCGAGGTGCGCGACGTAGGGACGTGCCCCCTCGCCACGACCGTATTTCTGATCGCCGTGCGCGGCGATCGCGAACGCGCGCGCGGCGCCGACGATCTCGTTCTCGCTGTCCATCGATCAGTCGCGCGCGCCCGCGTCCTGACCGACGACGGGCGACGTGAACAGCGCGCCGTCGTGGAGCTGCGCGATCTCGGGCGCGCTCAGCGCGCGCCGGTAGAGCATGATCTCGTCGATCTTTCCCGGGAAGCGTTCGGTGACGCCCGTGGCCGGCCCGTTGCCGTTGGCGCCGAGGATGAAGGGCGTGTCGTCCGCGACGAAGCGGCCGGTCACGGGCATGGTGTTGACCAGCTGGCCGTCGACATAGAGGCGCGCGGCGGTTCCGTCGTATGTGCCCGCGATGTGCACCCACGTCTGGCGCGTGACGGCCATCGGCCCCGACAGGATCGGGGCGGCGTTCTCCGTCTTGATGAACAGCGTCGGCGTCTCGCCGCGCGAATTGATCGAGATGTGATAGTGCTGGTCGATGGTGGTGGCCTCCTCGCGCGACGCGATGGTGGCGTAGTCATCGATCGTTCCCGTCGCGGACAGGTAGCCCCACCCCATGATCGTCACCTGGTCGATGATCGAATCGAGGGACGCCGACGGCATCACCTCGACGTAGCCGTTCCCCGCGATGTTCAGCCCGCCCGCGGAGCGGCCGCTGGTCCAGGGCGACCCGGGCAGCAGATCCATTAGCGTTCCGTCGTTCCGGCCCGTGAAGTCGATCGCGGTCGCGCTGCCGGCGGCGTCGTCGAGGCGCCAGTAGCCGACCAGGCCGTCGAGCAGGGCGAGCGGCACACAGCCGGACACGCCGCTGATGGCGACGCCGCCGTCGGTGCAGACGACGGGACAGCTCGGGCCGGTGCCACCGTCGAAGCAGGGATCCGGGTCGACGACCACCAGCTTCCGCGGCCCGCAGGCCGACGCGAACGCCGCGAGCAACGCCGCGGCGACGGTCGATATGTGCCTAGAAGCTCGCAAGCAACCCCGCGTGTGCGAACAGGGAGGGACGGTCGAAGGTTGCCACATTGTCGAAGCCGACGATCACCTCGCGCGCCGGCCAGGACATCAATACGTCCGCCTCGGCCAGGATCGCCAGCCGCGTCGTGAGCGCGAAGCCAACACCGACGCTCGCCATGCCCAGCCCCGTCACGGACACGCGATCGTAGTCGGCGCCGGCCGTCGACGAGTTGCCGTGGGCGGCCAGGTAGTTGATCCCGCCCGCGATGCCGATCATCGGCTGCACGATCCGGTCGGCCCTGAACGATTGCACCAACCCCAGCGTCACGATGGTGCGCTCGAAGCGGGCGCTGCCCATGCTCGCCGAAAGGGTGGTGCTCGGGCCGAACCCGCTCGCGAACAGGCGCAGGCCGAGACCCGCGGGCCGGCCGTAGGACAGCGCGATCTGCGGCGCCCACGTCATCGGCGCGTCACCGAAGTCGTTCAGCAACCCGACGCCTACGCCGAGCGCGAGCCGCGCGCCGCGGGCGGAGGGCGGGGCCGCGGGTTTCTCGATCACCGGCGCCTCGACACGCGGTTGCGGCCACAGCTCGGCCAGGCTGGCGCGCACCAGCTCGACGGTCTCGACGGCCAGCCGCGCCGCGGCCCGGTCGACGTTGCCGCCGCCCTGCACCTGCATGCGCTGCATGGTCATGGTTCCGGTGACGCGGTTCGAGACCCAGATCGTCACGCGGTCCGAGCCCGGCTCGCGGTCGCGCACGATCGCAAACGCAGCCGTGACCGCCTGCTCGCTGCCCGCGTTCTCGACCTGTGCCATGACGTCGCCGTCGGGCAGCAGAGACGTCGTGACGGTCTTGAACGGGGCCGCCGCCAGCTCTCCGGAGACGCGCGCCAGCGCATTGCGCATGACGTCGTCGTCGATCGGCGGCACCAGCACCACGACCAGTCCCCGCCAGTGCGGCGCCGGTCCCTGCACCGGAACGGCGGCCGAACTCTCTGCGAGCGCGAGCGCCATCAGCAGCACCGTTCCCGTCATCGATCAACGGGCAGGATACGCGAAACCTCCTTTGGGTGCGCTATGCTGGATCGCCGCCGTGACGCCAACCGCATCCGCTTCTCTCGTGGTGATGGCGTCGGCGCTCGCGGCGCCAGCGGGGTGGGCGGCGGCGCCGGCGAAGCGCGAACCGGTCCGCTTCCTGGGCGAGGCCATGAAGGGCCCGTTCGCGACCCTGTCCGAGGCGTGCGCCCGCTGTCACGTCCAGCAGACCGTCGAGAAGCCCGCGCCGCCGTTCCTGGAGGTGAAGATCGTCGTCTCGGACGAGATCCTGGAGCGCCCGTGGCACCCGAACCTGCACTACCTCGCGGCCCGTCTGCCATCCGGCTGGTGGCTGCGCGAGATCGGGGGCTCGACGGCGCCGACCGCGAACTCGGAGTTCACCACGTGGATGACCGAACAGCGCGTGGAGACGACCGACGTGTTGGGCGCGCGCGGCGCCGAGATCCTGGTCGAGACGCACGAGACCCACGACACCTGGGAGCACAAGGGCGCGACGTACGATCAGCGGCTACACATCTGCGGCATCGGGCGCAGCGGCCGGCCTTCGTGCTTCGATGTGCACACGGACCATTCGGACCACAGCGCCCCTTGGCACAGGCCCGCCACCTTTCGTAAGGACCGAACGCTGGTCCTGGGATCCGAACCGGACGAGGACGTCTGTGTGGTCAGGTTTCCTTGAGGCGTCTGACCGGCCTTCAACCGGGCGCGTCCGGTGTGAGAGGCCGGCCCCCCCGACCTCTCACACCGTCGCAGCCCCCTCCACGCCCTGCACCCATCGAACGGTCATGAGAATACCCAACACATGTTTCGTTCACCTTTCGTCGACATTAATGTTTTGTAAATTCGCCCCGTTCGACTTCCGAAATCCGAAATGAACACGACGATCGAGCTCCGAAAACCGCCGTACCGCGTCTCCCGCGCCCGCCTCGCCAACGGTCTCCGCCTGCTGACGGTCGAGACCCCCCATCTCCACACGGCCAACGTCTGCCTCTACGTGCGGGCTGGATCACGCTACGAGACGCCCGCTACCAATGGGCTTTCGCACTTCCTGGAACACATGCTGTTTCGCGGATCTGGCCGGTATCCCAGCTCCTTCGCCCTGAACCTGGCGATCGAAGAGCTCGGTGGAACCCTGTACGCGGAGACCGGGCGCGACTACTCGCTGTATCAGATCACCGTGCACCCGAAGCAGGTCGCGCGCGGGCTGGAGATCCTGGGCGACCTGTTCGCCACGCCGGCATTTCGCGACATCGACCTGGAACGAAAGATCGTCATCGAGGAGATCCTCGAGGATCTCGACGACCGCGGCCGCAACGTGAACGTCGACGATCAATCGCGGCGCCTGGCGTGGGGGGATCATCCGCTGGGCTTCCCGATCACCGGGCCGATGAAGAACGTGAAGCGCTTCTCGCTGGCCGACGTGCGCTCGCATTTCCGGCGTTTCTACGGGGCGGCCAACATGGTGCTGGCGGTGGCGGGGCCGCTGTCGGCGCACGACGTCGCCAAGCACGCGCGGGCGGGGTTCGCGCGCGTGCACACCGGCGCGCGGCGGCGGCCGCGGGCGCCCGAGCCCAACGGGCAGGGGCCGCGCTTCCGGGCGGTTCACAACGAATCGGCGCAGACGCAGGTGCACGTGCTGTTTCACGCGTTGGCGGAGACCGACCCGGGTTACGCGGCGCTGCGCGCGCTGATCCGCGTGCTGGACGACGGCATGTCGACGCGGCTGCACTACCAGATCTGCGACCAGAAGGGGCTGGCGTACTCGGTCGCGGGCTCGCTGCACTCGTATCACGACGCCGCGCTGCTGGAGGTCGACGCCGCCTGCTCGCACGCGAAGCTGCCCGCGCTGGTGACCGAGACGCTGGCGATGCTCGGCCGTTTCCGCGAGGAGCTGGTCGGCGAGGACGAGCTGGACAAGGCCAAGCGGCGCTTCGTCAGCGACGTCGAATCGTCGTACGACGATCTCGACGGCCTGTGCGGCTGGTTCGGCGGGACCGAGCTCTACTGCCCGGCGGACCCGCAGGAGAAGCGGGCGCGGGCGCTGGCGCGCGTGCGGCCGGCGGAGATCCGGGACGTCGCGCGGCGCGTGCTTCGCCCCGAACGCCTGTCGGTGACCGCCGTCGGCGCGCTGGGCCCGGCGCTGGCGCGCAAGGTCGAGAAGATCGTGATGGGGTTCGACTGAGCTCGGAACCCTCGGAGGGTTCCGAACCTCCCGCGATGAGCTTCGCGCGGCAAAGCCGCGCTACGCTGCACGCGATCAGGCGCGCCGGCGGCGGCCGCGGCTACTTCTTCTTCGGCTTCTTCGTGGTCTTCGGCGTCACGGCGGCGACGGGCGCGGCGGGCGTGATGTCCACGGCCAGCGCGAGCGTTTCCTTGACCGGCTTGCACGCCTGTTCCTGACAGAGGACGAAGCGCGCCTCCGCGTTGATCGTCTTCTTGCCCGCCTCGGTGGCCGAGACCGGGATGTCGAAGCGCGCCGTTTCCTTCGAGCTCTGCGCGAGATCGGCGCGCGTCAGCTTCGCCTTCGGCAGCGTCACGCCGGCGGGCGCGGTCAGGGCGACGGTGATCGGCGCTTCGTCGTTGACGTGCCAGCCGCTCTTGGCGGTGATCGTGAGGCTGGCGGTCCCCGTGGCACCGACGGCGACCTTGGGCTCTGTCTTCTTGATCTCGTAAAGCGAATCGGCGGCGGTCGAAACCCCGGCCGCGATCACGAACGACATGGTCCCGATCGAGGCGAACAAACCCTGGAAGCGACGCATGGTTCTCAGGGTAGCGGGCGACCTAAGCCCGCGCCACGTGTGATTCTCAGATGCGGTGCGGCGCAACAGCGACTCAGTAGGGACTTGACGGGAAAAGTGAGCCCATGTAGGTTTACCGCACACCATGACTGCTGAGCACATCTGGCGCGTCGAGAACAGGCGCACAGGCCGGCGATTCGTCGCTGATTTCTACGCGATCGAGTTGTCCGGAGGTGCTCGCTATCTGCGCCGGGTGAAGAACTACTCCGACGAGGGGTTGCTGCTGGAGAACCCGCTGGCCGACGCGTTTCCCGGCCAGCACGTCGAGCTGGAATTGCCGCGCCAGGGACAGCTTCCGCTGAAGGTCGAGGGCGAGATCGTGTACGTCACGCCCGAAGGCCGCATCGGCATCCGCGTGACGTCGCCGCTGCCGGTCGAGAGCCTCGGCGGCCGAATTCCGCTCTAGGGCTTTCTTCGTTACAATCGGGCCATGGCGCTCATCGACAGGCCCGAACGTGCGCGGCAGCTGGCGCGCGCGATCGCGTCCGACCTCTCGCTGTATCACGAGAAGAAGCTGATCGAGGGGATCGAGAAGGACTCGCTGTTCGAGGTGATGCGCGAGGAGATCGACGAGGGACGGGCGCTGTACAAGAGCCGCGTGACCCCCGAGATCTTCAACATGGGAATCTACGATCGCGCGCTGGTCGACATGCTGATGAAGTCGCGCGCGCACGTCCGGTCGAGGATCTGGTAACGGCCGAGCCTTCAGGACCGACTTCGCGGCGTTTCGTGGTCGCGGCGGACGCGGCAGGCCAGCGGCTGGATCTGTTCCTGGCGCAGAACGTCTCCGAGGTGTCGCGCTCGCAGCTGGCGCGGCAGATCGGCGAGGCGGCCGTGACGGTGAACGGCGCGGCCGGCACGCCGTCGCGAAAGCTGCGGCGGGGCGACGTCGTCGTCTGGACGCCGCCGCCGCCCGTGCCGACGACCATCGAGCCCGAGGCGATATCCTTGACGATTGTCCACGAGGATCGCTGGCTGGTCGTCATCGACAAACCGGCCGGTCTGGTCGTACACCCGGCGCCGGGGCACGAGGCGGGGACGCTGGTGAACGCGCTGCTCGCCCACGTGCGCGACCTGCGCGGCATCGGCGGCGAGCTGCGGCCCGGCATCGTCCACCGCATCGACAAGGACACGTCGGGCCTGCTGGTGGTCGCGAAGGACGACGGGACGATGGCGGCGCTGGCGGCGGCGTTCAAGGCGCACACCGTCGAGCGCGTGTACGACGCGCTGGTGGCCGGCAAGCCGCCCGGGCCGGGCGGCCGCATCGACACGATGTACGGCCGCGATCCGAAGGCGCGCAAGAAATTCTCCAGCCGCGTGCGGACGGGCAAGCGCGCGGTTACTAACTGGCGCGTGCTCGAGCGGTTCGCGGGCGCGGCGCGGATCGAGGCGCGCCTGGAGACCGGGCGTACGCATCAGGTGCGCGTGCACCTGGCGGCGCTCGGCTGCCCGCTGCTGGCCGACCGGACTTACGGGCGCCCGCCGCGCGACGCCGCGGTGCGCGCCATTGCTGAGGTGCTGGGGCGGCAGGCGCTGCACGCGCGCACGCTGGCGTTCGTGCACCCGGCGACGGGTGAAAAGCTGTCGTTCGCGTCCGAGCTGCCGGCGGACATGCAAGCGGCGCTGACGGCGCTGCGCGCGCTGCCGGCAGCGAAGGGTTCGATTTGATCGCGTGTGGAGCCGGCGAGCTCTGCTCGCCGCGGAACATCGCGGGAGGGTTTGGGAACCCTGTCAGGGTTCCCATTTTAATCGGCTAGGCTTGTACACATGGCGGCGTTTCCGAATCTGACGAATCCGGTGGTCCCCGCCGAGATCTTCGTCGTGCCTGCGTCGGTGCACGAGACGCGCGCGCGTGAGGCGGTGGAGCGCGCCGTCCGCGACGGATGGCTGCGTCCGGCCGACGCTGGTGAAGCCGCCGAGATCGATGCGGCCGAGCTCTGCTTCGTTCCGTTCTGGCGCGTGTCGGTCACCGTCGACGGATTTCACGTCGGGCTGGCGCCCATCACGGGCAGCCGCGGGGGCATCATCCCGATCCCGACGGGCGGCGCGCGCCATCGGGACGCCGACGTCCTGATCTGCGCGCGCACGATCGTGCCTTACGAGCCGCGCCTGCCGTCGTTCTTCGGCCAGATGGGCGGGATCCCCGCGCTGGAGGTCGCGCTGAGCGAGCTGGTCCCGGTCGCGAAGGCCGGGGACGCGCTGCAGGCGGGCCCGGTCGTCGACGCCGACGTCGATCGCGAGAAGGCCGAGAAGCTGGCGGCGCTGCTGGTGATGCGGGCGGTGCGGCCAAAGCACGCGATCTACGCGAAGTACGAGCCGGAGATCCGGTCGGCGACGTTCTGCCTCTATCCGCTTTACTACGCGCGCTACCGCTACGGGGGCGAGGCCAATCCCAAGCTCGCCGAGGGGTTCTTCGTCACGATCTCGGGTCGCACCGTCGCGCTGGTTGCCGCCAAGCACCCTTCGGGCGTGCGGGCGCTGGCCGGACGGGTGCGCCGTCTTTTCAAGACCGGAGCGCGATGAAGGTCGAAGAGCACGGGCACGTCGACGTCGCCGCCGCGGTCCTGCCGCTGGTGCGCTCGCCGCTGATCGCGCCGCCGTTCGCGCACGGGTTTTCGACGCGCGTGGGCGGTGTCAGCGCGGCGCCGTTCGACACGTTGAACATGGGCGCGCGCTGGGGCGACGTTCCGGCCAATGTCGAGGAGAACCGCCGCCGCCTGCTGCGCGCGGTGGGCGCCGGTGGTCCGCTCTACGTCGCGCGCCAGGTCCACGGCGCGGCCGTCGCGCGCGTGCGCGCCGGCGACGATCCCGCGGCCATCGCGCGCATCGAGGCGGATGCGCTGATCACCGACGACCCCGGGGTGGCGCTGGGCATCTTCGTCGCCGACTGCGTCCCGGCGCTGATCGTCGACCCGCGCACGGGCGCGGTCGCCGCGGCGCACGCGGGTTGGCGCGGGACGGTCGCGGGCGTGTTGCCGGCGGTCGTGCGCGCGCTGGTCGACGAGCTGGGCGTCCGCCCCGACGATCTGCGCGTCGTGCTGGGCCCGGCGATCGGTGCGTGTTGCTTCGAGGTCGGCGCCGAGGTCGTGCGCGAGTTCGAGACCGCCCTGGGCGCCGCCGCAGCGGGCGTCGTCACGCCGTCGCCGCGCGGTGCGGCGGACAAGTGGCACATCGATCTGAAGGCGGCCAACCGCATCCTGCTGGAACGCGCGGGCGTCTCCGCCGACGCGGTCGACGCCGGTCCCGACTGCACCAGCCACGATCGCGCGCGCTTCTTTTCCTATCGGCGCGATCGCGAGTCCGGCCAGCAGATGGGCATCGTTGTTCGCCGCGGCAGCCCGCTTGTCGGCGCCGCGCGCCGGCTGTAACTTTGGCGGCGGTGGCCGCTACCGTCACGCTTCGCTGCTACACCTTCCTGGATGCTCTCCAGCCGCAGCTCGCGTCCTTCATGGGGAAGACGGCGCGCGGGTTTCTGCCGGTGCCGGGGCAGGCGTCGCTGTTCGTCGAGATCGCGCCCGGAATCGCGATCAACCGGGTCACCGACGTCGCGCTGAAGGCGACGCGCGTGGTTCCCGCCATCCAGATCGTCGAGCGCGCGTATGGCCTGCTCGAAGTCCACGCCGACGATCAGGGCGATGTGCGCGATGCGGGCGCGGCGATCCTGCGCCACCTGGAAGTGAAGGAAGAGGACCGCATCAAGCCGGCGGTCGTCACCAACCAGATCATCCGCGCCATCGAGGCGTACCAGGCGCAGATCATCAACCGGAACTCGCAGGGGATGATGATCCTGCCCGGGCAGTCGCTGTTTCTGCTCGAGACCGATCCGGCCGGCTACGTGGCGTTCGCCGCCAACGAGGCGGAGAAGGCGGCGCACGTGTCGCTGGTGCAGATCCAGCCGTACGGCGCGTTCGGGCGCCTGTGGCTGTCGGGGCCGGAAGCGGAGATCGACGCGGCGGCGAAGGCGGCGACGGCTGCCATCGACGGACTGTCGGGCCGTGTCGGCGAAAAGTTCGTTGATCGGTAGCGAGAAACCGGATACAGCGAGACGGAGAGGTCAAAGACCATGGCTGACGCGCTCGGAATGATCGAAACGAAAGGGTTCACCGCGATGGTGGAGGCTGCCGACGCCATGGTGAAGGCGGCGAAGGTCGAGCTCGTCGGCTACGAGAAGATCGGCGGCGGCTTCGTGACCGCCATCGTGCGCGGCGACGTCGCGGCCGTGAAGGCGGCGACCGAGGCGGGACAGCGCGCGGCCGAGCGCGTCGGCGAGATGGTCGCCGTGCACATCATTCCGCGGCCGCACGTCAACGTCGATCAGGTGCTGCCGCTGGGCCGCACCGGCAGCACAGGCTAGCGCACGACGCGAGCGGCTCGTTGAAGCGCGCGCTGATCCTGACCGCCATCCTCGCGGCGCTGGTGGGGCTGGCGTTTCTGGTTGGCCGCCCGCACGTGCCGGATCCGATCCGCGAGCCGTCACCTTACGTCGGCGTGCGCGGCGCGTCGCGCGGGAAGGCGGCGGGGCTGGAGGTCCACGTCAACCGCGGCGGCGTCGACGAGCCGGTCCGACCGGCGACGGTGGTGCACGCGGGCGAGACGCTGCGCTTCGTGGTGCGCGGCGAGCGGGCACGCCACGTCGAGGTGCGCATGCGCGACGGCGACGCGGCGCCCGCGACCGTGTTCCCGGCCGGCGCCGAAGAGACCTCGCTGGTTCAGCCGCGCGAGACGCTGCCCATCCGGCCCGTGCTCGGGGCGGGCGGGGTGAGGGTGGTCGTGACGGCGTTGTTTTCGGATCGCGCGCGGCGGGTCGGCGCGGACGCCGATCCCGACACCGAGGTGGTCACGCTCGCGATCGCGAAGGAGTGACGCTCAGTTGCTCGGCGGCTTTTCGACGCCGGGCTGGAACGTGACCGTCCGGATCTTGAAGTCGGTCTGCGCCATCGGTGTCGTGTAGCGATAGACGCGAAGGGGCGGGGGGGAGGACGTCGCCGTGACGATCTTCCACTGGCCACACATATTCGCGATTCCGGTCGTCGCGATCTCTTGAACTTTGAGGTCGGAGTCCGATTGGTTGGTCGTCAACTCGACGTCGAAGTCGTGGATGTCGAACGAGTTGGCGACGTATGTGACGTTGCCCCAGAGATTCCGGCCCTGGTACGTGCAGTCGCAGTTGATGCGACCGCACATGGCGACGCCGGTGCCGCCCGTGCCACCCGTGCCCGTGTCGCCGCCGGTTCCAGCCACGCCGCCGGTCCCAGCTGCGCCACCGGTGCCGGCCGCGCCCGTCGTGCCTCCGGCCCCAGCAGCGCCCGTCGTTCCCGCCGTGCCAGTCGTCCCCGCGGAGCCTGTCGTCCCCGCGGAGCCGGTCGTTCCGGCGGAGCCTGTCGTCCCCGCGGAGCCGGTCGTTCCGGCGGTGCCGGTTGTTCCCGCGGCGCCCGTCGTCCCGCCACGACCGCCCGTTCCCGCGGCGCCCGTCGTTCCCGCGGCGCCCGTCGTTCCGCCACGACCGCCCGTTCCGGCGGCACCGGTCGTCCCGCCCGCGCCGGTCGTGCCGCCGCGTCCGCCCGTGCCTGCGGCGCCGGTCGTTCCGCCCGCGCCGGTCGTGCCGCCGCGTCCTCCGATGCCAGTCGTTCCCGCGGCGCCCGTCGTTCCGCCGCCGCCCGTGGTTCCGCCGGAGCCGGTCGTTCCCGCTGTGCCGGTCGTGCCCGCGTTGCCGGTCGTTCCCGCCGTGCCGGTCGTGCCGGCGCTGCCGGTCGTACCTCCGCGGCCCGCGCTGCCCGTCGTGCCGCCGCGTCCGCCAGATCCGCCCGCGCCACCCGTACCGGCGCCGCCGTCACCGTCGCCGCATCCGATCAGAAAGACACCCGCGACGACCACCATGGAACGCGCCAACCAGGAGTTGTTCATGGCGGGTACGATAGCCCAGGTTCACGCGTTCACTCCGGCAAGAATCCGTCCGACAAACGCGGGACGCAGGTAAAAACCCATCTTGCCGATGCGCGTGGGCCGTCCGTCGGCGTCGTAGGCGTCGCGCAGGTCGGCGGCGTCGCGTCCCTTGGGTCGGACCTGCAACGCGGCGCCGAGGTG
>Ga0207681_10001471_pt1 | contig 15187 bp, 13 predicted proteins | sample KBSS53metaG_FD_184324 | JGI IMG/M metagenome (GOLD analysis project Ga0207681, IMG submission 184324) | Switchgrass rhizosphere microbial communities from Kellogg Biological Station, Michigan, USA - KBS S5-3 metaG (SPAdes) (version 2) | ecosystem: Host-associated > Plants > Roots > Rhizosphere... | reverse complement strand
GGCCTGCTGTTCCGCTGGTGGTCGATCCGCGTGCTCGCGCAATACTTCACCGTCGACGTCGCGATCCGTGACGACCACCGCATCGTCCGCGACGGCCCCTACCGCGTGCTGCGGCATCCGTCCTACACCGGCGCGCTGGCGACGTTCTACGGCTTCGCGCTGGCGCTCGGCAACTGGGCGTCGCTGCTGGTGATCGCGGTGCCGGTCACGCTGACGTTCCTGTGGCGCATGCGCGTCGAGGAACGCGTGCTCGCGGACGCGTTCCCGCAGGAATATCCGGAATACGCGCGGCGGACGAAGCGGCTGCTGCCCTACCTCTGGTAGCGCCAACGCGCCGCTATACTTTCGCGATGACCAAGACCCTGCTCGTCACCGGCGCCACGTCCGGTTTCGGCCGCGCCACCGCGCGGCGTTTCGTCGAAGGCGGCTGGCGCGTCGTCGCCACCGGCCGCCGCGCCGACCGCCTGCGCGCGTTGGCCGACGAACTCGGTCCCGAGCACGTGCACGGCTGCGCGTTCGACATCCGCGACGAAGCCGCGCTGCGCGCGGCCGTCGCCGGATTGCCGGCGGAATTCGGCGGCATCGACCTGCTCGTCAACAACGCCGGCCTCGCGCTCGGCACCGCGCCGGCGCAGCGCGCCGATCTCGCGCAATGGCGGCAGATGATCGAGACCAACGTCACCGCGCTGGCGACGCTGACGCACCTGCTGCTGCCGACGCTGATCGAGCGGCGCGGCGCGATCGTCAACATCAGTTCGATCGCCGCGTCGTATCCGTACACCGGTGGCAACGTCTACGGCGGCACCAAGGCCTTCGTCAGCCAGTTCACGCTCGGCCTGCGCAGCGACCTGCACGGCACCGGCGTGCGCGCGACGTCGATCGAGCCGGGTATGGCCGAAACCGAATTCACGCTGGTGCGCACCAGCGGCGACCAGGCCGCGTCCGACACGCTGTATGCCGGCGCGCAGCCGATCACCGATGCCGACATCGCCGAAACGGTGTGGTGGGTCGCGAACCTGCCGCCGCATCTCAACGTCAACCGGCTCGAAGTGATGCCGGTCAGCCAGTCGTTCGCGGGGCTGCAGAGCTATCGCGGCTAGGCGTCGGCGCCGGCCGGCATCGGTGCATCGGCGCGTCGTGCCGTGAACCAACGCTCGCGCATCGCCAGGAACGGCCGCTCCACGCCGTAATGCAGCAACGCGCCGCCGAGCAGCGCCGCGCCGGCGTACAGCGCGAACGCGACGATGCCGTGTCCTTGGAGCCAGGCGCCGCCCGCCTGTTCGACCAGATGGAACACGGCCTTGTGCGTCAGATACAGGCTGTACGAAATGCCGGCGAGCCACGCGATGCCCGGCACGCGCCAGCGCCCGAGCGCACTGTCGCGGCCGGCGCCGGCGAACACGAGCAGGCCGAAGCCGATCGACAGCACCGGCCAGCCGACGCTGTTGCCGAGCAGGCCGACGCGGTCGCGGAACAGCCACAGCGCGAGCGCCGTCGTCGCCAGTCCCGCCAGCAGCGCCGCAGTCGCGTGCCGTTGCCAGCGCGTCCACGCGCGCGGGCGGAACGTCTTCAACACCGCGAGCGAAACGCCGGCCAGCAGGCCATCGAGGCGCGCCCAGGTCGGGTAATAGATATCTTCGATGAACCAGTTGCGCGGCGGATCGACGGCATTGAAATGCAGCCACACCGCGCTGCGCAGCGCGATGCCGCCGAGCACGAGCAGCGCGCACAGCCACACGAAGCGCGGCGCCGACGGCCGCCGCATCAGCCACCACGCCAGCGCCGGAAACAGCAGGTAGAAATGCTCCTCCACGCACAGCGACCACGCGTGCGAGAACGCCTGGTTGCGGCCGTAGTCGATCGAGACGTTCATCGTGAACGTCGCGAACTTCCACCACGGCTCCATGCCCGGCGCTTCGCGGAACGCCGGCCACAGCGCGTACAACGCCAGCACCGCCCAGAACGCCGGCAGGATGCGGAACGCGCGCCGCAGATAGAAATCGCCGAAACGCAGGCGCTCGCCGCGCGCCAGCGGCGCCAGCACCTGCGCGCCGATCAGGAATCCGCTCAGCACGAAGAACAGGTCCACGCCCATCCAGCCGTAACGCGACAGCCACGCCCAATCCTCGCCGAGGCCGCCGACGACGAAGGAATGGAACAGCATCACCCAGACGATCGCGACCGCGCGCAGCAGGTCGAGACCGGGCAGATGCGATGCGGCGCGCCGCATGTGCGCGTCAGGCCGCACGCCACTCGCGCACGGTCACCTCCGACGCGCCGGTCGTGTGCACCGGATCGGCGAACGCGATCGCCTGCGCCGCGTCGAGGCTGTCGGCTTCGATCAGATACGCGCCGCCGCTGCCGTCGCCGAACGGGCCGGCGAGTTCCAGGCAGCCGCGCGCGCGCAACGCGTCGAGGAACGCATAGTGCGGCGCGATCAGGGCCGGATCGAACGCCGGCTTGCGCAGGGCCAGGATGAGGTAGCGGGGCACGGCGGTAGTTCCGTCGAAGATGAAGAGTACGGTTCGCGCCGCGCGTGCGTCGGTGCAGCGCGCGCGACGCGCGCCGTTCAGGCCAGCGGCGAATCGTCGAGATAGGTGTAACCGGTCAGGCCCGCTTCGAGCGCGTCGCGCAGCTGCCGCGCTTCGGCCTCGGGCAAGCGCGCCGCGGCGACCTTGGCGTCGTACGACGCGCGCAACGCGTCGAGCTTGTAACCGACGTAGTCGAGCATCACGTCGGTGGTGTCGCCGCGACGCTGCTGGACGACGTCGAAGCCGGCGTCGGTCGCGCGCACTTCGATCGCGTCGGTGTCGCCGAACAGGTTGTGGATGTCGCCGAGGATTTCCTGGTACGCGCCGACCAGGAAGAAGCCGAGGCGGTAGCTTTCGCCGTGGCGCAGGTCGTGCAGCGGCAGCGAGGTGTCGAGATCCTCGTTCTCGACGTAGGTGTCGATCTTGCCGTCGGAATCGCAGGTCAGGTCGGCGATCACGCCGCGGCGCTCGGGACGCTCGTCGAGGCGTTCGATCGGCACGATCGGGAATACCTGGTCGATCGCCCAGACGTCCGGCATCGATTCGAACACGCTGAAGTTCACGAAGTACTTGTCGACCAGGCGCTCGCTCAATTCGTCGAGCAGGTCGCGATGGCTCTTTTCGTCGTACGTCAGCCGCGCCTTGACCGCGTGCGCGATCGCGTAGAACAGGTCGTCGATGCGCGCGCGGTGGACCAGGTCGATCTGGCCGAGCGCGTACAGGCTCAGGCCTTCGGCGTGGAAATGCTGGGCTTCCTGGAACAGCTCCACCGCCGGCCGCGTGTCGAGTTCGTCGTGGATCTCGCGCAGATGGCGGATCACCGCCGGCTCGTCGTCGTGCGCCTCGGGCACGCGGCCCTCGGGCGCGGCTTCCACTTCCGATACGTTCGCGACCAGCACCGCGTGGTGCGCGGTCATCGCGCGGCCGCATTCGGTGACGATGCGCGGCGCCGGCAGCGCGTTCTCGGCGCAGGCGTCGGCGAGCGGCTGGACGATGCTCGACGCGTACTGGTGCACGCCGTAGTTCACCGAACAGAAGCTGCGCGAGCGCGTGCCTTCGTAGTCGATGCCGAGGCCGCCGCCGACGTCGACGTGGCTGATCTTCGCGCCGAGCTTCGACAGCTCGACGAAATAGCGCGTCGCCTCGCGCATGCCATTGGCGATGTCGCGCACGTTGGAGATCTGCGAACCCATGTGGAAATGCAGCAGCCCGAGCGCGTCGCTCATGCCGCTGTCGCGCAGCTTCTTCCACAAGTCCAGCACCTGCCGCGGGGACAGCCCGAACTTGGCCTTGTCGCCGCCGGAGTTCTGCCATTTGCCGGCGCCGAGCGACGCCAGCCGCATGCGCACGCCCAGGCCCGGCTGCACGCCGAGCGCGGCGGCCTCTTCCATCACCAGCGGCAGTTCCGACGGCTTCTCGATGACGATGAACGTCTGCAGGCCGAGCTTGCGGCCGATCAGCGCCAGGCGGATGTATTCGCGGTCCTTGTAGCCGTTGCAGACCACCAGCCCGCCGGGCCGCGACAGCGCCAGCACCGCCATCAGCTCGGGCTTGCTGCCCGCTTCCAGGCCGAAGCCTTCGCCGGCGTGCGAGGCCAGCGTGCCGGCGACGCCTTCGTGCTGGTTGACCTTGATCGGATACACCGCGGTGTATCCGCCGGCGTAGTCCCAATCGCGCTGCGCCTGCGCGAACGCCGCCTGCAGCGTGCGCAGGCGGTCGCCGAGGATGTCGGGGAAGCGCACCAGCATCGGCAGCTGCGCGCCGTTCGCGAGCGCGGTGTCGATCACCTCGGGCAGCGCAATGCCGGCACCACGCGCGCCGTGCGGATGCACGACGATGCGGCCGCCGGCGTCGACGTCGAAATAGCCTTCCGACCAATGCGGGATCGAATAGGTCTTGCGGGCTTGGTCGATCGACCACGCGGTCATGGGCGGCAGTCCGGCAACGGCGGGGGAGACGCGCATTCTAACGTCGCGCCGCCGCGCGTCCTCACGTCGCGCCCTTGCGGTACACCGGTTCGCCGCAGGCGCGCTTGACGCGCCGGGCCAGATCGCGCCGGTCGCTGCCGGTGAACACCGTGTGGCTGCCGGGCAGGTCGATCGCGGACGACAGTTGCCGCAGGCCGGCGATTTCGCCGACCACCGAGCCGCGCCAGTCGAGCAGCAGCACGAAATGCGGCTGCGATTCCGCGAACGGCACCGGTTTGCGCGCCAGCCACGCCGCGGCGACCCGCGATTCGCGCGCGAGCGCGGTGCACAGGCGCGCGAGCGCGGCGGCATCGAGCGCATGCGCCAGCAGCGCGTCCTCGGCCGCGACCGTCTCGCGCGCATCCAAGGCCTGCGCCTGCGGCGCGTACGCCGCGTCCAGTTCGGCGATCGCCGCCGCGGTCGGCGCATCGAGATCGGGGTCGTCGCGCAGCACCTTCAGGTCGGCGAGGATCGGGCGGATCGCGCCGGGATCGCGCGCCATCGCGGCGCGCAGATCGGCGAGCCCTTCGGTCTGCGCGCCGCTCCGCAGGCGCAGATAACCGCGGCGGTAATGGGCGAATGCGCTGTCGGGGTTCGCCTCGATCAGGCGCGCGTAGCGCGGCTCGGCATCGCGGTCGGGATACAGGCGCTCGCACAGGCGCGCCTGTTCCAGCAGCTCGTCGGGCGACGGCGATGCGCGGCCTTCGAGTTCCGCCAGGCGCGCGCGATCGCGTGCCGCCTCGGTGTGGAGTTGCTGCCACGACGCCCGCATGCGCTCGCGCCATGCCTCGTCGAGGCGGCGCTCGATCTCCGGCAGCCGCGCGCCGAGCCACGCCGTCGCCGCGTCGTCCGGCGCCGGTGCGCGCAAGGCGGGCGCGGCGTCCAGCGCGGCCAGGCGGCGCGGCAGGATCGGATGGGTATCGTGGTCTTCGCTGTCGCGGGCGGCGATCTCCAGCAAGCGCGGCACGTCGCAACCGCGCGCGCGTCCCAGCGATTGCGCCAGCGCGGCGTGCATCTGCGCCGGCGGGTACGACTGCGTGCGGGCGCGTGCGTCGAGTTCGTCGTGGAAATCGCGCTGCGCGCGGCGCGACGCCAGTTCAAGGCGGATCAACGCGCTCGCGGCGATGTCGGCGCGGGTCGCCGCGGCGGCCGCGGCATCGGCTTCGAACTCGTGCCGGCGCGCCAGCACGAAGCTGTAGGCGTCGAAGTACGGCACGTACCAGCCATAGCCTTTTGCGAGCAGATATCCGAGCGCGAATCCGCTGCGCGCCATGCCGTGCAGCGCGCGATGCCAGCTCACGCGGATGCGGTAGATCCAGCCAGCGAAGCGTCCGTGGCCGGCGCCGAAATGGCCGAATTCGTGCGCGATCACGAACGCCGCCTCGTCCGGGTCGAACAGCCGCAGCAGCGGCAACCCCAATACCAGATAGTGGCGGTGGCCGAGCAGGCCGGCGACGCGCGGCATGTCCACCGCGGCGGCGTTCAGCGCATCGTCGATGACGATGCCGTGCAGCGGCGGCGCGCCCATCGCCGTGCGGATGCGTTCCACTTCCGCCTCCAGCGCCGGCGCTTCGCCGGGCGTCAGGCGATAGCCGCTCGGTGCCCCGAACGGGGTCCACAACGCGCGCAACAGGATCGCCGCGAAACAGGCCGGCAGGCCGATGCCGTAGACGACCGAGGTATCGAAGTCCGCGCGGCCGGTCGCGATCGAGGCGAGCATCCACAGCGGCAAGCCGAGCGACAGGGCCAGCATCCCGATCAGCACGGCATAACCGGCCAACGCCAGGCACGCGAGCTTGAACTTGTAGCGGCCGGGCGACGTCTCGATCTCGCGCTCCAACCGCTCGATAAGCGCCGCTTCGCGCGCCGATCTCGTCACGTCGCCCCCTTCGCCGTCCCAGTTCCGCCGTGCCACATGCTAGACGATGTCGCCGAACCGCCATCGCGCGGCGGGTACAATCCGCCCCGCGACTCCGCCCGCGCGCCGTGCCCACGCGCGACCGCCGGCGGCTTCTTTCCCATCGTCGTCCGCCGCGCGCGGCGGCGACGCAACGCAAGGCGCCCCATGACCGCTCCGACTTGGCTCTACGAGAACTTCGACCCCGCCGGCTCCGCCATCGGCTACCGCATCGTGCGCAAGCTCGACGAGGTGCAGTCGCCGTTCCAGAAGATCGAGATCTACGAGAGCACCGACTGGGGCAACCTGATGCTCATCGACGGCGCGATGATGCTGACCACGCGCGACAATTTCTTCTACCACGAGATGATGTCGCACCCGGCGCTGTTCACGCATCCGGATCCGAAGCAGGTCGTCGTCATCGGCGGCGGCGACTGCGGCACGCTGCGCGAGGTGCTCAAGCACCCCGGCGTCGCCAAGGCCGTGCAGTGCGACATCGACGAGCAGGTCACGCGCATGGCCGAGAAATATTTCCCGGAGCTGTGCGAGCGCAACGGCGATCCGCGCGCGGAACTGCTGTTCGACGACGGCATCGCGTACATGCGCAACGCCGCGCCCGCGAGCCTGGACGTGGTGATCGTCGATTCCACCGATCCGGTCGGCCCGGCCGAAGGCCTGTTCAACCGCGCGTTCTACGAATCCTGTTTCCTCGCGCTGAAGGACGACGGCATCCTCGTGCAGCAGTCGGAGTCGCCGTTGGCGCTGCTGGCGCTGATCCAGGAAATGCGCGGCGAGATGCGCAAGGCCGGCTTCGTCGCGTTCCAGACGCTGCTGTTCCCGCAGCCGTGCTATCCCACCGGCTGGTGGAGCGCGACGCTGGCGCGCAAGCACGCCGGCGGCTTCGCGTTCCGCGACGCCGACGCCCGCGCGAAGGCGTTCGAGACCGCGTACTACAGCGCCGACATCCACGCCGGCGCGGCGACGCTGCCGCCGTTCGTCGCCGCCGCGCTCGCCGATTAGCCGCGCAGCCCGATTCGATTCGAACTCAGCGCAGATAGCGCTTGTCGAACCAGAACGGTTCGACCAGGGCCTCGTGCAGATGGCTCGCCGCCTGCGCGTGTGCCGGATTGATCAGATAGTTCGTCGCGTGCGCCAACAGCGCCGACGGCACCGGCAGCAGCAGTCCCGCCATCGACGCCAGCCAGGCGTTGCCGACCGCCTGCGACGTCGGCTCGTTGGCCTGCCAGCCCGACGGCAACGCCGGCGGCGCGGACACGACGGCGCCGGCCTTCACGTCGATCGCGATCAGGTGCAACGTGGTCGGGATGTTGGTCAGGCTCAGGCGCATGTGCGCCATCGTCTCGACCATCGCCAGCGCCGGATGCTCGCCGGCGTACAGGACCGGCCGGCCGACCGTGTGCCAGCGACCGTCGCTGCGGTAGCCGCCGATCCCGGCGAGGCCGGGATAGGCGCTGATGCGCCATAAGCGCAGCACTCAGAAGAAGCCGTGCGCGGTACGGCGGATGTGCGATTCGACCAGGCGCGCGCCGGCATCGCTGGCGGCCAGCGCCATCGGCGTGACCGGCGGCTGCTCGGGCAGGTACTCCGCCGGCGTGTTGAGCCACGCCAGCGCCGCGTCCTCGCTGCCGAACAGCTGCGAGGCCTCGGCGAACACCCGCGTCAGGCGCACCAGGCGCTCCGACTCGGCCTCGGTGAAGCGGTCGTTGGCCAGCAGCCTGCGGCGCACCGTGCTCTCCGGCGCGACCAGCGCGACCGGAAACTTCAGCTTGCCGGCCACGCGCTTGTACGTGCGCGGGCTGATCCCGTTCGCGATCACGCGCACCGCGTCGCTCTCGGAATCGAGCTTGAGGTCGAGCAGCCGCGACATGCGTCCGTAGACGGACTCGTCCTCACCGGCCTGGTCCAGCATCGCGTTCATGGCGCCCTCCATTTGGCGGAAATCTTACGCCAAATGGCGGCGATGTCAAACCCGCCGGACCCGACGCGGCTTACCTGTGCCGCGTCGGTGACCGCATCCTCACGCCGCGCGCGCGAGCGCTGGCGTGGCGTCGGCACGTGCCGCGGCCCGGCGCAGCGCGTCGGCGAACGCGGTCGACGCGCGCAGGATCGCGAGCACGTCGCGGCCCTCGATCGCGCGGCCGACGCCGAATCCGGTTTCGATCAGGCGGCCGCCGCGCTCGCGCACGGGACCGGCCCAGCCAGCGCGCTCGCCGCCGCCAACGTCGACCGCCAGTTCGAGGCCCTGCAGCGCCGCCGCTTCGTACGCGCCGGTCTTCACCTGTCCGGCGATGCGCCACGCGTCGGCGCCGCGGCCCAGCCACACCGACGCGGTCTGCAGCATCGTCGTGGCGTCCGGCGCGCGGGCGCCGGACAGCCAATCGCGGTCGACCCGGTTCGCAAGCGCGGCGGCGCGGTCGAGGGTCCGCTCGATGTCGCCGCCGCGCAGGCTGGCGACGACGTCGGCGGCGTCGGCAGCCTGCCCGATCAGGCGATCGGCACTGCGCACCCAGCCGGCATCGGCCTGCCCGCCGAGATCGGCGCCGAGCGCCAACGCGCCGTGCGCGGCGTCTTCGTAACGGCCGTCGACGACCGCGTCGGCGACCCGCCACGCGTCGCGTCCGCGACCGGCCCAGAGATCGAGCGTCCGCTTCACGTCCCAGGTCGCGGACGTGCTGCCCGCCGCCGGCGCGGTCACGAGGCGGCTCTGGCCGAGGTCCCAGGCGATGTCGTTGACGATGCCCGGCGCGGTGTCGAACACGCGCTCGACGCGGCCGTGGCGCAGATCGTCGACGATGCCGACGACGTCGGCGCCATGTTCCAGCCAGCGCCGCACGCTGGAGGTCCAGTCGGGTTGCGCGGCCGCGCCGGACGCATCGACGCGTTGCGCGGCGACCTGGTCGAACACCCCCGAAGCGCGCTCGAACGCGGATTCGTAGCGGCCCGCCCGCAGATCGGTCACGACGCCGACCGCATCGGCCGCGCCATGCAGATAGCGGGCGACGTCGGAGCTTTGGTTGCTGCGCTCGCCGCCGAACGCGGTCTGCAGCCCGGTCACCAGATCGGCGCCGCCGTCGAGCATGCCGGCCAGATCGCCGCGGCGGCCCTGATCGACCACGCGGATCGCGCTGTCGGCGTAACCGCCGTAGGTCTTCACCTGGTTCGCGATGTCGGCGACGCGTTCGCCGCCGCGGACGGTCCCGGCGACATCGGCGACCAGACCGGCCGCGCCGGTCGCGGCCTGCACGAACTTGCCGTCCTTGAGGCTGACCAGCACCTGCTTGCCGACCAGCACCCGGTTGGCCCACTCGCCGGCCTGGTCGGCGAACCGCGCCACGCCCTCGGCACCCGCGCCGACGATGCCGGCCGCGGCACCGGCCACCGACAGCCCGGCCTGGACGACGCCGAGCAGGTTCTTCGACTTGATCGCCTGGATGCCCGCCTGCGCGCCGCGGGCGATGTCGCCGACGGTGGACGCGACCTTCGACACGACCCCGGCCGCGCCGGCCATCGCCTTGCCGGCGATCGCGCCGGCCCCGCCCGCGACCGCGCCGGCGACGCCGACCACCGCCTGCAGGAAGTTCTTGTTCTTGATGCCTTCGGCGACCGCGATGACGCCGCTGATGATGCGCGCCGGAATCGCGATCCATGGAATCGGAATGAAGCTGCAGACCGCGAGCAGGGTCTTGCCGAACTTGCCGAAGAAATGCCCGATGCCCGAGAACAGGCTCGAGAACCAGCCCTTCTTCTTGCAATGGCTTTCGGTGACGTGGCCCTGGCCGTCGACGGTGAAGCTGACCTTGTACTTGCCGATCTTGGTCTCGTGGCTGCCGGCCGGGCCGGACATCGCCGCCATCAGCTCGTCGTACTTGGCGCGGATCTCGCCTTCGTCCATTTTCTTGAAGGCCTTGTCCGGAATCTTCAGCTGCATCCACAGCTGATCCTTCATCTCCTGCACGCTCGGGCGCGGCGGCACCGGCTGTTCGAGCAGCTGCAGGCTGCCGAGCGTCTGCGCCAGCCGCTCCTGCTGTTGCGCGGGATCGGCGGACGTATTGACGTATTGCGCGGCGGACGCGAGCTGCGCGTCGCCGAGCAGCGCCGGATCGCGCACGCCGGACGCCTGCGCCAAAATCGCGAGCCCGTCGGGCGCGAACGCAACGACCGCGCGGCCGTCGGACACCGTCGACAGCGTCGTCCGCGCGAGCTCGGCGTTCAGCGCCGACTGCGTCGCGCCGAGGCCGCCTTCGCGACGTCCGACGTTGTTGAACAGGTAGACCGAATAATCGTTCCACAGCATCGGCGCGTCGGCGCGCACCGGCGACGGCGTGGCGGCGGTCGTCGTCGCCGGTCCGGCATCCGGCGCCGCGACCTCGCGGAGCAATGCGCGCGCATCGTGGCGCAGACGCAGCCCGAATTCCTGGCGATCGGCGGCGTTGTCCGGGCGCGGCATCGGCCCGCGCGCATCCGCACGCGTGTCGGCGTTGTCGGCATCGGCCGCGTTGGATGCGAGCGCGTCGTCGCCGCGCTGCGTCGTCGGCGCATTCGCGTCGACGTCGTGCCCGGTCGCGTCCTGCGGCAGTCGGAGGTCTGCGAGTTGTCCTTCGGTCCTGAGTTGCATCTGCGATCCCTGCGATGGCCTCGCGCAAGAGAGGCCTTCGACGCAGGAATATCGCGCGCATGCGCGCGGAACAATCTAGGACAGACCCTAGCGGCGCATGTTGCACCGAATGGTCGATGCGACAGATGCATCCTGAGTGCGAAGTGGATCGCGTTCGGCGCTGCCGCGACAAAGTGATCCGCTCGCAGCATGACGAAAATTTTACATCGCGCCGGATCAGCCGTCGTTCGCCGCTGTCGTCATGCGATGCGGCGCATTGCGCTCACAATGCGTCGCCGTCCATTTCGCCGGTCCGGATCCGCACCACGCGTTCGAGATCGTAGACGAACACCTTGCCGTCGCCGATCTTGCCGGTGCCGGCGGCCTTCATCACCGCTTCGACCACCGCATCGACGCGGTCGTCGACCACCGCGACCTCGAGCTTGATCTTCGGCAGGAAGTCGACGACGTATTCGGCGCCGCGATACAGCTCGGTGTGTCCCTTCTGCCGGCCGAACCCCTTGACCTCGGTGACCGTGACGCCGGTGATGCCGGCTTCGGCCAACGCCTCGCGGACGTCGTCGAGCTTGAAGGGTTTGATGATGGCCATCACCATCTTCATCGCGGCTTCTCCCTGAATGGAATGCACGCAGGATAGCGCGGCGCGGCGTTCGCTGAACGCGCAGGCGATTTCGCGGTTGCCGCGCTTGCCGGTGCGCGGAACGCATGCTGTAGTGGCGGCGTCGGCCCGTCGGATTTTTCCGATGCCGCGACGGGCTCGGCGCCGATGGCGACGCTCGAGGCCGGCCCCCTAGACTGGATGCCCCTCGGAAGGACGCTTCGCCATGATCGACCTCGCCCAGATCGACGAACTCGCCCGGCGCCTCAGCGGCCTGGTGCCGCCCGGCCTGCGCGAAGGGCGCGACGAGCTGCAGGAGAATTTCCGCGCGGTGCTGCAGTCCGGCCTCGCCAAGCTCGACCTGGTGACGCGCGAGGAATTCGAGGTGCAGCGCGCGGTATTGCTGCGTACGCGCGAGAAGCTGGAAACGCTGGAACGCCTGGCCGCGCAGATCGAACAGCGCTTGCGCGTCGACACCGCCACGCACTGAGCCGGCCGCCATGGGACTCGCACTCGTGCATGGACGCGCGCGTGCCGGCGTGCGCGCGCCCGCCGTGCAGGTAGAGGTGCATCTGTCCGGCGGCCTGCCGCGGATGTCGATCGTCGGCCTGCCGGAAGCGGCCGTGCGCGAGGCCAAGGATCGCGTCCGCGCCGCGATCCAATGCGCGCAATACGAATTCCCGGCGCGCGCGATCACGGTCAATCTGGCACCCGCCGATCTGCCCAAACACGGTGGCCGATTCGATCTTCCGATCGCGCTCGGCATCCTCGCCGCGAGCGGACAGCTCGTCTCCGAGGCGCTGGGTGAATACGAATTCCTCGGCGAACTCGGGCTGACCGGCGAGTTGCGCGCCGTCGACGGCGTGCTGCCAGCCGCGCTCGCCGCCGCGCGCAGCGGCCGCAAGCTGGTCGTGCCGCTCGCGAACGGCGCGGAAGCCGCATTGGCCTCGGACGTCGAAGTGCGCACCGCGCGCACGCTGCTGGAAGTCTGCGCGCTGTTGAACGGCGCCAAGGTTCTGCCGCAAGCGGTCGCGCCGCCGCAGATCGCCGGCGCCGGCCCGGACATGCGCGACGTGCGCGGCCAGGCACAGGCGCGGCGCGCGCTCGAGATCGCCGCGGCCGGCGGCCATCACCTGCTGCTGATCGGCCCGCCCGGCTGCGGCAAGACATTGCTCGCCTCGCGCCTGCCCGGCCTGCTGCCGCAGGCCAGCGAAGCCGAGGCGCTGGAAACCGCCGCGATCGCGTCGGTGAGCGGACGCGGGCTCGATCCCGCGCGCTGGCGCGAGCGCCCATACCGCGCGCCGCACCACACCGCGAGCCCGGTCGCGCTGGTCGGCGGCGGCGCCGAACCGCGCCCGGGCGAGATTTCGCTGGCCCATCATGGCGTCCTGTTCCTCGACGAACTACCGGAATGGGAGCGGCGCACGCTGGAAGTGCTGCGCGAGCCGATGGAATCCGGTGTCGTGACCATTTCCCGCGCCGCGCGCCAGAGCGAATTCCCGGCGCGCTTCCAGCTCGTCGCGGCGATGAATCCATGCCCGTGCGGATGGGCCGGCGACGCATCGGGACGCTGCCGCTGCCCGCGCGAAGCGATCGACCGCTATCGCGCGAAGATTTCCGGTCCGTTGCTCGACCGCATCGACCTGCATGTCGACGTACCGCGCCTGCCGCCCGCGACCGGCAGCTGGCGCGCAGCGGCGTATCGAATGCGCAACTCGACCAGGCCGCGACGATGGCCGTCTGCCGCCTGCGGCCCGACGACCAGCGCCTGCTGGAACGCGCGATCGAATCCTTGCGGCTGTCGGCGCGCGCGATGCACCGCATCCTGCGCGTCGCCCGCACGATCGCCGATCTGGAACGCAGCGACGGCATCGCCACGCGGCATCTCACCGAAGCGCTGGGCTACCGGGCGCTGGAACGCGGCGCCGAGCGGCGCGTGGCTTGACGCCAGGACCGCCTGTTTTTCGTATGCACTACGCGACTGCCTTGCAAATAGCCTTACACAAGGCTCAACTCTCCCTCTAGCTGCAATTTCGTTATAACCTCTCAACCTAGGGATGGGTTGATAACGGAAATATGCATGACCAATTATTTACCTACATATGGCTAAAACACACGGCCATGGCAATCCGAGATGGACGCGCGAAGAGGTCATCCTTGCGCTCAATCTCTATTTGGACTGCGGCGGCATTGTTCCGAGCAAGAGTGATGCAAGGATTATCGAGTTATCGACCATTCTTCGTCAGCTTCCGGCGCACGCAATCTCATCAAGGCGATCTACATTTCGTAATACAGAAGGCGTTGCCTTTAAGTTGCAAAACATTAGGCAGATTGCCACAGGAAAGGGACTGGGTAACGTTTCATCCGTCGACAAGGCGGTTTGGAATGAGCTCGGAAAAAATCAGCCGGAGGTAAAACGAATAGCGGGAGTGATTCGAAAAGCCATCGTTCTCGCAGAGAGCGCTTTGGATGAAATCGACGAAATGGAATTCGTCGAAGGAATGTCTGCAACGCAGATGCATAAACGTCGCGAAAGAAACTCCAAGATCAGGAGCGCTGTGATTGCTAATAGGATGAATAAAAGTGGAGTCCTCTCGTGCGAGATTTGTGAGTTGAACGTAATTGGTATGGAAGAAAAATTAGCCGACTCCGTATTTGAAGCGCACCACATCGTTCCGCTTTCCAGCGCTCAAGGGAAGGTAGCCACTCGAATCAAAGACATGGCCTTGTTATGCGCTAACTGTCATCGACTGTTGCACCGAATCATTTCCGTAAGAAAGTCTTGGATCGGCATCGCCGAAGCAAGGGCCATCTGGCGGGATCAGTTCCGAAGCAAATAATTTCCATTAGCGATCACATTCTGATGTGATGTGATCGGAGATTCGACACGCAGAGCGATCAAAAAAAAGCCGACCAGCGCATCGCCCGGGTCGGCTTCGAATCGATCTCGCGCGCGCAGCGCGCCGAACGTGCCTATGCGATCAGTTGCACTCGCCGCGCGTGTTGCAGATGCGCTGGTTCGCCTGTTTCATCTTCGAATCGGCGGCGTCCTTTTCCTCGCGGATCTGCGCCGAACTGCGGCATACGCGGGTCATGAAGTTGCTGCCGGTGCGGGCTTCGCGCGTGCACACCATGCGGTCGTCGGCGTCGTCGTTGTTCAGCGCGGTGGTGATCGATTCGACCAGATTGAATACCTGCGTCTTCTTCTGCTCGGGCAGGTCGGCGGTGCTGGTCGTGCCGTCCAGCAGCACGAACAGGCGGTCCTGATCGGCGAGCACCTGCTTGCGCTTGGATGCGGGCATGTTCGCGAAGCGGCCTTTCTGCGCTTCGATGTCGGCGCGGATCGCCTTCTGCTGCGCGATCACGTCGCTGGTCTGCAGCGTGAACTGTTCCGCGCCCGCGACCGACGTAGCCGCTGCGATCAGCACGGCCAGCGCGATGGTCATTCCGAACTTCTGCATGTCGTTTGTACCCCAGGTCCCCCGATCGGTCGGCCGATCATAACGCCCGGCATCGCCGCCGATGGCCTGCCAAAAGTCGTGCCTCGGGCTGAATTGG
>Ga0207681_10001466_pt1 | contig 15209 bp, 11 predicted proteins | sample KBSS53metaG_FD_184324 | JGI IMG/M metagenome (GOLD analysis project Ga0207681, IMG submission 184324) | Switchgrass rhizosphere microbial communities from Kellogg Biological Station, Michigan, USA - KBS S5-3 metaG (SPAdes) (version 2) | ecosystem: Host-associated > Plants > Roots > Rhizosphere... | reverse complement strand
CGCAGGCGATGCAGGCGGCGGCGCGCGTCCGCGTCGCCGTACGGCTTCCCCATCACGACGACCTGGCTGTGACGCTGCCCCGACGGCTTGATCAGGATCGGGTTCATCGCGGCCTCCGGCTCCAGCCCGCACGCCGCCGCCTGCATCGCCTGCGAACGCCCGACCTCGCTGCCGTCCGGCGTGACGACGGAGTTGAGCGCCATGTTCTGCGCCTTGAACGGCGCGACCCGCACGCCCTGCCGCGCGAGCCAGCGGCACACGCCGGCGGTCACCACCGACTTCCCGGCGTCCGAGTGGGTGCCGGCGACGAGCAGTGCGCCTCTCACCGGGCCCCTCCCACCGACCACTGCATCTTTGCGACCGCTATGCGGGCGGAGATCTGCACTGCTCCCGCGCTCGCGAGCGCCGCCGCGGCACCGACCGCGAGCGAGAGCCGGGCGGCGCGGCGGATGTCAGCGGCGGCGGGGGTGCGGCCGTCGGCGCCGAGCGTCGGGCGGACTTCGGCGCGGCCGGCGTAGGAGAGCGGGCCGCCGAGGCGCACGCCGAGCGCGCCGGCGAAGGCGGCCTCCATGCGGCCGGCGTTCGGGGAGGGGTGGGCGGCGCCGTCGCGGCGCACGGTCCGCCAGGCGCGCCGCGGCGAGCCGCCGACGAGCGGCGCGCACAGCGCGGTCAGCGCCGCGCCGGCCCGCGCCGCCGGCCAGCCCATCAGGTCGTCGAGCCGCGCCGACGCCCAGCCAAAGCGCTCGTAGCGTTCGCTGCGGTGACCCACCATCGCGTCGAGCGTGTTGGCGGCGCGGTACGCGACGACGCCCGCCGGCCCGCCGACGGCTCCCCACAGCAGCGCGCCGACGACCGCGTCGCTCGTGTTCTCCGCGAGCGACTCGACCGCCGCACGCGCGAGCGCCGGTGCGTCGAGCGCATGAGGGTCGCGCCCGCACAAGGACGGCAGCGCGGCGCGCGCACCCTCCACGTCCCCGCGTTCGAGCCGCCCAGCGATCTCCCCCCCGGCCCGCGCCAGCGAACGCCCACCGAGCGCCGCCCACGTCACGAGCAGCAGGACCGCCGCACGCCCTCCCCAGATCCGGTCGGCGGCGCGCGCCGCCAGCTCCGCCGCGAGCGCAGCGCCACCCACCAACACGCCGCAGAACACGACACCCCGCACCCGCGACGGCGCATACGCCACCCGCTCGACCAAGAGCGCCACGCGGCCGAAGCCCGCGACCGGGTGCCGGCGCCGCGGATCGCCAACGAACAGGTCGGCCGCCCAGCCGCCGGCAAGCGCGAAGCCGCTCACGCGCGCACCGCCTTGCCGGGCGCCGCCGCGAGCGCGTGACCGTCGCCGGGCGCCGGGCTCGCGCCCACCGCTGCGCCCACGCCCGCGTTCACACGCGCGACCGTCCAACGCCCATCGTGCGCATGCAGCTCAGTGAGCGACAGCGGCGCGACGTCGATCCGCCAGAAGGCCGACAACGGTGCCCCGAGCGCATGCACAAGCGCGGCCTTCACGACGCCGCCGTGCGTGAACGCAACCGACCGCCCGTCGCGCGCCGCCTCGCCGTCGAGCCAGCCGGCGACCCGCGCGGCGAACGCCGACAGCGACTCGCCGCCGTGCGGGCACGCGTCCGCGTCCTCCATCCAGGCGGCGACGTCCGCCGGCGCCTGGGCGGCCACGTCGGCAAGCGTGCGGCCGGCCCACGCGCCGAAGTCGCACTCGGCCAGCGCCGCCACGAGCGACGGCGCGGCGAAGCCGGCCGCGGCGGCCGTCTCGCGGCAGCGCAGCGCGGGGCTCGACTGCGTCTCGCAGCGCGCCGGCAGCGCGCCGGCGAGCGTGGCCGCCTCGTCGCGACCGCGCTCGTCGAGCGGCTCGTCGCGCGGGAAGCCGGCGGCGCGCGTCGCTGGTGTCGCGGCGTGACGGACCAGCAGCAGGCGCCTCATGCGGGCACGCGCTCAGGTCCGGGGAGCTGCGGCGGTACGAGGGCGATGGGCAATCGCGCTACCTCCGCGGGATCGTGCGTCCCGCACTCGGAAGGGGCTCGTGGCGGACGAGTTCCTGACTTCCCGCACGGGCGCGTCCGGGTCACAGTGGCGCGACCGTCCCGGATTCGCACCGGGTTCCTCGCGCCGCCACGCTGATGCGCGGATCCTAGTGGGTCGACGAGGCCAAGTGCGAAACGGGACTACTGTTCCTGCGATGTCCGCCTCGGATCGCCTCCGCCGGCCGCCGACGCCGGCCGGGTTCGACGCCTCCCGCGCCGCCGAGCGCGCGGCCGACCCGCACGCCTGGCGCTACCCCGCGGACGCGCGCGCGGCCGTCCACCGCGTGATCGCCGAGCGGCGCGACATCCGCCGCTTCCGGCCGGACGAGGTGCCCGCGGAGACGCTGGAGCGCGTGCTCGAGGCCGCGCACCGCGCGCCCTCGGTCGGGTTGATGCAGCCGTGGCGGCTGATCGTCGTGCGCGACCTCGCGACGCGCTCGGCGGTGCGCCGGCTCGCGCAGCGCGAGCGCATCCGCCAAGCCGACCGCTTCGACGAGCGCGCGCGGCACTTCCTCGACCAGAAGATCGAGGGCGTCGTCGAGGCCCCGCTCGGCATCTGCGTCTGCTGCGACCACGGCGATCCCGGCACGGAGGTGCTGGGCCGCGGCACGATCCCGGAGACGGACATCTACAGCACCGCGTGCGCGATCGAGAACCTGTGGCTCGCCGCGCGCGCCGAGGGGCTTGGCGTCGGCTGGGTCAGCTTCTATCGCCCCGAGGACCTGCGCGCGCTGCTCGGGATCCCCGCCCGCGTGGACCCGATCGCCTACCTGTGCGTCGGCTGGCCCGACGAGCGACCGGTGCGGCCGGGGCTGGAGTCGGCCGGCTGGTCCAAGCGCATGCCGCTCGACGCGGTCGTGATGCGCGAGCGCTGGGAGGAGGACGCGCCCGGCGCCGAGCCGGCCGCGCGGCCCGCCGTCGACCGCGCCGCCGCGATCGCCGCGCGCGACCGGCTCGACCAACTCGTCAAGCCGGCCGGCAGCCTCGGCGCGCTCGAGTCGCTGATCGAGCGCTGGGCGGCGATCGCCGGGAGCGCACCGCCGCCGCGCCCGCGCGCCGGCGTGCTCGTATGCGCCGCCGACCACGGGCACGTCGCGCACGGCACGAGCCTGTTCGATCCGCACGTCTCGGCGCAGGTGACCGCCGCCGCCGCGCGCGGCGAGACGGCCGTCGGCGTGCTCGCACGCCGCGAGCAGCACGCGCTGCTCGTCGCCGACGTCGGCTTGCTCGGCCCGACGCCGGCGGGCGTGCGCGACGAGAAGGTCGCGCGCGGGTCGGCGGACATGCTCGCCGGCCCGGCGCTGACGCCGGCGCAGCTCGACGCGGCGCTCGCGGCCGGCGCGCGCCTCGCCGGCGAGCTGGCCGAGCAGGGCATCGACTGCCTCGTGCTCGGCGAGATCGGGATCGGCAACACGGCCACGACGGCCGCGCTGACGTGCGCGCTCACGGGCGCCGCCCCGGCGCTCACCGTCGGGCGCGGCACGGGACTCGACGCCGCCGGCCTGGAGCGCAAGCGCGCCGTCGTCGCCGCCGCGCTCGAGCGCCACGGCGCCCCGCTGCCGGCCCGCGAGGCGCTGGTGGCGGTCGGCGGACTGGAGCTGGCCGCGCTCGCCGGCGCGGCGATCGAGGCGAGCCGCCGCGGGCTCCCGGTGCTGCTCGATGGTTACGCGGTCGGCACCGCCGCACTCGCCGCCGTCGGGCTCGAGCCGACCGTCGCCGAGGCGCTGATCGCCAGCCACCGCTCGGCCGAGCCGGGCCACGCGCTCGTGCTCGCCGAGCTGGGGCTCGAGCCGCTGCTCGACCTGCGCATGCGCCTGGGCGAGGCGTCCGGAGCGTTGCTCGCGCTGCCGCTGATCGCGGCGGCGGGGACGCTGCACCGCGAGATGGGCACGTTCGAGGAGGCCGGTGTCGAGCGGCGGCCGTGAGGTCGGCACGGCACCGGGGTCGGTGCGGCGACTGGCGGACGATGCCGCGCTCGCCGTCGGGTTCCTCACGATCCTCCCCGTCCCGGCCGTCGATCCTGGCCCGCGCGGATTGGGCCGCGCGGCCGCCTGGTTCCCGCTCGTGGGCGCGTTGGTCGGCGCGGGCGCCGGAGGCGTGCGCGCGGGCGCTCAGCCGCTGGTCGGCGCGCTGCCCGCGACCGTGCTCGCGGTCGTGGCGCTCGTCGCGCTGACGGGCGCGCTGCACCAGGACGGGCTTGCCGACACTGCCGACGGCCTCGGCGCACGGGGCGGCGGTCGCGAGCGCCGCCTCGCCGCGATGCGCGACTCGGCGATCGGGACGTTCGGCGTGCTCGCGCTGATCGGCTGGAGCCTGCTGCTCGTCGCCGCGCTCGCCGGACTGTCGGACGCGCACGCGCTGGCGGCGCTGATCGCAGCGGGCGCGGCCGGGCGGTGGGCGGCGCTGCTGCACGCGCTCGGCGCCGCCCCGGCCCGCGGCGACGGGCTCGGCGCCGGCTTCGCGTTCGCGCGCCCGGCGCTGGCGGCGGCAAGCGCGCTGGCGATCGCCGCGGCGCTGATCGCCTGCGGGCCGGACGGCGGCGCGCTGGCGCTCGGCGCCGCCGCGGCGACCGCCGCGCTCCTGACCGTCTACGCACGCCGGCTGCTCGGCGGGCGCACCGGCGACACGCTCGGCGCCACCGTCGCGCTGGCCGAGGTGACGGTCTGCGTCGTGCTCGCCGGCTGGTGGGGCTAGAAACCGCGGAGGCCCGATCCGCTCATTCGCCGGCAGCGTCCTCCGGGCCGGCCCCGCTTGCGCGCATACATCTCCCGATCGGCGCGGACACCCCGTCCGCGAACCGCCCCGCCCGGGCGGCTCGCGGCACGAGCGGCGGGTCTCCCGGTCCCGGTCGTGTCCCCAGGCGCGATCCGGGACAGGGAGAACCCGCCATGCGCGTCGACCTCAGCCCGGAATCGCCACCTCGAACGCCGGGCGTGCGATCCGGCGCCCGGTCGTGGGTGGCTGCGGAGGAGCCGGGTCGCGCGGGCCGCGACGGTCGGGGGCCCGATCGGCATATGGGACCGTCGCTCGAGTGGCCGTGTGCTCCGGTGTGATGCCGCCCATCGCACCAGCCTGGGTCGGGGGTCGAACGCGGTGGTGTGAGTTACTGAGCGGCATCGCGGTCAATCGTGCCGACGCGAACCGCGCTCGGCTAGACCAGAGGGAGAATGTTCCTTTTCGGTATATCGCGGGCAGAAAAACGGTCTTCTGGACTTGCGCCGTACACCGTCGCGGAGGTATGGTCAGGCAATCCTTAGCGGACAGGGGTCCGCCGCCTTCACACCGGGGTGCGAGGATGGGGAGAGCCATTATCGATCTTGCTCGTGGACGCTCGCGCGCACTGCGCGGCGCGACCCTCGCGCTGATCGTCGAGCGCAGCGGACACGGCTACGAGCTCGCACACCGGCTCAACCGCCGTCTGGGCCCAACATGGCGGATTGACCCGAGACAGATCTATCCGATCCTCGACGAGCTGACCAGCGCGGGCCTCGCGACCGGTGTCGAGGAGCCGAACCCCGACCGGCCACGTCAGCCGCGCATCGTCTATCACGCCACCGAGCAAGCGCCGGAGATGCTGCGGCGCTGGATGCGCAGCCCAGTGGAGAAGGAGCCGGTGCGGCCCGACGTGCTCGCGCGGATCGGGTGTGCGAGGCGGACCGACGCCGACGAGCTGCTGCACGCGCTCGACGACTACGAGCGCGAGCTGCTGTTGCTGCTCGAGGCCAACGACGAGGTCGCGCCGGCGGCGCAGTCGTGGAGCGCGCTCGTGCTGTCGGTCGTGCGCGCACACACGGACGCGCACCTGCAAGCGGAGTTCCGCTGGGTCGCAGAGACGCGACGCCGCATCCGCGAGTTCGTCGCGACCGAGATGACTGCGTGAGCCCACTGCTCGCCTTCGAGAACGTCACGAAACGCGCGACTGACGTGGGAGGGCGGCCCGTTCCGCTGCTCGACAGGGTCTCGTTCGAGGTCACGCACGGCGAGACGGTGGGTCTGTGGGGCATGCGCCGAGCGGGCAAGTCGACGCTGCTGCGGATCGCGGCCGGCGTCGAGCGACCGGACGCCGGAGCGGTGCGGTTCGCGGGCCGCGATCTCACGCGTATGTCGCGCAGAGAGGTCGCGCAGCTGCTGCGCAGGAACATCGGGCTCGCGTCAGCGGATCGGCACACGACCCGCAACGAGATCGTCGTCGACCATGTCGCGCTGCCGGCGCTCAGCCTCGGGGCAACGTTGAGCGACGCGCAGATCGCTGCGCGCGAGGTGCTCGAGCGTGTCGGCGCCGTCAGCCGGGCGGACACCCGCATGGCGGACCTCTCGGCGGGCGAGCGCATACGCGTGGCGATCGCCCGCGCGCTCGTGCGCGGCCCGCAGCTGCTGCTCGTCGACGAGCCGGGATCGACGCCCAGTCCCGCTGACCGCGACGAGGTCTACGCCCTTCTGCGGTCGCTCGGGAGAGACCCTGCCCTCACGCTGATGGTCGCCTCCGAGGACGTCGCGGCGATACGCACCGCCCGTCGTGCGATGACGCTGGGGGACGGCGAGCTGCGATCCGCCGATCGCGGCGGGCAGCTCCTGCGCTTCCCGGGTCAGCGCGTCAACCCGGGCTGATCCGCGTTGCTCGAGCTGCGGCAGGTCGTCAAGCACTATCCAGCCGCCGGCGAGGTCGTGCGGGCGGTCGATGGCGTCACGCTCAGCGTGGAGGGCGGCGAGTTCGTCGCCGTCTTTGGGCCGAGCGGGTCGGGCAAGACGACGCTGCTGCTGCTCGCGGCGGCGCTGCTGAGACCCGACAGCGGGTGCGCGTCCTTCGACGGCCGCGACCTCGGGCGCCTCTCCGCGCGCGAGGCGGCGCGCTACCGCCGCAGCGACGTCGGCTTCGTCTTCCAGTCCTTCCAACTGATGCCAGCTGCATCGGCGCTGGACAACGCGGCGTTGAAGCTGTTGTCCGAGGGCCTCTCGCTCGCCGCGGCGCAGAAGCGCGCGCAGCCGTGGCTGGAACGGGTGGGCCTCGCTGCGCGCGTCGCACACACTCCGCGTCAGCTGTCGAAAGGCGAGTGCCAGCGCGTCGCGATCGCACGGGCGCTCGCGAACGACCCCCGCCTCTTGCTTGCCGACGAGCCGACCGGCAATCTCGACTCGCGCCGCAGCCGGGAGATGCTGGCGTTGATGCGGGAGCTGTGCGACGAGCGCAAGATGCCCGTCCTGCTCGTCACGCACGACCGCGAGGCGCTGCCGTTCGTCGACCGTGTCTACACACTGCGCGACGGCGCGCTGAGCGCGGGGCTGGACACCGACGTCGCCCCGGCGGCGAGCACATGAGGGTCACAATCTTCGGGATGCGCATGGGGGCGCTCGGCCGCTTTTACCGCTGGCGGCTGCGCGAGCACGGAATGCAGGAGGCGCTGGCGGCCGCAGGGATCGCGATCGGCGTCGCACTCGTCTTCGGTGTGCTGATCGCGAACACGAGCCTCACGGCGTCGGCCAGGCAGATCGTGTCCGGCTTGCAGGGCAGGGCGCGCGTGCAGCTTGCCGCGCGCTCGTCGGACGGGTTCCCCGCGCGCCTCGCCGAGCGTGCGGCGCACGCACCGGGCGTGCTGCGTGCAGCGCCGGCGTTGCGCGGGAACGTCGCGCTCGTCGCGGCGGACGGCAGACGCGTGTCGATCCAGCTGTTCGGGGTCACGCAGGCGCTCGCCGAGCTGGGCGGTAAGCAGACGCGCGACTTCGGCCCGGGCGGCCTGCGGCTGTCGACGGGGATCGCGCTGCCGTCGGGCATTGCGGACGCGATCGGCGTCCATGGCGGCCAGCGCGTGACACTGATCGCCGACGGCCACGCTCGTCGTGTGCTGATCGGCAGCGTCCTCGGCGCCAACACGATTGGGCTGCTCGCGCAGAGCCCGCTCGGGATCGCACCGCTCGACGTCGTGCAGAAGCTGCTCAACAAGCCCGGGCGCGTCACGCACCTGCTGGTGCAGCCGCGACCCGGCGCGGACCAGCAGGCAGCCCGCGAGCTGCGCCGGATCGCGAACGGCCGGCTGTCGGTGCGGCCGGCCGACGACGAGCTGCAGCTGCTCGCCGTCACCGCCCAGCCGAACGATCAGGCGTCGACGCTGTTCGCAGCGCTGAGCGCGATGGTCGGCGTGCTGCTGGCGCTCAACGCGATGCTGCTGACGATCCCCGAGCGCCGCCGCTTCGTCGCCGAGCTCAGCACGCAGGGCTTCGAGCCACGACAGGTGCTGACGATCCTCGCCTTCGAGGCGGTCTTGCTGGGCACGACCGCGTCGCTCGTCGGCCTGCTGCTTGGCGACGTGCTGTCGCGCACGCTGTTCGACCAGGTGCCCACATACCTTGCGTTCGCCTTTCCGATCGGGACGCAGCGCGTGATCACGAGCGAGACCGTCGCGCTGGCGCTCGGCGGTGGTCTGCTCGCGACCTTCGCCGCAACGCTTCCGCCGGCGCTCGACCTGCGGGCCGGCCGCCCCATTGACGCCGTCTTCCGCGAGACGGGTGCCAGCGACGCCGGCGAGGGGATGCCGGCACGAACGGCACGCGTGATCCTCGCGGGGGCCGTCGCGATCGCGCTCGCGGCGACGGCCATGGCGCTGTTGCGACCGGCGCTGACGATGCAGGCGGGGCTCGCGCTCGCGCTCGTCTGCGTCGGCCTCATCCCGGCCGCGTTCCTCGGCGCCGCCCACCTGCTCGCCCGTGTCAGCCGGCGCATCCCGGGCAGCATGCTGCCGGTCGCGGTGATGGAGCTGCGCGCCACGACGACACGCTCGATCGCACTCGCTGGCGTCGGCGCGGTGGCCGTGTTCGGAAGCGTCTCGGTCGAGGGCGGCCACCATGACCTCGTGCACGGGCTCGACCAGAGCTTCGGGGAGTACCTGGCGACGGCGGACCTGTGGGTCACCACCGGCGGGGACGACCTGACGACGGAGAGCTTCGACGCGGACGGCCTGCCGCGGCGGATCGCACGCCTGCCCGAGGTCGCGGCGGTGCGCAGCTACCAGGGCGGTCTGCTGGACGTCGGCGACCGTCGGCTGTGGATCGTCGCCCGGCCGGCTGCCGACCGTCGCTTCATCCCTCCAAGCCAGCTGCGCGCGGGCGATCTCGACCTCGCAACCGCGCGGCTGCGGCGCGGTGGCTGGACCACCGTCTCCGACGTGCTCGCCCGCCACGAGCAGCTGCGGCTCGGCGACCGCCTCACGCTGCCGACGCCCACGGGCTCGCTCACGCTCCGCGTCGCGGCGATCACCACCAACCTCGGCTGGCCGCCCGGCGGCATCATCCTCAACGCCGCCGACTACCGCCGCGCCTGGGGCACCGTCCGCCCTGCCGCGCTCGAGGTCGATCTGCGTCCGGGCGTGCCTCCCGCCGAGGGCCAGCGCGCGGTTGCGCAAGCGCTCGGGCCGAGCTCCGGCCTGCGCGTCCAGACGCTGGCCGAGCGCACGGCGCAGTACGAACGGCTCTCGCGCCAGGGCCTCACCGGTCTCACGCAGATCTCGACGCTGCTGCTGATCACCGCAGCGCTCGCCGTCGCCGCGGCGCTCGGCGCAGCGGTCTGGCAGCGCCGCGCGCGCTTCGCCGCGCTCAAGCTGCAGGGGTTCGACGAATGGCAGCTGTGGCGCTCGCTGCTGCTCGAGGGCGCGATCGTCCTCACGATCGGCTGTCTCGTCGGCGCGACGCTCGGCGTCTACGGCCATGCGCTGCTCAACCGCTACCTCCAGCAGACCACCGGGTTCCCCGCGCCGTTCTCGCTCGCCGGAGTCGAGCTGCTGACCGCGCTCGGCCTCGTCGCTGGCATCACGCTGATCGTCGTCGGGCTGCCCGGCTGGATGGCGGCACGGGTACCGGCGCACCCGCAGCTGCACGAGCAATAATCGCCCGGTCGCGGGCCGACTCGGGCAAGCTATCGGGATGGGCCCGATCGCCTGGCGCCGCTTGAGGCTGGCCGTCGCCGTCCTGGACTGCGTCCTGCGCTACTGGCTGACGGCGTATCCGCTCGCGCGGTGGCATGCACGCCGTTGGCGCCGTCGCGCCGCTGCGATCCCCGACCCGGTGCTGCGCCGGATCGCGCTCGAGACGCATCGCACCGAGGGCGGAAACCTCGAGGGGGCGGCGGCGTTCGCCGCGTACGCGCCGCTGCGCCGTCGCGCGAGCGTGGTGCGCGCAAGCGTCGCGTTCCAGGCAACGTACGACTACGTCGACTCGCTCACCGAGCAGCCGAGCCCCGTGCCGTTCGCGAATGGGCGCGCGCTGCACGAAGCGCTTCGCGTCGCGCTGTGTCCGAGCGCCGACCACGTTGCGTACTACCGCCACCACAGCCGCACGGACGACGGCGGCTATCTGTGCCGGCTCGTCGACGCCTGTCGCGGGGCGATGCGCGAGCTGCCCTCGCACGACGTCATCGAGCCTTACCTCGCGGAGGCGGCCGAGCGGATGATCGGCTATCAGGCCCGCGTCCACAGCCGTGGGCCCGACGCCGACGCACTCCCCAGCTGGGCGGACGCCCAGGCCCCGCCAGGGAGCGGACTGCTGTGGTGGGAGGCGGCGGCCGCAGCCGCCTCGTCGCTCGGGACGTTCGCGCTCGTCGCGGCGGCCGCGGATCCGCGTCTGTCGGCCGAGGACGCCGACGCGATCGAACGCGCGTACTTCCCGTGGGCAGGGGCGCTCCACGTGCTGCTCGACAGCCTCATCGACCAACCAGCCGACGCGTCCTCCGGGCATTGCAGCCTGGTCGAACTGTATGCGCGCCCCGAGGTGGCAGCCGCGCGGTTCGGCGCGATCGCACGAGCGGCGTTCGCGTCGGCCCAGACGCTCAGACGGGGCACCCGCCACGCAGCGGTCCTCGCTGGGATGAGCGCCCACTACTTGTCTGCGCCGACCGCGGACCTGCCCGACGCGGCGCTCGCGCGCGAACGCGTGATGGAGGCGGGCGGTGGCCTCATCGCCGCCGCGTGCGTGATGATGCGCGCTCGCCGCAGGCTCGCGAGCGGTTCGCCTGTCAGCGCCGGTACACCGGATCCACCACTGGCGCGAGCGATGGCATCGCTGCGCGTGCGATGAGGTAGTTCTCGAACGCGCTGCCGCAGCAGGCGTTGCGCATGATGACGACGACCTGGTGGCGTCTCGGGTTGGCGAGCAGGAGCGACTCCCAGCCGAAGATCTCGCCGACGTGCCAGTGCCAGCCCCGCTCGAGCTGCAGGCCGAGCCCATACGCGGAGCCCTTGAACAGGGAGCTCGACGGGACGCGGTGCAAGCGTTCGGCGCGCGTGCGGGGGCGCAGCAGCACGTCGCCGAAGTCGGCGGCCGCCCAGCGTGCGAGGTCGCTGAGTGTCGAGACGCCGCCGGCCGCCGCGCCGCCAGACGAGGTGGACCAGCTCGTGACGTCCTCGCCGGCCCTGCCGGCCGCGCGTACCTGCGGAGACGGCGGCGGCGTGAAGCTCGCCCAGGTGGCGTCGAGGTACCCGCGCATCTGGACGGGCGGCGTGCTCGTCGGCGAGGGGATGCGCGTGTGGCGCAACCGCAGCGGCGCGAGGATGCGACGCCGCACGAACGTGCCGAACGGCATACCGGACACGCGCGCGACGAGCTCGCCGAGGATCGCGTAGTTCGTGTTCGAGTAGCTGAACACGCCGGGCTCGTCCGGCGGGTATCTCGCCGCCGCTTGGATGATCTGCGCGGGCGTCCACACGCGGGACGGCGTCAGCACCGTGGTCGCGAACGGCCCGTCACCGCGTGCACCGTAATCGGAGAAGCCGCTCGTCATGTTCAGCAGTCTGCGGACGGTCGCGGTGTCCCCACCGGCGAGCGGCGCGACGAGCTCGCCGACGTAGCGCGCCACCGGCGCGTCGAGGTCGACCTTGCCGTCGTCGACGAGCAGCAGCACCGCTGTCGCGGTGAACGTCTTCGTGATGCTCGCGATGCGGAACGAGTCCTCCGGGCTCGCCGGGATGCCCGCGTTGCGATCGGCGAGGCCGAACGCGCGCAGCGCCATGCCGCGGCTCGGATCCCAGACGCCGTACATGACGGCCGGCGCGTCGTACGGGCCGAGCGGGCCGGCGCCGACGACTCTGGGGACCGGCAGCGCCTTCACGTCCGCCGCGCTCATCGGCTGCGTCGTCAGCGCGAACAGCGGCTCGCCGCGCGGGAGCTTGGAGGCGGCGACGATCGCGAGCGGGGCCGCGACCGTCGATCCGCACGCCGGCAGCACGAGGCCGACGGCGACCACGAGCGCGAGCGGCCGAAAGCGATGCGGGCGCATGCCGGGATGCTACGACCGCGTGTCTCGGAACCGCTCAGCGCGGATCCTCCACCAGCGCCTCATCGGCACGGATGATGTGCATCACCGCGTTGATGAGCGCGAGGTGGGTAAACGCCTGCGGGAAGTTGCCGAGGTGGCGACCGGAATGCGGGTCGATCTCCTCCGCGTACAGCTGCAGCGGGCTCGCGTAGGAGAGCAGCTTGTCGCACAGGTCGCGGGCACGCTGGACCTCGCCGATCTCCACGAGTGCCGACACGAGCCAGAACGAGCAGATTGCGAACGAGCCCTCGTCGCCCGCGAGCCCGTCGTCAGTCGCTTCGACGCGGTAGCGCAGCACGAGGTCGTTCTCCGTCAGCTCGTCGGCGATCGCCAGCACGGTGGCACGCACACGCGCGTCGCTCGCCGGCAGGAAGCCGAGCAGCGGGATCAGCAGCAGCGACGCGTCGAGCGCCTCCGTGTCGTAGTGCTGGACGAACACGCCGCGCGCATCGACGCCGCGCTCGCAGATCTCGGCGTGCATCTCGTCGGCGGCTGCGCGCCAGCGTCTCGCCGCGGCGCGGTCGCCGCGCAGACGCGCGAGCCGCGCGCCGCGGTCGGCCGCGACCCAGCAGAAGACCTTTGAGGAGGTGAAGTGCTGCGGCGCGCCGCGCACCTCCCAGATGCCGCGGTCGGGCTCGCGCCACTCCGCCACCGCCATGTCGACCTGCTGCACGATCAGCGGCCACATGCGGTCGTCAAGGCGGTCGCCCGACCGCACGTGCAGGCGGATCGAGTCGAGCAGCACGCCCCACACGTCGTGCTGGCGCTGGTCCCACGCGCCGTTGCCGACCCGCACTGGTCTGGCGCCTTCGTAGCCGGACAGGTGCGTCAGCTCCTCTTCGTCGAGCCGCTCGCGCCCGTCGATCCCGTACATGATCCGCAGCGGCCGGCCGGCTTCGAGGCGGTCCATGATGAAGTAGAGAAAGTCGTGCGCCTCGCGGTCGAAGCCGAGCGTCGACAGACCCCACAGCATGAACGTGGAGTCGCGCAGCCAGGTGTAGCGGTAGTCCCAGTTGCGCTCGCCGGCCGGCGTCTCCGGCAGCGACGTGGTGGCGGCCGCGACGAGCGCGCCTGTCGGCGCGTACGTGAGGCCCTTCAGCGTCAGCGCGGAGCGCTGCAGGTGCACCCGCCACGGGTGGTCGGGGAAGCGCCCGCGGCTGATCCACTCGTGCCAGAAGTTGCCCGTGTAGGCGAGCCGCTCGCGCGCCTCGGCGTAGGTCGCGGGCGGCAGGTGCTGGCTCCAGCCGAGCGCAACGAAGCGCGCCTCGCCAGCGCGCATGCGCGTCTCGGCGCGGGCGCGCGGGCCCTCGAAGCCGAGCCGCATGTCGCTGCGCAGGCGCAGCTGCAGCGCGTCGCCCTCGACGCTGCAGACGCCCTCGGTGTAGCCGGCTCCCTCGTAGTGCCAGCTGCCGCGTCTGCGCGCGTAGTCGAACGCCGGCTCGCAGTCCATCTCGACGTCGACGAAGCCGGACAGGCATCTGACCGTGCGCAGCAGCACGTGCCCCGCCTCGTGGTCGCGCGGGGAGCGCGCGTAGCGGTGCGAGCGCTCCTCGCCGTGGTGCCAGGGCCCGACGACGAGCACGTCGCGCACGAGCAGCCAGCCGGTCGCGGTGCCCCAGGTGGTCTCGAGGATCATCGTGCCGGGCAGGTAGCGGCGGTCCGTCGGGACGTACTCGTCGCGCGGGCCGAGGCGGAAGCGGCCGGCGTGACGGTCGAGGATCCCGGCGAAGACGGACGGGCCGTCCATCCGCGGCAGGCACATCCACTCGACGTTGCCAGAGAGCGCGACGAGCGCGCAGACCTCGCAGTCCGACAGGAAGCCGTAATCCGCGATCGGCGGGAACAGGCTGCCGGCCAGCGGGATCTCGTGCTGCGCAGCCTCGGTTGGAGTGGGGACGACCTCGAGCTCCACGACCGGCTTGAGGCTAGCGAGCTGGAATGCGGGTAGCACGCTCCGCATGGCCAGATTCGGCTACACGATGATGTGCGAGCAGTCGCGACCCGACCAGCTCGTGCGCGACCTGCAGGCGGCGGAGCGGGCCGGCTTCGACTTCTCGGTCATCAGCGACCACTACGCGCCGTGGCTCGATGCGCAGGGCCATTCCGGCTACGCGTGGTCGATCCTCGGCGCGGCCGCGCAGGCGACGGACGCGATCCCCTTGATGACCTATGTCACCTGCCCGATCCTGCGCTACCACCCGGCCGTCGTCGCGCAGAAGGCGGCGACGATGCAGATCCTCTCCGGTGGGCGCTTCCGGCTCGGGCTCGGCGCGGGCGAGAACCTCAACGAGCACGTCGTCGGTCAGCGCTGGCCGATGGTCGGCGAGCGGCACGAGCTGCTCGAGGAGGCAGTCGAGATCATCGCGGCGCTGTTCGACGGCGACGCGCCGGTGAACTACCGCGGCCGTCACTTCGACGTCGAGTCCGCGGTGCTGTACGACCTGCCGGACGAGCGCGTGCCGATCGGGATCGCGGTGTCGGGTCCTGACTCGGGCCGGCTCGCCGGCGCGCACGCCGACGCGATGATCGCGGTGCAGCCGGAAGCGAAGCTGGGGGAGCTGTTCGACGCGGCCGGTGGAGCGGGCAAGCCGCGCGTCGGCCAGGTCGCCATCTGCTGGGACCCGGACAGAGAGGCGGCCGTGCGCCGTGCGCACCAGCAGTTCCGCTGGTTCGGCTTCGGGGCGGCGATCGATTCGCCGCTGCCGCCCTACCTCGCTCCCGGTCGGCCGACCCGGTACTGGGGCCCGACGGTCGAGCTCGTCGCCGCCGGCATCGGTGTCGCGATCGACGAGATCCGGGAGACGACCGACCGCGTCGCGACCCCGGTCGCGCTCGACGTGGACGCGGGCCGCATCGAGGCCGGGACGGTCGGCGCG
>Ga0207681_10001460_pt1 | contig 15230 bp, 14 predicted proteins | sample KBSS53metaG_FD_184324 | JGI IMG/M metagenome (GOLD analysis project Ga0207681, IMG submission 184324) | Switchgrass rhizosphere microbial communities from Kellogg Biological Station, Michigan, USA - KBS S5-3 metaG (SPAdes) (version 2) | ecosystem: Host-associated > Plants > Roots > Rhizosphere... | reverse complement strand
AAGTAATAGGTCTGGCACGTGGCGTCCTGCGCGTTCCTGGCGTTCGGCCTCGCGCCCTTTTCCAGCAACAGCAGCACGTGCGCGCCGGCGTTGATCTTCGCGGCGGCGTGCAGCGGCGTGTTGCCGGTGCGGTCGGCCAGGTTCGGATCGGCGCCGGCGTCGAGCAGCATGCGGAACTGCGCGTCGGTGCGCGGCCCGGCGGCGCCGGCCAGCGGTCCGGCCTGGGTCTCGCCGTGGCGGGCGTTGGCGTCGCCGCCGTGGTCGAGCAGCAGGCGCAAATACTTCGGGTCGTCGGCGATCGCGGCCATGTGCACCGTGGTGGCGCCGCCGAGCCCGGACAGGTTGGGATCGGCGCCGGCGTCGAGCAGCGCGCGCATGCCGTCGATGTTCTGCGCCAGCAGCGCGACCTGCAGCGGCGTGACGCCGCGGTCGCCGTGCGCGTTGGCGTCGGCGCCGTCGCGCACCAGCGCGCGCACGCGCGCGGCGTCGCCGCGGGTCGCGGCGGCCGCGAGTTCCGCCGTCCGGGCGTCGTCGGGAAAGGCCTTGCTCGTATCCATGGCGGCTCCGCGGCAGGACGCGCAGACCAGGGCCAGGGACAGCGAGATCGCAATGGCCGTGGCGGCGCGCATCGGCGGATTCTTGCACGATCCCCGCGACGCGCGGCGATCGGCCGGGCTCATCGCGTCGGCGCGGGCTCGATCGCGACCGCGTGGTCGCGCAGCCAGTCGCGGATCGCGTTGCGTTCGTGCTGGGTGCGCAGGTTCACGTCGGCGTCGGGGCGGTCGAACACGCGATGCTGGAACGTGCTGCCGTCCGCCGCGGTCGCGTGCGGATCGGCACCGGCGCGCAGCAGCTTCAGCGCGCTGGCGTTGTCGTTGATCGTCGCCGCCGCGTACAGCGCCGTCTGCCCGTGCGCGTCGGCCGCGTTCGGATCGGCGCCGGCGCTGAGCAGCAGGTCGACGTTGTTCGGCCGCGACGCCTGCAGCGCCGCGAACAGCGGCGTGGTGCCGTCCTCCGGGTTCGGCGTGTCCGCGCTCGCGCCGCGCTTGAGCAGCGTCTCGAGATAGAACCCGGTATCGGCCATCGCCGCGAGATGCACCGCGGTGCGGCCCGACGCCGCCGGCCGCGCCGGATCCGCGCCGGCGTCGAGCAGCGCGACGAATCCGGGCCGGCTCAGGCGCAGCATCGTCCATTGCAGCAGCGGCGTGCCTTGCGTGTCGACCGCCTCCGGATCGGCGCCGCGCGCGACGAGTTCGGCCACGCGCGCGGCGTCGCCGGCCTCGGCGGCGGCGGCGAGACTCGCGTCCTGGGGCGCGGCGAACGGGGCGTTGGGCACGGACGACATCGAAGGCTCCGGACGCGTGCGGGCGCACGCAATGACGAAAACACATTAGCGCGAAACGCCGCGCTGCGGCCGCATCGGGCCGTCGCGTCGCGATGGCTCAGCCTTGCGGGAAATGCGGACGTCGCGCGCGGAATCCGATCGCGTCGGTCCGCGCGCGCGGCCGGCGCGCGTCAGCCCGGCAGCAGGCTGCCGAAGAAGCCGCCGACGTTGCTGACGAATTCCTTGGTGTTGTTGACGATGCCGTCCTCGCCGTGCAGCTCGTAGTCGATGTCGGAGACCACGCCGTTGTATGCGTCGACCGCCTCGTTCTTGATCCCGGTCGCCAGTTGCACGGTGTTGTTGACGATGCCGTCCTCGCCGTGCAATTCGTAATCGATGTCGGAGACGACGCCGTTGTACGCGTCGACCGCTTCGTTCTTGATCCCGGTCGCCAGTTCGACGGTGTTGTTGACGATGCCGTCGTCGCCGTGCAGCTCGTAGTCGATGTCGGTCAGCAGATCGGTTGCGCCGACCGCGAGCGGTTCGATCTCGTCGAACAGGAAGTTCTTGCTGAGGAAATCGGCGGTCTTGTCGAGGAAGCCGTCGGCCGGCGGCACGAACGTCGGCGTCTGGTCGCCCTGCAAGGCCTCGATGAACGAGGAATGCTGCGCGGTGCCGGCGACGTGCGGATCGTCGAGCAGGTACTCGCGGCCGACCGCGTCCGGCGCGCCGCGCGCGAACGTCAGCAGGCCGCCGAGGTTCTGGTTCATTTCGCTGTTCTGGGTGTCGGGCGTGGTGTTGCCCTGCTGGCCGCCGGTGAGCTGGTCGCCCTCGACGACGTAGCGGCGGATCTGGCCGTTGTCGACGAGCGCGTCGCGGGTGCCGGGCGGCATGCCGAGCTTGTCGAGGCTGCCTTCGCTGAGGCCCGACGCGTTGAACGTGACCGCGGCGCTGTCGGTCGACAGCGCCGCGTACGACGCGATGCCGCCGCCGAGCGAATGGCCGGTGAACACCACCTGGCCCGGGCCGAACGTATCGACGACCTTGTGCGCGAGCGTGTCGGCCTGGTTGTACTGCTGCGAATCGAGCCCGTAAGCCTGGCGCGCGTCCGCGGACAGGTCGCCCATCTGGCCCGGATCGGTGCCGGCGAACGCGACGACGACCTTCGACGGATCGGCCTTGTTGACGTAGATCGCGGCGTCGAGCCCGGTGAAGCGGTCGTGCAGCGACGCCGGATCGATGTCGTAGACCTGGCCCTGCGGACCCTGCAGCTGATTCTTGTCGCCGACCTTGACCGGCGTCAGCGGCGCCCAGCCGGCCTGATCCACCGCCTGGTGCGTGGCGTCGTTCGAATCGGTGTAGGAATCCTTGGCCATGTACGCCAGGTCGAGATCCGACGGCAGCCCGTCCTGCGCGGTCAGCTTCGGCTGGACGCCGGCGACCTGCGCGCTGAACGTGTTGGCCGGAATCGGATTGCTCGGCGGCAGCGGCGCCGGCGCGGCGACGACCGCGGGCGGCGCAGCCTGCGCGCGCTGCGCGGCTTCGGCCTGCGCGCGCTGCTGCGCGAGGATCTGCTGTTGCGCTCTGTCCGCAGCGGGATCGATGCCGGCCATGTCGATGTCCTGGAGTGCGTGGAGGATGGATGCAGCGTGCGAGAACGCCGTCGCCAAGTCTTGAACGGATCGGACATCGCACCCCTAGGGCGTACCCCAGGTCGTCGGCGATGCCGCGCAGCCGCGCGGCCACGCCGAACGCGCAGCGCGCGTCGACGCGATGCGCACGCCGGCGAAGAACACGGATGCGAATACGCGTTCGCGACGGCGCGCGGCGCGCTTACGCCGCGCGCGCCGGAACGGGACGCGCGGCGCTCAGTGATTCCAGGGCTGCTGCTGTTGCAGCGCGTCGATCATGGTCTGCTGGCGATGCAGGTCGGCGACGCGCTCGGCCTTCTGTTTGACGTAGTCGGCTTCGCGCTTGGCCATCTCGATCGGATTCCACGTCCATTCCGGCTTCTTGAGCGGCGCCAGCGGACTGTCGAGCGTGATCTCGTGGCCGGGCGCGTCCGGCATGATGCCGCTCAGGATCGGCGTGTCTTCCTGCGCGGCGGTCAGCGGGTCGCCGTCGACGTGGTAGCGGCGGATCAGGCCGTTTTCGGCTTCGGCCTTGGCCGCGCCGGGATCGAGACCGAGGCGTTCGAGCGTCTTGTCGTGCACGCCCGACGCATCGAACGTCACCGCCGGCACACCGGTCGCGAGCGACGCGGTCGCGGCCAGTCCGCCGCCGAGCGAATGCCCGGTGATCGCGAGATTGCCGTGATCGCCGAACGGGCTGTTGACGACGTCCTGCGCCAATGCGACGGCCTGGTCGTACTGCTCGGCATCGAAGCCGAGGCCTTGCGGGAAGTTCGCGCCGGTCCAGTCCTGGGTTTCGTTGGAGCCGGCGAACGCGAGCACGTAATGGCCGTTGCCGTCGCCGTAGACGCTCGCGCTGAAACCGGTGCCCGGCGTGTGCATCGTCGCCGGATCGATGCCGGCCGCGCGCAGATCGGCATCGCTCACGCGCGTCCAGCCGCCGATCGACGTCACGCTCGGATCGTAGGCGGCGTTGGCGAGTTTCATCAGATCGAGATCGATCGCCTGGCTCTGCTGGCCGCGCACGCCGTCGGCGAACGTCGCCGCGGCGGCACCGCCGTTCGGCGCGGCCGGCGCGAACGCGAGCGCGCCCATCTGCGGGTGATAGCCGGGTTCCGGGCGATACGCGCCGGTCGGCAACGGCGCGACCGCGGCCTGCGTCGGCTGCTCGGCGCGCGCATCGGCCTGCGGCGTATGCACCGGTGCGACGCGCGAGGCGGGATCGAGAGCGCTCATGCCGGAGGTCTCCGTCTGGATGTCGCGACTCTAAGAGCTATGCGGGCGTCGCGACAGCTGGGGCCTACCCCAGCGCTCAGCGCGATCCGATTCGACGAGATCCTGGCACGAATCGCGTTTTAAGGCGTCCTCGTTTCGTACGATTTCTGGAGACGCTCTCTCAGATCGCAGTAGTTGTTCGAGAACACGTAATGCGGCTCCAAAACGGAGATCGATGGCCCGGGGAGCTTGGCGGAAATCAGGAACACCTCGCCTTGTTCGAACGACAGCTCTTCCAGGTCGCATGAAGTGCCACCCGGATTGAATTGCACTGAAACGCGCTGCATCTTCGGCCCGCGCGATTGCTCGAGCACTTCGAATACGACCCTCGCCATATGCGGGCTGGATCTCTCGCGTCGCGGAAAAAACTTGGGACCGTCGTCGCCCTCCGTTTGAATCGACTCGATCCTGCCCACGAACACGATGGATGGCGAAACGACGTCAGCGGGCGTTCTGGGCTTGCTGCAACCGCATGCGTATGCGTATGCGGGTGATCCTGCGATGAGAAGGGCGCCGAAGCATAGGAATTTGCGCATGGTTTGTCCCCTGACGATACAAACCGATCATCGGATCGAGCTTGAACAGAGCGCCTTCACAATCAAAATGACAGGGCGCGATGCGACGTTAGCTCGGCCGCGTCGCCGCTAAGACTCGTGTGGCGGTAGGTGATGCATGGCGTTCTTTCACATTATTGAGGCGCCGACGACGGGGCTCGAACCCGCACCCGAACGGCAAAACGCCGTCAGGACTGTTGTCACAGGACGTCTACCAATTTCGTCACGTCGGCAAATCAGAACGCCACTCGATCCATTCAATAACTCGCCTCGACCCCCGCCTCCAGCGGCACGTGATGCGCCTTCAGCCACGCCACGATCCGCCGCCGTTCGCTCAGCGCTTCGGCGTTCAGCACGTTGCGCGGGAACGAGAAATAGTAGCTCTGGAACGTCGCGCCGCCGGAATTCTTCGCGAGCGGCGACGCGCCCTTGTCGAGCAGCAGCAGGATCGTGTCGCTGGCGTTGGTGCGCGCGGCGGTGTGCAGCGGGGCGTCTTCGTTGCGGTCGGCGAGGTTCGGGTCGGCGCCGGCGTCGAGCAGCATGCGGATCTGCGCCGGATGCTGGCCGAGGATCGCGCGCGTCAGCGCGGTGCCGCCGGTGACCGGATTGCGCACGTTCGGGTCGCCGCCGTGCGCGAGTACCGCCTGCAGCAAGGCCTGATCGGCCGCGAACGCGGCGGCGTGCACCGGCGTCTCGCCGCCGCCGCCGGGACGGTTCGGGTCGGCGCCGTTGTCCAGCAAGGTCTGCGCGCCGACGAGGTTGCCGGCGCCGATCGCGGCGACCAGCAGCGTCGCGCCGTGTTCGCCGGGCGTGTCCGGCGGCGTATGCGCGACGAGGCGGCGGATTTCGGCGGCGTCGCCGCGCGCGACGGCGTCGGCCAACGGCGCGAGGTTCGGACTGGAGAACGGATCGTTGGTCATGGATGGCCGTGCGCAGCCCGCGGCGCAGAAGACGAGGAGGATGGCGGCGAGGCCGGGCGTGCGGATCATGCCGCAGGATAGCGCGGCGGGGTGGCGGCGGCCCTTATCCGGCGCTTCGCGCCCCCTTCTCCCGTGAACGGGAGAAGGGACATCGATAGCGAACCCATGCGCTGCGCGCGGGCGGTGCCGGATGCGGTCAGCGGCCGGTGAGCCAGCCGACGAAATCGCTGCCCTTCTGCGCGACGAAGCCGGCGCCGTCGGCGACGGCCTCGGTGCCGCTGCCGACCAGATCCGCGGTGCCCTGCGCGATGTCGCCGCCGCTGGAAATGCCGAACGACAGCAGGTCGCCGAGCGGGCCCGGCACGTGTTGGTCGACGGCGTCCGCGGCGACGTCGGCGGTGCGGTGGGCGGTGTCGCCAGCGGTGTTCCATGCGCCTTCGCTGACGTCGCCGAACAAGCTGAAGCCGCCCTGCACGTAATCGCCCTTGGCGAAGTCGGTGTTGGCGACGTCGACGACGTCGGTGATCAGGTCGTTGGTGTTGCGCGCGAAGTCGTCCTTCAGCGGATCGGGCACGAGGTCCTGCAGCGACTTGCCGAAGTCGGACGGATTCTCGTAACCCGGCTGCCACGGCGCCTTCTCGATCATCGCCGCGGTCAGCACGTTGGGATTGTGGCTGAGCGCGCTGTAGGCCAGGTCGCCGACGCCGTTGACCAGCGGCACCGGGCTGTAGCGCGCGCCTTCGACAAGTCCGTTGACCAGGCCCTGCACCGGCGCCGGCAGGCCCCATTCGATCCCGGACACGGTGCCGGCCAGCGTGTGCTGCGCGAGCGGGCCGGGCGCGACGACGATCTTGGTGCCGAGCGCGTCCGGCGCGAGCAGGCCGAGCGGGCTGCCTTCCTGCAATTGCGTCAGCGCGTCGCTCTTCAGCGAATACGCGCGGATCTGCCCGCCCTCGGCGATGTCGCGCGCCTGCTGCGGATCGGCGAACTTCATCCGGTCGAGCGTGTTCGGATGGATGCCCGAGGCGTCGAACGTCACCGCCGGCACGCCGGTCGCGAGCGAACCCACGGTGGCGAGGCCGCCGCCCTGCGAGTGGCCGGTGATCGCGAGATTGGTCGGCTTGCCGTCGGCGCCGGGCGTGCCGAACACGCGCTGGAATTCGACAGCGGTGTTCACCGCGGTGCCGCTGAACTTGTCGACCGGATCGGTCTGGAAGCCGGTGCCCTGCTTGAAGTTGTTTTCCCAGTCGGCCGTGCCCTCGGCGGTGCCGCGGTAGGACAGCACGAAATTGCCGTCGCAGTCGCGATAGACCTCGGCCTTGAACTCCTGCTGCGTGGTCTGCTCGCCGCCGCCGAGGAAGGTCTGGCGCCACGTCGTCGGATCGCTGACGCCGTGGTCGCGCAGGTCCTGGTCGCTGACCGCGCTCCAGCCCGGCGGCGGATCGCCGCGCGTGCCGTACACCGCGGTGGCGAGCTGCGACAGCGTCACGTCGAACGGCTGCGCCTGCTTGCCGCCGGCCGCCTGCGCCAGCGTCTGCCCCGGCGGCAGCGCGAACGGACCGCCCGCGCATTGCGGCGAGCCGCCAGGCGCGTTGGTGGGCGGCTGCACTTGCGGGTGGTAACTGACGTCGGGGCGATACGGGTCCGCGGTCAGCGGCGTCGGCAGATAGGCTTGTGATGGCGTGGCCGGCAGCGCCGGCCGATCCAGGCCGAACCAGCGCGCGCTGGCGCCGGGATCGAGCGAAGGAGACGTGACGTTGCCGCCCATGACGGTGATTCCCTGTCGGACTCTAGTAAAGAACCGTAGGCGCGGCCCGGTGCCGCGGCAACTGGGGCGTGCCCTAGGCCGGGCGGTTATCGTGGGCGCCGTGCCCGTTCCGAACGAGGATGCCTCGATGCGCCGTCGCCATGCCCTGCTCGCCGCCGTCGCCGCCGGCCTGATCGCGCCCCCGTTCGCGCCTGCGGCCGACCGCGTCACCGGCGCCGCGTTCGCGACCCGCAGCGAGGTCTATGCGCCGCATGCGATGGCGGCCACGTCGCAACCGCTCGCGACCCAGATCGCACTGCAGACGATGCGCGACGGCGGCAGCGCGGTCGACGCCGCGATCGCGGCCAACGCCGCGCTCGGCCTGATGGAGCCGACCGGCAACGGCATCGGCGGCGATCTGTTCGCGATCGTCTGGGATCCGAAGACGAAGAAGCTCTACGGCTACAACGGCTCGGGACGCTCGCCGCAGGCGCTGACGCTGGCGGAATTCCAGAAGCGCGGGCTCACCGACATTCCGCCGCAGGGCCCGCTGCCGGTCAGCGTGCCGGGCGCGGTCGACGGCTGGTTCGCGCTGCACGGGCGCTTCGGCCGCAAGCCGATCGCCGACGACCTCGCGCCGGCGATCCGCTACGCGCGCGACGGCTTTCCTGTCAGCGAGGTGATCGCGTACTACTGGAACCTGTCGGTGCCGCGGTTGTCGCAATGGCCCGGCTTCGCCGAGCAGTTCACCGTCGACGGCGGCACGCATGGCGGCCGCCGCGGCCCGCGCACCGGCGAGACCTGGAAGAACCCGAACCTCGCGGACACGCTGCAGAAGATCGCCGACGGCGGCCGCGACGCGTTCTACACGGGCGACATCGCGCGCACGATCGACGCGTACTTCAAGGCGAACGGCGGCTTCCTGCGCTACGACGATCTCGCCGCGCACCACGGCGAATGGGTCGAACCGGTCAGTACGAACTACCGCGGCTACGACGTCTGGGAACTGCCGCCGAACAGCCAGGGCATCGCCGCGCTGCAGATCCTCAACCTGCTCGAGCCCTACGACCTGAAGACATACGGCTTCGGCAGCCCCGAACACGTGCATCTGTTCGTCGAGGCGAAGAAGCTCGCGTTCGCCGACCGCGCCGCGCTGTACGCCGATCCGGCGTTCTATAAGACACCGGTCGCCAAAATGATCTCGAAACCCTACGCGCGCGAGCGCGGCAAGCTGATCTCGATGGACAAGGCGATGAAGCGCGCCGAACCGGGCGTGCCGCCGGCACTCAACGAAGGCGACACCATCTACCTGACCGTCGCCGACGCCGACGGCATGATGGTGTCGCTGATCCAGTCGAACTACCGCGGCATGGGCAGCGGCATGGCGCCGCCAGGCCTGGGCTTCGTGTTCCAGGACCGCGGCGAGATGTTCGTGCTGAAGCCCTGCGACGCGAAGCCCGCGCATCCGAACTGCTACGCGCCCGGCAAGCGTCCGTTCCAGACCATCATCCCGGCGTTCGTGACCCGCGACGGCAAACCCTGGCTCAGTTTCGGCGTGATGGGCGGCGCGATGCAGCCGCAGGGCCACGCGCAGATCCTGATGAACCTGATCGACTTCGGCATGAACCTGCAGGAGGCCGGCGACGCGCCGCGCATCCAGCACGATGGCGACGTCGAACCGACCGGCCAGAACATCGCCCACGACGACGGCGGCGAGGTCGACCTCGAAACCGGCTTCTCGTACGACACCGTGCGCGCGCTGATGCGCAAGGGCCACAGCGTGCGTTTCGCCGACGGCCCGTACGGCGGCTATCAGGCGATCATGGCGAATCCGCAGGGCGGCTGGATCGGCGCCAGCGAATCGCGCAAGGACGGGCAGGCCGCGGGGTACTGAAACGCACGCGTTGCGTTCGCGGACACGCAACGCATTCGATGCGAGGATAGGCGCCGGCTCCGACAGACCCAGGACGTTTCCGATGCTGCTGCCCCGCCTGTTGCTGTGCTGCGCGCTGGCCTGCGCGCTCCCCGTGTCCGCGCAGGACGAGCGCGCCGACGGCGCCGACGCCCGTGCCACCGCCTACGACGGCTACAGCCTGCGCCTGTCGCAAACGCTGGCGGCGAAGGGCGGCGCGCGCAATCTCGCGCTGGCCGCGTGGCTGCGCGACCTCGGCGGCAGACGCAACGCCGTCGCCGGCATGCCGGACGACGACACGCCGTCGCAGGCGATGCCGGAAGGCGCGCAGGTCGCCGCCTGGCGCCGCGACGCCGCCCGCGCGCGCGACCGCGACTTGATGACCGACCTGCTGCTGGTGAGCGTCGACGGCACCGTCGGCCGCGACGCCGCGACGCGCTGGGCGGCCGCCGAGCCGGACAACGCCGCGCCGCTGCTGTTCCAGGGCCTGTCCGCCGACGGCCTGCTCGCGGCGATGCGCGGGCGGCAACGCTTCGACCTGCACTTCATCGACGAATCGCGCTGGCTGGCCGGCGTCTACGCCGCCAATCCGCCGAACGCGGCCGAACTGGCGCCGTTGTCGGACGACGACGCACCGCTCTCGCCCGATGCGATCACCGTCAACGGCTCCGGCGGCTTGTGGGCGACGGTGGCGATTCCGAACTTCCGCGACCTCGTGCGCGCGTGCAGCGGCACGGCGTTGCGCGCGACGCCGACGCGACCGGCCGACTGCGCGCATGCCGCCGATGTCATGGCCGATGCGTCGGACACCGCGATCGGCCGTCTAATCGGCATCGGCCTGCGCGAACGCAGCGCCAGCGACGACGCCGTCCGCGCCGCCGCACAACAGGCGCGGCGGCGATCGGACTGGCAGCTGTCGGAATGGGGCCGGGTCGCGCAATCCCTGCCCGACGACGGCGCCCCGCAATTCCTGCGCCTGCTGCGCGATCCGTCGGTGCACACCGAAATCGACCTGATCGGCCGCGCACTGAGGGAAGCGAACGTGCCGCTGGATCCGCCGGCCGGCTGGCAGCCGCCGCGGCCGCAGCAGCAGCAGGAACGCTGACGCACCGCAACGCCGGCGATCAAGGCGCGGATGCGAGCGTTGGTAGGAGCGACGTTAGTCGCGACCACATCTCGACGCCGCGTCGCACCCGACAAAGGTCGCGACTTCCGTCGCTCCTACAAAGGCGGCATGCACGGCAAGTCGTCGTGTTGCGCCTGCATCGCCCGTTTTATCCGATGGCCGCCATGCCGACGACCACCACGACGACCGCGACCACGAGCACCAACAGCCAAACCGGGAATTTCGTGACGGGCGTTGGAACCGCGATCTTCGGCGCAGCCAGAACTTCGTCGAGCAGACGCACCGCACGCTCCCGATCCGCGTCGTGGAGCAGATAGAACCGCGACTTGACCTCGAGCGGGCCGCCGATGCCGCCGACCGAGAGATCCGCGTCGGAGCAGAAGTACTCGATCCCCTCGCGATCGAGCGTCACCCGAACCAGCTGTGCGACGGCGAGGTCGGTCGACGTGTAGAGAAGTTGCATGCGGGATTCTCGGGCAATCGCATTGGATCGCGGAACAGGTTCGTCACCGGCGCATCGGAACCCGGCGCGCCTACGGCAGCGTGAACTTCCGCATCGCGCGCAGGGGCCAGAGCGACGTGAATTTCGCGCCGCCCACCAGCCGCGAGGCCGCCGACATGCCGCGCAGCAGATCGAGGCGCTCGAGCACGTCCTTCGCGCGGCGGAACGAATGCCGCGGGTCCGGCGTCAGGATGAAGAGATTGATTTCTTTGTCGCTGACGTCGTACCCGTCCATCTCGACGGTCGCACCCAGCGCCTCTTTCAATTCCGCTTCGATCGTGGCGAGAAAACCCTCGTCCTCGAGGGATTTGCGCCAGAACTTGATGATGAGTTGGTGGTCCATGCGCGAAAGCCTAGCATCTGTGTCGTTTCAGTCCGACGCGGTCGGTTTGAATACGCCGTCGCTGCATGATTGCTAGCGTGATGACGCATCACCTGCGTTGCCGGCGCGACACCTCCACTGGACGATCCTGTATGCGACGACGCCATACGCAGCCCCGCCAAGTAAGAACGCGGAAACCGCATAGGGTCACGCCTGATAAAACGAGAAAAAAGCGTGTGTTCTGTAAGGCCCGGAGCCCATGACCGCGTGATACAGAAGGAACGTTACTCCTGCAACGCTGCCGGCAGCGATCAGAGACCACCACAGTGTCACGGCCAAATAGCCGTTCGGACTGGTCTTACGCTTGAGCCAGATGTCTCCCATGAATCGGACACGACCTATCGCCCACGCGGTGGCCGCCACATCCACCAAGCAAATCGCGAGGAAGACCATGGACAGAAATCGAAACATTTCACGGCACCTGGATGGGCAAATTTAGATCGAACGGCGAAGCCGGCTCGGCTCGAATGAATCGTCAGGGCCCGACCAAGGGCTCGGACGCTCGATCGGTTTTCCAATAGCGGTCCAAGGCCTTTTGTGCATCATCCGCATTGCTGTCTTCCTGCGAGGCGATGAACTCCAGAAAGGAAACGACAGCTGCGCGCTGCGTATGCGTGAAGCGTTTGTATCGACCAAGGCTATAGGGCGAGCGATGTGTGACGGAGAATACGGTTCCGCCGGCGAGTTCCCAAGCTGGATCCGACCATTCAACCTTGCAGTGACGCACAGCGAATAGAAGAAATGCAGGAAGGTAGTAAACGAACGATGATTCGTCGAAGTGAGAAAGGGCTGCGCTACAGGACATCAATTCCTCGTCCGTAAACTCGCGCCAAGTGCGACCAGAGTCCAGTTGACCCGCCGCCGCCCACTCTTCGTCAGTGATCTCCCGAGCCATCGACTCATCGGAGAGATTGGCTTGACGAAGCGACATCCCGGGGAGCGGCTGTAGTGGGAATGCCGCTTCAATTGCCCGAATTACCGAACCTGCGTCCATTGACCCTACCGCCTGTATTGCAATGTATGCGTGTCAGCTTGCGATTGGCCTGCTTCAATCCGCCGAAACCGTCCTCTCCCGCGCCCACGTCCGCAACGCATCCACCTGCTCCGCCATCAGCACCGACAGCGGCCGCGTCTGCTTGAGTTCGGTGCGCAGCTGGAAATCGCTCAGCGGCGCGCCGGCCGCGTGCGCGGCGTAGAGGGCGGAGACGATCGCCTGTTCGATCTCGGCGCCGGAGAAGCCGTCGGCGGCCTGGGCCAGCGCGGGCAGGTCGAACGCGGTCGGATCGAGCGCGCGGCGACGCAGGTGCAGCGCGAAGATCTCGGCGCGGGCCTCGGCGGCGGGCAGGTCGACGAGGAAGATTTCGTCGAAGCGGCCCTTGCGCAGCAGTTCCGCCGGCAGCGCGTGCACCTGGTTGGCGGTGGCGACGAGGAACACGCGCGACTTGCGTTCGGCCATCCAGGTGAGCAGATAGCCGAGCACGCGGCGCGACACGCCGCCGTCGCTGCTGTCGCCGCCGCCGGCGTCGCCGGCCAGGCCTTTCTCGATCTCGTCGATCCACAGCACGCACGGCGCCAGCTGTTCGGTGGACGCCAGCGCCGCGCGCAGGTTGCGCTCGGTTTCGCCGTGGTATTTGTCGTACAACGTGCCGAAATCCAGGCGCACCAGCGGCACGCCGAAGCCGCCGGCGATCGATTTCGCGAGCAGCGATTTACCACAGCCCTGCACGCCGAGCAGCAGCACGCCCTTCGGCGGGTCGAGGCCGGGCGGCGCGTCGCCGTCGACGAACACCTGCTTGCGCTGCTCGATCCAGCGCTTCAGGCGCCGCGCGCCGGCGACGTCGGCGAAGCGCGCGGTGTCGTATTCGTAATGCAGGTGGCCGCTCTTGTTGAGCAGCTCGAACTTCAGCTTGGCGAGTTCGGGCAGGTCGTCGGCGTTGAGCACGCCGTCGCGGAAGATCAGGTGGCGGGCGATGCGGCGCGCGTCGGTCGCACTCAGGCCGCGCAGGTTGCGCACGATCTGGCGCACGGCGTCGGGATCGGATTCCACGCGCTTGCCGCCGTTCTCGCGCGCGTAGGCGGTGGCCTCTTCCTGCACCAGCTTCAGCAGCGCGTTGGCGTCGGGCAGTTGCGGCGCGAAACGCACGGCCAGCGCTTCCAGCTCGGCCGGCAGCTCGATCTTCTGGCCGACCAGCACCAGGCAATGCGGCTGGCAGTCGCGGCGCTGGACGATGTCGCGCACCTGGCGCTGGGTGCTGGCGTAGCCGAGATAGGGCTGGAAATCGAGCAGCAGATAGATGCCACGCTGGGTCGCGGCGCGGATCGCGGCGAGCGTGGTGCTGGCGTCGGGTGCGATGTCGGCGTCGTCCTCGGTGTCGAGGTCGATGCGGCGCAGGCCTTCGGTGATCGACCAGCGGTACAGCGCGCGCCACACGTGCAGCAGCGACTGCCGGAACAGATCGACCACCCGGGTTTCGTCCGGCGTTTCGATCACGATCAACGGCGTGCCGGCGCGGATCAGCGCGGCGAGGTCCTGCAGTTCGCTCATGTCCGGAAGGCGTGCCGCGCGAAAAGAACGCGGACGATATCGCAAAGCCCGGACGCGCGCCGACGGCCGTGCGCGGCGATCAGGCGGTGAGCTTCAATCCGACGATGCCGCCGAGCACGAGCAGGATCAGGCCGATGCGCAGCGGCGTCAGCGTTTCGCCGAACAGGCCCGCGCCGAGCAGCACGCTGCCGACCGCGCCGATGCCGGTCCAGACCGCGTACGCGGTGCCGAGCGGCAGCGCCTGCAGCGCGCGCCCGAGCAGCCAGACGAACCCGGCGAGGCTCGCCAGCGACAGCAGCGACCAGCCCGGCCGCGTATAGCCGTCGGCGTATTTGGTGCTGACCGCCCACAGCACGTCGAGCACGCCGGAGAGGACGAGCAGCCACCAGGCGGAGACGGCGTTCATCAGAAATCTCGCGCGAGGCCGCGCACGCGTTCGCGCGCCTGCGCGGCCGACGCCGCGAGCAAGGCCGGGTTGCCGATCGTCGGCTGCACCGCGACCGTGGCGATGTCGTCGATGCCGACGAAGCGCAGCCACGTCTCCACGAAGGGCTTCTGCAGATCCGGACGCGGGTTGCCGGAACCGGGCAGGTAGTCGCCGCCGCTGGCGTAGACCACCAGCGCGCGCTTGCCGCGCAGCAGGCCGCGGTAGCCCTGCTCGGGCGAGAAGCTGAAGGTCAGGGTCGGCTGGGTGACGATGTCGATGTAGTGTTTCAGCACGTAGGGCACGCCGAAGTTCCACATCGGCACCGAGAACAGCACTCGCCTCGCCGCGGCGAAGCGCGCGACCACCGCTTCGACGTCGCGCCAGGCCTGCGCCTGCGTCGGTGAATGCGGCTGTTTGGCGAGGATCGCGTACTTGGCGTCGAGCGTGGCGCCGTCGAAGCGCGGCAGCGGCTCGGCCCACAGATCGAGGGTGTCGAGTTCGCCGTCGGGGTGGGCGGCGCGCCACGCGGCGAGGAAGTCGCCGGCGATCGCCAGCGAATGCGACTGCGCGCGCGGCGAGGCCTGGATGTGGAGGAGATCGGACATGGCGGGGTCGGAACGGAAGGGCGAGGCGCCACGTTAGGTTGTTCAATGGCGCGCGTCATTCCGCCGTTTCTGCAAGAATCGCTTGCATGGATGAACAATCGCCCGATTGGGACGACTACCGCACCGTGCTGGCCGTCGGCCGCGCCGGTTCGCTCAACGGCGCCGCCAAGGCGCTGCGGGTCAGCCATCCGACGGTGTTCCGCCGCGTCAACGCGATCGAGCGGCGGCTCGGCGTGCGCCTGTTCGAGCGCGCCCGCGACGGCTACGCGCTGACCGCCGC
>Ga0207681_10001458_pt1 | contig 15232 bp, 17 predicted proteins | sample KBSS53metaG_FD_184324 | JGI IMG/M metagenome (GOLD analysis project Ga0207681, IMG submission 184324) | Switchgrass rhizosphere microbial communities from Kellogg Biological Station, Michigan, USA - KBS S5-3 metaG (SPAdes) (version 2) | ecosystem: Host-associated > Plants > Roots > Rhizosphere... | reverse complement strand
ATGCTTTTTCAGGGTCGACTCGAAGTCTCCCTGTGACGTTTCTTTATGCTCCATAGCTCCCCCGCGATGGCATTAGCCGTGGATGCGTTCGAAGATTTTTTCGATCTTCTCTTTCAAGGCCAATGCCGTGAATGGCTTGACCACGTAACCGTTGACCCCGGCCTGGGCGGCTTCGATGATCTGCTCACGCTTGGCTTCGGCGGTGACCATCAGCACAGGCAGGCTGCGCAGCTTTTCGTCAGCGCGCACGTGGCGCAGCAAGTCGATACCGGTCATGCCCGGCATGTTCCAGTCCGTTACCAGAAAGTCGATGCTCCCGCTGTTGAGGATCGGAATGGCCGTAATGCCGTCATCCGCCTCGACCGTGTTTGTGAACCCAAGGTCACGCAACAGGTTTTTTATGATCCGCCGCATCGTTGAGAAGTCATCAACGATGAGGATTTTCATGTTCTTGTCCAATTCGACCTCCAAGCAGTCTTAAACGCGCCCAGCACCTGGACGCGCCATTTCAATCAACAGGCATTACACAAAAAGGACTGCCGGGGGCACCACGGGTCGAACCCGCGAAGGCCGGTTGCCCTCGCGGTATCGTCTGCAGTGTCCCCACACTGCCTGTTCAGCGCGCTCGCCACTCTCCCAAACGCCCCCGCAAGCGGGCTGCGCACTGGCTGTGCAACTGGCTGACCCGCGATTCGCTGACACCCAGGACCTCACCGATTTCCTTGAGGTTCAGCTCTTCGTCGTAGTACAGCGCCAACACCAGCCGCTCACGCTCCGGCAAATTGGCAATCGCGTCCGCCAACGCTCCCTGGAAACGCTCATCTTCCAGGTCACGCGATGGCTCCATATGAGCACTCGCGCCATCCTCGTGCAGCCCTTCATGTTCGCCGTCCTGCAACAGGTCGTCGAAACTGAACAGGCGGCTGCCCAAGGTATCGTTCAAAATCCCGTAGTAATCGTCGAGACTCAATTGGAGTTCGGCCGCAACTTCGTGATCTTTAGCGTCGCGACCGGTTTTTGCTTCAATTGCGCGAATTGCGTCACTGACCATGCGTGTGTTGCGGTGTACCGAACGCGGCGCCCAGTCACCTTTGCGCACTTCATCGAGCATCGCGCCACGGATGCGGATGCCCGCATACGTCTCGAAACTCGCCCCCTTGCTCGCGTCGTATTTGGTCGACACTTCGAGCAGGCCGATCATGCCCGCCTGGATCAGGTCTTCGACCTGCACGCTGGCGGGCAGGCGTGCCAGCAGGTGATAGGCAATGCGCTTGACCAGGGGCGCGTAGCGCTCGATCAACTCGCCCTGGCTGTCACGGGCAGACTTCTTGTAAGCGTTGTAGCCGGTCGCTGTCATAGCACGGGTCCTGCGCTCGTCTGATGCACCAATCGCTCGACGAAAAACTCCAGATGCCCCCGAGGGTTGGCGGGCAACGGCCAGGTATCGACCTTCTGGGCAATAGCCTTGAACGCCAATGCGCACTTGGAACGAGGGAACGCTTCGTAGACTGCACGCTGCTTTTGCACAGCCTTGCGCACACACTCGTCGTAGGGAACTGCGCCGACGTATTGTAAGGCGACATCGAGGAAACGATCCGTGACCTTGGTCAACTTGGCGAACAGGTTGCGCCCTTCCTGCGGACTCTGGGCCATGTTGGCCAGGACGCGGAAGCGGTTCATGCCGTAATCACGGTTAAGCAGTTTGATCAGGGCGTAGGCGTCGGTGATCGAGGTGGGTTCATCGCAGACCACCAGCAACACTTCCTGCGCGGCGCGCACGAAGCTGACCACGGATTCGCCGATCCCGGCGGCGGTGTCGATCACCAGCACGTCGAGGTTGTCGCCGATGTCACTGAAGGCCTGGATCAGGCCGGCATGCTGCGCCGGGCTCAGGTGCACCATGCTCTGGGTGCCGGAGGCGGCCGGGACGATGCGGATGCCACCGGGCCCTTGCAGCAGCACATCGCGCAGCTCACAACGGCCCTCGATCACATCGGCAAGGGTGTGCTTGGGCGTCAGCCCCAGCAGAACGTCGACGTTCGCCAACCCCAGGTCAGCATCCAGCAGCATGACGCGACGGCCAAGCTCTGCCAGGGCCAGGGACAAATTCACTGACACGTTAGTTTTTCCGACGCCACCTTTGCCGCCGGTCACCGCGATCACCTGTACGGGATGCATGCTGCCCATTTTATTTCTTTACCTTGTCTTGCTTAGACGCAGGCTACATGGCTTGGCCGCGTGAATCGCTTGCAGACCATCGATGTAGATACTTTTCACGGTGTTCATACCGTCCTCAACCTACCCGCTTCGCCGGGTTGTGGTAGAGGTCGGCGAACATATCGGCCATCGCTTCCTCGCTAGGCTCGTCTTGCATTTGCACGCTGACTGCACGGCTGACCAACTGATGACGGCGCGGCAGATGCAGATCATCCGGAATCCGCGGCCCGTCGGTCAGGTAGGCGACCGGCAATTCATGACTGATGGCCAGGCTCAGCACCTCGCCCAGGCTCGCGGTTTCGTCGAGCTTGGTGAGGATGCAACCGGCCAGGCCGCAGCGCTTGTAACTATGATACGCAGCGGTAAGAACCTGTTTCTGGCTGGTGGTTGCAAGCACCAGGTAATTTTTCGACTTGATGCCACGCCCGGCCAGGCTTTCCAACTGCATGCGCAAGGCCGGGTCGCTGGCTTGCAGGCCGGCGGTATCAATCAGCACCACGCGCTTGCGCAGCAGCGGGTCGAGGGCGTTGGCCAGGGACTGGCCCGGGTCGACATGGGTCACCGGCACATTGAGAATGCGGCCCAGGGTCTTGAGCTGCTCCTGGGCACCAATACGGTAGCTGTCCATGCTCACCAGCGCGATATTCTGAGCGCCGTACTTGAGCACGTAACGGGCGGCCAGCTTGGCCAGGGTGGTGGTCTTGCCCATGCCGGCAGGGCCGACCATGGCGATCACACCGCCCTCTTCCAGGGGTTCGATTTCCGGGGTGGCAATCATCCGCGCCAGATGGGCCAGCAACATGCGCCAGGCCTGGCGAGGCTCTTCGATCTCGGTGGTCAGGGCCAGCAGGTCGCGGGACAATGGGCCGGACAGGCCGATGCGTTGCAGGCGGCGCCACAGGTTGGCCTGTTGCGGTTTGCTGCCTTGCAACTGGTTCCAGGCCAGCGAGCCCAACTGCACTTCGAGCAGTTCACGCAAACCGTTGAGTTCAAAGCGCATCGAATCGAACACGCGCTGGTCAACCGCCGCTGCCGGGGCTGGCGCAGCGGGACGCGGCGGCTCTTTGAAGGTCGGCTCAACCAATGGCTCGGCGGCGGTCAGCGGCAGACCGGCGAACAACTGACGATTGGTGGTGGCATCGCTGTCGCCACGCATGCTCAGTTCAGCCTGGGCCGAGACGATGCGCGAAGCGGTCTTGCGCAGCTCGTCTTCGAGCTCCATGTTCGGCACGCGCGGCGCCAGGGCCGAAGGGGTGTAATCCAGGGCAGCCGTCAGCTCGACACCGCCGGCAATACGACGGTTGCCGATAATCGCGGCGTCGGCGCCCAGCTCATCACGAACCAGTTTCATGGCCTGACGCATATCGGCGGCGAAAAAACGCTTCACTTGCATAACCCACTACCCTCAGCCGTTGGGCCCTACTGTCGCGACGATAGTCACTTGCTTGTTGTCAGGAATTTCCTGATAAGCCAAAACGTGCAAATTCGGTACTGCCAGGCGCCCAAACCGCGACAACATCGCCCGGACCGGGCCTGCCACCAGCAGGATCACCGGTTGGCCTTGCATTTCCTGGCGTTGCGCGGCGTCGATCAACGAACGCTGCAGCTTCTCGGCCATGCTTGGCTCCAGCAGAACGCCCTCTTCCTGGCCTTGTCCTGCCTTCTGAATACTATTGAGCAATATTTGTTCCAACCTGGGTTCCAAGGTGATCACAGGCAGCTCGGAGTCAAGCCCTACAATGCTTTGCACGATTGCACGCGACAATCCGACGCGCACCGCAGCCACCAGCGCGGCAGTATCTTGACTCTTGGCGGCATTGTTGGCGATAGCCTCGGCAATGCTGCGAATGTCGCGCACCGGCACCTGTTCGGCCAGCAACGCCTGCAATACCTTGAGCAACTGGGACAGCGACAGAATGCCCGGCACCAGCTCTTCGGCGAGTTTTGGCGAGGCTTTTCCGAGCAAACCCATCAATTGCTGGACTTCTTCGTGGCCGATCAGCTCGTGGGAGTGCTTGTACAGGATCTGGTTGAGGTGGGTGGCGACCACGGTGCTGGCGTCCACCACGGTGTAACCCAGGGACTGCGCCTGGCTGCGCTGACTGATTTCGATCCATACCGCGTCCAGGCCAAAAGCCGGATCTTTGGCGGTAATGCCGTTGAGGCTGCCGAACACCTGCCCCGGGTTGATTGCCAGCTCGCGGTCCGGGTAGATCTCGGCTTCCGCCAGGATCACGCCCATCAGGGTCAGGCGGTAGGCGCTGGGCGCCAGGTCAAGGTTGTCGCGGATATGCACGGTGGGCATCAGGAAGCCCAGGTCCTGGGACAGCTTCTTGCGCACGCCCTTGATCCGCGCGAGCAATTGACCACCCTGGTTGCGGTCCACCAGCGGAATGAGGCGGTAGCCGACTTCCAGGCCGATCATGTCGATCGGGGTCACGTCATCCCAGCCCAGCTCCTTGGTTTCCTGGGCGCGGGCCGGGGATGGCAGCAGTTCCTGCTGGCGTGCAATCTCCTGCTGGGCCTGGACCTTGACCGCATTCTGCTTTTTCCAGAACAGGTAGGCCGCACCGCCGGCCAGGGCCGCCATGGTCAGGAACGATACGTGGGGCATGCCCGGCACGATGCCCATGATCGCCATGATGCCCGCCGCCACGGCCAGGGCCTTGGGCGAGGCGAACATCTGCCGGCTGATCTGCTTGCCCATGTCTTCGGAGCCCGAAGCACGGGTCACCATGATCGCCGCTGCTGTGGATAACAACAGTGATGGCAATTGCGCCACTAAACCGTCACCGATGGTCAGCAAGGCGTAGACCTTGCCCGCATCGCCGAAGGTCATGCCGTGTTGGAAGATACCGACGGCCATGCCGCCGATGAGGTTGATGAACAGAATCAGCAGGCCGGCGATGGCGTCACCGCGCACGAATTTGCTGGCACCGTCCATGGAGCCGTAGAACTCGGCTTCCTGTGCCACTTCCAGGCGGCGTGTCTTGGCCTGGTTCTGGTCGATCAGGCCGGCGTTGAGGTCGGCGTCGATCGCCATTTGTTTGCCGGGCATGGCGTCGAGGGTAAACCGCGCGCTCACCTCGGAAATCCGCCCGGCGCCCTTGGTCACCACCACGAAGTTGATGATCATCAGGATCGCGAACACCACGATACCCACCACGTAGTTACCGCCGATCACCACCTCGCCGAAGGCCTGGATCACCTTGCCGGCGGCGGCATGGCCGTCCTGACCGTGGAGCATCACCACGCGGGTGGACGCCACGTTGAGCGCCAGGCGCAACAAGGTCGCCACCAGCAGGATGGTCGGGAACACCGCGAAATCCAGCGGCCGCAAGGCATACACGCAGACCAGCAGCACCACGACGGACAGGGCAATGTTGAAGGTAAAGAACACGTCGAGCAGGAACGGCGGCATCGGCAACATCATCATTGCCAGCATCACCAGCAACAACAACGGCACACCCAGATTGCCCCGCGAGAGGTCAGTCAGGGTGCTGCGCGCCGTGCCGAGCATTTGAGAGCGATCCACCAGTATTCCTCGTGTCCTTTGAAGCAAAGTTTTGACGCGGCTGGGCGTCCTGGAGGCGGTATTGCAAGAAGCCTTCCAACTTTTGTTTTGGAACGTCGATCGCTATGAACGCCCACGTTTTTTCGGAAAGAACACATTTTAAATGTGGGAGGGGGCTTGCCCCCGATTGCAGCTTGCCAGACTAAGAGTCGGTGACCGACACAACGCCATCGCGGGCAAGCCCCCTCCCACACTTGGATGTGCGCGCAGCCGGTACTACTGGGGAAATTTCCGATAAGGTTTTGCGGTTGCCCCTAGGAAACTCGCTCTCTAGTCTCCGTACACCGCTGCAAACGCAGTGGGCGGGCGTCGCGGCCCGGCTTACCAATGCGCAGAAGCGCCATTGTCCGCTTTCAGTTGACGCCTTTTTATCGTCTACTGTGCGGCCTTATGGTGGCTGTGCGCGGGATACCCTCGGGTATGCCGGGTCCATTGGTAACCGGTCCGCGAACCTGCGCACAGCTGCCACCCTCCATCGCATCGCGGCGATCAGTGGCGGCTCCACTTACATGAGTGACTTTGCCTTCGAGTTGGACCGGACAAAACGCGAAGGTGCTCTGGGCGTAGCGCAGTTGATCGGGCTGGCGAAGCTGCTGGCCGACACAGTACTGGAGGACAGCGAGCACTTGAGGGCCTGATGGCTGATCGTTCCTGTATCACCCTGCAGGAACGATCATCAAGCTCATAGGACGCGGACGTTCTCGGCCTGAGCGCCTTTGGGCCCTTGCGTAACGTCGAACTCCACTTTTTGGTTCTCTTCAAGCGTCTTGAAACCGTCGCTCTTGATAGCCGAATAATGGACAAAAACATCCGTGCTATTGTCGTCCGGCTTGATAAACCCAAACCCCTTCTCCGCGTTAAACCACTTCACCGTACCTGTTGCCATTGCCGTTCTCCTGACATCTCACTCAAGGACTTGCTGGATGACCCTGACATCGGACGCAAAAACGCCGTCAGGTCGATGGATCTTCTGAAAGACCACCTGCACCCCCACCGCAAGCCGGACGTCCCGCGAACCAATGAGATCCACCGGAACGGCCTCGCCATCCACGACAATCAAACCCTTTCCAGTTTTCCGGTTATAGGATTTGACGATGCCTCTGATAACCCGATTCAAAACCACTCTCCCTGCATCTCGTTTACAGCCTGCGCGCAGTGCATAGGGCAATAGAACCGCGAGCAGCGCGCTTTGGCTACTGTGAAGTCTGACAGGTAGACGACAGTTATCGATGAGTGGTAGGCAGAGCGGGAGTACGTCAGGAATCGCGGCGCAAATCCGGCGGAATCGGCAAATCCTTGAGCGGATCCGGGCGCTTGCCTTTGCCGGCGCGGTATTGGCGAATCTGATAGACATACGCCAGCACCTGAGCCACCGCCAGGTACAACCCGGCGGGAATCTCCTGGTCGAGGTCGGTGGAGTAGAAAATCGACCGCGCCAGCTCCGGCGACTCCAGCAACAGGATGTCGTTGGCCACCGCAATCTCGCGGATCTTCAAGGCGGTAAAGTCGCTGCCCTTGGCCAGCAGCATCGGCGCGCCGCCCTTCTCCGGGTCGTATTTGAGGGCGACGGCATAGTGGGTCGGGTTGGTGATGACCACATCGGCGTCGGGCACCGAGGCCATCATCTTGCGCTGGGACATCTCGCGCTGCAGTTGGCGGATGCGTTGCTTGACCTCGGGGCGCCCTTCCTGGTCCTTGTGCTCGTCGCGCACTTCCTGTTTGGTCATCAACAGTTTCTTGTGGCTTTCCCACAACTGGATCGGCGCATCCACCGCCGCGATGATGATCAGCCCGGCCGCCATCCACAGCGCACTCCAGCCCACCACCTGCACGCTGTGGATGATCGCCGATTCCAGCGGTTCATGGGCAATGAGCAGCAGGTCATCAATGTCGGACGACAGCACCATCAGCGCCACGAACAGGATCAGGATGAACTTGGCCAGTGCCTTGAGTAGCTCCACCAGGGCCTTGGTGGAGAACATGCGCTTGAGCCCGGCGCCAGGGTTCATGCGGCTGAACTTGGGCGCCATGCTGCCGGCAGCGAACAGCCAGCCGCCCAAGGCGACCGGGCCGATCAGTGCGGCGAGCAGCAAGGTGATCAGAATCGGCTGCACCGCCAGGATCGCGATCTTGCCCGAATGCAACAGGTACCGGCCCATGGCGTCGGGGTTGAGCAGCACCTCGTGAGGCAAGGCGAAGTTGTGTTTCATCAACTCCATCAGGTCCAGCGCCAGGCCGCCGCCGTAGATGAGCAACGCGCCGGCACCGGCCATCATGGTGGCGACGGTATTGAGCTCTTTTGAGCGGGCAATCTCACCCTTTTCCCGGGAGTCCTTTTTACGTTTCTCCGTGGGGTCTTCTGTTTTGTCCTGACCACTCTCGCTCTCAGCCATGGCTCAGCGCGCCCGTGCCAGATCACGTAAGAACTGCAAGGCGTCGGTCGCCAGCGGTTGATACTGATTGAGAATGTCGGCCAGGCCGATCCAGAAAATCCCCATGCCCAACACCAGGGTCAACGGGAAACCAATCGAGAAGATGTTCAATTGCGGCGCCGCACGGGTCATCACCCCAAAGGCGATGTTGACCACCAGCAACGCGGTGATTGCCGGCAACACCAGCAACAGCGAAGCCCCCAATACCCAGCCGAGCCGCCCGACCACCTCCCAGAAGTGATTGACCACCAGCCCAGACCCCACCGGCAAGGTGATAAAGCTTTCGGTCATCACCTCAAAGGCCACCAGATGGCCGTTCATGGCCAGGAACAGCAAGGTCACCAGCATGGTCAGGAATTGCCCGATCACCGCCGCCGACACACCGTTGGTAGGGTCGACCATAGAGGCGAAGCCCATGCCCATCTGGATCGAGATGATTTGCCCGGCGATCACAAAGGCCTGGAAGAACAGCGTCAGGGAAAAGCCCATCAGCGCGCCGATCAGGATCTGCTCGGCAATCAGCAGCAACGCACTGAGGTCGATGGCATTGACCGGCGGCATCGGCGGCAGCCCGGGCACGATCACCACGGTAATCGCCACCGCAAAGTACAGGCGCACGCGCCGTGGGACGAGTGTGGTGCCGAACACCGGCATGGCCATGAGCATGGCCGTGACCCGGAACAGCGGCAGGATGAAAGACGCCACCCAGGTGCTGATCTGGGTGTCGGTCAACGCCAGCAAGGACTGCATCGGGTCAGCCGATCAACTGCGGAATACTGCCGTACAACTGCAGGATATATTCCATGAAGGTCTGCACCAGCCACGGGCCGGCCACGATCAGGGTGACCAGCATCACCAGCAGGCGCGGCAGGAAGCTCAAGGTCTGTTCGTTGATCTGGGTCGCCGCCTGGAACATCGCCACCAGCAGGCCGACCAACAGGCTCGGCACCACCAGCACGGCGACCATCACGGTGGTCAGCCACAATGCTTCACGGAACAGGTCGACGGCGACTTCTGGCGTCATTGCGCTATACCCCGCCGAAACTGCCGGCCAGGGTGCCGATAATCAGCGCCCAGCCGTCCACCAGCACAAACAGCATGATCTTGAACGGCAGCGAGATGATCAGTGGGGACAGCATCATCATACCCATGGCCATCAGTACGCTCGCCACCACCAGGTCGATGATCAGGAACGGGATAAAGATCATGAAGCCGATCTGGAACGCGGTCTTCAACTCCGACGTGACGAACGCCGGCACCAGGATGGTCAGCGGCGCCTGGTCCGGGGTGGCGATGTCGGTGCGCTTGGACAGGCGCATGAACAACTCAAGGTCGCTGGAGCGGGTCTGCGACAGCATGAAATCCTTGATCGGCCCCTGGGCCTTGTCGATCGCATCCTGGGCGGTCATTTTCTCCGCCAGGTAGGGTTGCAAGGCTTGCTGGTTTACCTTGTCGAACACCGGCGCCATGATGAACAGCGTCAGGAACAGGGCCATGCCGGTGAGGATCTGGTTCGACGGCGTCTGCTGCAGGCCCAGTGCCTGGCGCAGGATCGAGAACACGATGATGATCCGCGTGAAGCTGGTCATCAGCATGACAAACGCCGGGATAAAGCTCAGCGCGGTCATGATCAGCAGGATCTGCAGGCTGACCGAATACTCCTGCGCGCCCGCCGCGTTGGTCCCCAGCGTAATGGCCGGGATCGACAACGGATCGGCGCCGAACGCCAATGGCGCGGCCAGCAACAGCATGAGCGTCAATAAAACGCGCATTACTTCTTATCCTTCTGATCCTTGCCCAGCAACTCCATCAGGCGCTGGGCGAATTCTGGCGTGGCGGACTGGCCCTGATCCACGCTCACCGGGGTCTTGAGCACGTGCAACGGGGTGATGCGGCCGGGGGTGATACCCAGCAGGATCTGTTCCTCGCCCACCTGCACCAGCACCAGCCGATCACGCGGGCCGAGGGCGCGCGAACCGATCATCTCGATCACCTGGCCGTTGCCCGGCCCTACGCGCTGCACGCGGCGCATCAGCCAGGCCAGCACGAAAATCAGCCCGACCACCAGCAACAGGCCCAGCACCAGCTGGGTCAATTGTCCGCCGATACCGCTGCTCACCACCGGTGCGGCCGCCGCCGTCGCTTGCGCGGCCGGCTCAGCCGCGAGGGCGCTCAATGGCAGCGCCAGAAACAGTCCCGCCATCGAATACTTCATATCAGCGCAACTTCTTGATGCGTTCGCTCGGGCTGATCACGTCGGTCAGGCGGATGCCGAACTTTTCGTTGACCACCACCACTTCGCCGTGGGCGATCAGGGTGCCGTTGACCAGCACGTCCAGCGGCTCGCCGGCCAGGCGGTCAAGCTCGATCACCGAACCCTGGTTGAGTTGCAGCAGGTTGCGGATGTTGATTTCGGTGCTGCCGACTTCCATGGAAATCGACACCGGAATGTCGAGGATCACATCCAGGTTCGGGCCATCGAGGGACACCGGCTCGTTGTTTTTCGGCACGCTGCCGAATTCTTCCATGGGCAGGCGGTTGCCGGCCGGAGCGGTGGCGGCGTCAGCGGCCAGCAGCGCGTCGATATCGTCCTGGCCAACATCGCCGGTTTCTTCCAGGGCAGCCGCCCATTCGTCAGCCAGGGCCTGGTCTTCGGCGGAAGTGTTTTCGTGTTCGGTAGCCATTACATGTCCTCGGCGGAGCAAACATTCATAAATAGGGGTGCATCAACGACGGGTGATCGGCTCGACCACCTGCAGCGCCAGGTTGCCCTTGTGGGAACCGAGCTTGACCTTGAATGACGGCACGCCGTTGGCGCGCATGATCATTTCTTCCGGCAGTTCGACGGGGATGATATCCCCCGGCTGCATGTGCAAAATATCGCGCAGGCGCAGTTGCCGACGGGCCACGGTGGCGCTCAACGGTACGTCGACGTCCAGCAGGTCTTCGCGCAAGGCCTTGACCCAACGCTCGTCCTGGTCGTCCAGGTCGGACTGGAAACCGGCGTCGAGCATTTCGCGCACCGGTTCGATCATCGAGTACGGCATGGTCACGTGCAGGTCGCCGCCACCACCATCGAGTTCGATGTGGAAGGTCGACACCACAATGGCTTCGCTGGGGCCGACGATGTTGGCCATGGCCGGGTTCACTTCGGAGTTGATGTACTCGAAGTTGACTTCCATGATCGCCTGCCAGGCTTCCTTCAAATCGATGAAGGCCTGCTCCAGCACCATGCGCACCACCCGCAACTCGGTGGGGGTGAACTCACGGCCTTCGATCTTGGCGTGGCGGCCATCGCCGCCGAAGAAGTTGTCCACCAGCTTGAACACCAGCTTGGCGTCGAGGATGAACAGCGCGGTGCCGCGCAGTGGCTTGATCTTGACCAGGTTGAGGCTGGTGGGCACGTACAGCGAGTGCACGTACTCGCCGAACTTCATCACCTGCACGCCGCCCACCGCCACGTCCGCCGAACGACGCAGCATGTTGAACATGCTGATGCGGGTATAGCGGGCAAAACGTTCGTTGATCATCTCCAGGGTCGGCATGCGCCCACGGACGATGCGATCCTGGCTGGTGAGGTCATAACTTTTGACGCTGCCGGGCTCGGCAGCCATTTCGGTCTGTACCAGACCATCGTCGACGCCATGCAGCAGCGCGTCGATTTCATCCTGGGACAGCAGGTCTTGCACGGCCATGTCGTGATCCTACTGCAATACGAAGTTAGTGAAGAGCGCCTGCTCGACCACGACTTTGCCGAGCTCCTTCTGGGCCACTTCCTGCACGCTGGCCGTGACTTTCTGGCGCAGCATTTCCTGGCCCACCGGGGTGGCGAGTGTGTCGAAGCTCTGGCTGGAGAACAGCATGACGAGGTTGTTGCGGATCACGGGCATGTGCACCTTGAGGGCGTCCAGGTCCGAAGCGTTACGCGCCAGCAAGGTGATGCTCACCTGCAGGTAGCGTTGACGACCGTTCTGATTGAAGTTGGCGACAAAGGCCGGAAGCATCGGTTCGAAGATTGCCGGTTGCTTGACGTTAGTGGCGGTTTCGGCGGCGGGTGCCGGCTTGCTGGCACTGCTGTGCATGATGTACCAGGTGCCACCCACCGAGGCGCCGATAGCCAGGAGCAGGCCCAGGACTATCAACAGGATAAGCTTGAGCTTGCCTTTGCCTGCGGGTGCTTTTGCTGCGTCGTCGCTCTTCGCCATGCCAATAATCCGTCACTATTCGGGGATTCATAGATCTACGGAGAGGCAAGAGCAAGTGTTATGCCAGAGTTGTCTGGAAGTCGAGGACGTACGGGCGCAGCAAATCAAATTGTGGGAGGGGGCTTGCCCCCGATAGCGGTGTATCAGTCACCCATGTTTCAGCTGACACACCCTCATCGGGGGCAAGCCCCCTCCCACATTTCGTCCGGATCAGGCGTAGTAGTCGACCGCACTGGAGCCGATTACGGTTGAGGTGACCGGCGTCACGGCTTCAGCCACATCAAGGTGGTTGCCGCTGTCGCCATTGTCACCCCCGCGCCCGCCGCTACCGCTCACACCACGGGTCTGGGCCTGCTGCTGTTGTTGCTCCTGCCCACGGGACTGGTCCGACACGTTCACGTCCACCTGGCCCATGCCCTGCTGGGCAAACATCTCCCGCAAGCGCCCGGACTGGCTTTCCAACGCTTCACGTACCACCGGGTGGGCGCTCATGAAGTTGACCTGGGCCTGTTGGTCGGCGGTCATGTTGACCTTGATATCCAGGCGGCCAAGCTCAGCGGGTTGCAACTGGATCTCCGCCGACTTGAGGTTGGCGCTGGACAGGTACATCACCCGGTTGACGATTTCATCGGTCCAGCCGCTCTGGTGCATGGCCAATGGCGCATTGGTCACCGGTGGCAAGGCGTTGGCGGTTTTCGGCGTGGCCGCCTGGGTCAACGCGGCGAGGCGGTTGGCGAAGTCATCGACACGGGTGTCGCTGCTGGCGTTCTTCAGGTCCTTGAGACCGTCTTCGATCAACCCGCTGAAGGCCTTGTCGCCACCCTGGTCGGTGCTGTCCTTGGTGGCTTGCTGGTCGACCATATTGGCCAGGCCGGCGGCGAAATTCTGTGCGGCGGTGGGTTGATCCTGAGTCGGTGCCGGAGCGGTTTTTGCCTGCGCCTGGCTGCTGGCCGATACGTGACCGCCCTGCTCCATCGCCAGGCGCACGGCGGGCATGGCATCCAGGGGATCTGCTTCAGGATCGAAAGCCGGCTTGGCTTCCTCGGTCGCTGCGACCGGCGCAGCAACCACCGGCTGAGCCTTGTCATCCTTGGTCGTGGTCGCGGGCGCGGGTGTTTCAACCGGCACCGGCACGGCTACCGGGGTGACGGTGGCAATCAGTGCCGGGTCGACCACCGGGTCAGCCGGAGGTTGCTGCACCAGGGCAGGGTCGGCTGGCGCGTCGTCATCCTTGCTCGCGCTGTCGTCGGTTTTGGCCGGCGGCGTGGCAGGCAAGGTATTGCCGCTATCGGCAACGGCTGGCGTGCTGGCGGCAGGCTTGTCATTGCCCGCTGCAGGCTTGGCGCTGGCATCGAACGACTTGGTTGCGGTGGGTTTGGCCGAGCTGTCGTCGGTCTTGACCGTGGGCTTGGACGCCTGGCTGGCAAACACTTGAGCGAAGCCAGGGCCCTTGTCCCGTGGGTCCGCAGCCACTGCCGATGGGCTGGCAGAGGGCGCTTGAGGCTTGGCCGCGGGGGCAGCCTGAAGGAGCGAATTCGGGGCGACTGGCATAGGTAAAGGTCTCCACTGCATGGGGGTCGGGGATGCAGTATTGAGAGGTAGAGCAAGAGTTGGGCCAGGTTTGGGGGCGGTTGGTTTTATTGAGTACATATCCGTTTTTTAGGTAACGGCCACTTAGGGTTCCGCCCTTACGGCGGCTCACTTTGGAAAAGCCCCAAAGTAAGCAAAGGGCTCTTGCCCCAACACTCGGCACCTCGCCTAGGCTCGGTGTGCCCGTAATCCGACAGTGATTTGGGGGGCCGCCGCCCCGCGCCATCCATGGCGCGGGGCGGCTAAACCGGCATCCCTGCCGGTTTACCCCCCAAATCCCTGCCGAATTCCGGCCAGCGTGTTTGACGGGGCGCCTAAGATCGAAATCAAAAGCAAAGCGCGGCGGCCGAATAGCCGACCGAATCGTTGAAGCGTACGCGCTCCCCTGTAGGAGCAGGGCTTGCCCGCGAAGGTCGTTAACCATAACGCGGGAAGCCAGGATAAACGCGGCGCGCTCACTGGTTTTAGGGCTGCTTCGCAGCCCAACGCGGGGCAAGCCCGCTCGCCACAGTAAGTCGGTTACACAGAACAAAAAACGTATCTACGATGCGCAGCGAGTCGCTCTTGCTTGTGATCTTCGGCGCCCCGTCAAACACGCTGGCCGAACGCAGGCTTGAATCCGTGGGCCGCCGTCCTGGGCCATGGATGGCCCATGACGGCGGCCCACGGATTCAAGCCGGAGTGAGGGAACACCGAGCCTAGGCGAGGTGCCGAGTGTTGGGGCGAAGGCCTTTTGGTTACTTTTGGGCCTTTCCAAAAGTGACCCGCCGTAAGGGCGGAACCCTAAGCCGCCGTTACATAAAAAACGGATATGTACTCAATCACATCTGAAACCGCTGCCGCTCCGACTCATACAACGGCTTCACCAACGCAAACTCCCGATCAATCTGATCCACCAACTCCCCCAGATCCCCAACCACAGGCCCAACGGACTCAACCTCCAACCGCTGACACAACTGCGCCAACCTCACCGCCCCCAGGTTCCCACTGCTGCCCTTGAAACTATGCGCAATCCGCCCCAACGCCTTCGCATCATCCCTGGCCTTGCGCAGCGCTTCGACGCGCTTCTGGGAATCATCGAGAAAGGTATCAAGCAACTTGGGATACTCGCCTTCCATGACTTCCTGCAAACCCGACAGCACCTCCGGGTCCAGATGTAGATCAACCACTTGCTCGCTCCTTGATCAAGAATCGGCGGATTATGCCAGAGCCTC
>Ga0207681_10001457_pt1 | contig 15234 bp, 12 predicted proteins | sample KBSS53metaG_FD_184324 | JGI IMG/M metagenome (GOLD analysis project Ga0207681, IMG submission 184324) | Switchgrass rhizosphere microbial communities from Kellogg Biological Station, Michigan, USA - KBS S5-3 metaG (SPAdes) (version 2) | ecosystem: Host-associated > Plants > Roots > Rhizosphere... | reverse complement strand
CGCGCCGTTGTCGCCGACGATCGCGGTGACCTCGCCGCGGCGAGCGTGCATCGTGACGCTCTTGAGCGCTCGAACCTGACCGAACGACAGTGTCGCGCCGTCGATCACGAGAAGGGCGTCGTCCGGTACGTCTTCGGCCAGTGGCTTCTGTGCCGTCGTTTGCGTCATTTCTGGAACCTCGTCAAGAAGGCGGCCAGCACCACGACGATGCCGACGGACAGCGGTTGGTAGAACTGCGAAACACCAAGCAGGGTAAGCCCGTTGGACAGAGCAGTCAGCAGTAGCGCACCGATCACCGGTCCAACGATGGTGGCCCTGCCGCCGAACAAGCTGACGCCGCCGAGCACGACGGCCGCCACGGAGTTCAGCAGGAAGGACGTGTTGGAGGCAGGCTCCGCGGCACCGACGCGTGCGACCAGCAACACCGCTGCGACCCCTGCGGTCAAGCCGGCGATCACGTAGACGGCGGTCTTGATCCGTGCCGTGGAAACCCCTGTCGCAGAAGCGGCTTCGCTGTTGCCACCGGTGGCCAACACGTAGGTGCCGAACCGGGTGTGGAACAGCACGACGTGCGCGACGACCGCCAGCACGATGGCGAGTAGGAAGGCATAGCCGAACACCCAGACGGTCCCCGTCGACAGCTTCAGCAACGGGGCACTGATGATGGTCTTCGGCTTACCGTCGGCGACGATCAGGGCCATCCCCGACGCCGCGGACAGCGTGCCGAGGGTGACGATGAAGTCGGTGATCTTGCCGCGGGCGATGAGCAGACCGTTGACAACGCCAACCGCCAAGCCTGCGACGATCGCGGCAAGGATCGCCGCGAGCAGGCCGTACTGGAAGACCACTCCGAAGATGACGGCCGCGAACGTCATCGCCGATGCGATCGAGAGGTCGATGCCCGCGGTCGCCACGACGAACGTCTGACCGATCGCCAGCACGATGAGGATGGCTGCCGCCGCAAACATCGACTGAAGGTTGCCGAGGCTCAGGAAGGTCGGATTCAGCACCTGAAAGACGATGGCGAGGACCACCAGCGCTATCGGGGCGGCCCAATTCGCGAGGTTCGAAGGGTCGAGTACCTTGAGCCACAACGGTTCACCGATGTCCGCCTGCGGAACCTTTGCCACGTCGGTGGCTGTCGTCACGCTCACTTGTTCAGCGCCGTGAACGGATCGTCGTACGCCTCTGCGGGCTTGGGTGCAGAGGCTAGCGCGGCGTCGACGTTGGCCTTGGTGACGACCTGGACGGGTGCCTTCACCGATGCAGGCAGGGTCTTTCCCGCGATCGCGGCCTGGCACGCCTCCACGCCCATCGCTCCGATGACGTAGGGGAACTGGGCGACGACGGCGTCGATGCCGCCCGCCTTGACGGCCTCGAACGCATCCTTGTTGCCGTCGACGCTGATGACCTTGACCTTGCCCGTCTTGCCTGCGTTCGCGATGGCTTGGGCGACACCGAGTCCCATGTCGTCGTTGGCCACGAAGAAGCCGGCCAGGTCGGGGTTGGCGGTCATCAGGTCGGTGGCCTTGGTGAGCGCCTGCTGACGCTCCCAGTCGGCCGCAACCGTCGCGATGATCGTGACGTTGGCGGGCTTGCCCTTGGTGAACCCGTCGAGCCTGGCCGCACTGGTGACGTCACCCGCAGTTCCGCCGATCAGCGCGAGCTTGCCGCCCTGCGGGAGAATCGTGCCCATCTGGGCGGCGGCCTTGGAGCCTGCGTCGGTGTTGTCGGTGCCGATGTACGTAGAGATCTTGGCGTTGGCGGACTTGGCGGCAGCCTCGTCGACCGGGCTGTCGATGTTGACGATCGGCACGTTCTTCGCCGAAAGCTGCGCGATGCCCTGGATCAGATTGGTACCCGTGATCGGGTTGACGATGAAGCACTTGAAGTCCTGACCCGCGAGACCACTGAGCTTGTCGCCCTGGCCCGTGGTGTCGGTGATGGAGTTGGCCGCCTGAACGTTGACGTTGACGCCCGAGGTCTTCGCCTGGTCGTTGATGCCGGATTCCATGGTCTGGAAGAACGGGTTGTCCAGGCCCTTGACGACGGCCGCGACACCGCCAGAGCCGCTCGTGGTCGAGCTCCCGCACGCCGCGAGGCCGATGGTCAGCCCTGCAATGGCAACGATGGACGCGGTACGGCCGAAGTGGCGGGTCAGGTGGTTTTCGAGCGACATGAGGCCTCTCCTCTTTGAGTGGATCTGATTTGAGTGGATCTGAACGATCTGAGCGTTAATTATGAGTAGTCAAACTCATATATATGCGTAATGTCAAGCAAAAAGATGGACCACTCTGGTAAAAAGAGTCCATGCAGCCATCATTCGGCTCCGACACCGGGTCGGTGGGCCACGTCCTCGACGTCATCCGCCGTGCGGGAGGCCTCACCCGTGCAGAAATCATCGAGCGCACGGGACTGTCGCGGACCACCGTCGCGTCGCGCCTGGACGCCCTGCAGGACGCCGGCCTCATCTCCAGCGGTCAGTCGACCTCGGCGCGCGGAAGGCCGCCCAGCCAGTTCCTCTTCCGCGAAGACCAGGGTGCGCTGCTGATCGCCGATGCGGGCGCGACAGGGGTCCAAGTCGCCGTCACCGATCTCGGCGGGCACATCCGCAGCGACCTGCGGGCACGCCTCGACATCACCGTCGGGCCCGATGTTTGGCTGCAGTCGGTGGGTGAGTTGTTCGACCAGTTGCTCGCGAGTGCCGACCTCACGAAGGACGCCGTCCGCGGAATTGGCCTCGCCGTTCCCGGTCCCGTGGACTTCGCGAGCGCAACCGTCGTCAGTCCGCCGATCATGACGGGCTGGGATGCCTACCCGATCCGGTCGTGGTTCGATTCGCGCTTCGACTGCCCCGTGATCGTGGACAACGACGCGAACGCCAAGGCGCTTGGCGAGCATGCACGCGAGTTCGCCGACCATGATTCGTTGGTGATGGTCAAGGTGGCCACCGGTATTGGGGCGGGCATCATCGCCCACGGCATCATCTACCGCGGCGCGGACGGCGCTGCCGGCGACATCGGCCACATTCAGATCGACCCGCACGACGACACCCTCGCGGCCGACCCGCCGCCGATCTGCCGGTGCGGAAACGTCGGCTGCCTCGAGGCCTACGCGGGCGGGTGGGCGCTGTTGCGCGACCTTCGCAAAGCCGGGCGTGACGTTACCGCCATCCCCGACGTCGTGGGTCTGATCGTGGCGGGCGACGCGCTGGCGGTGAACCTCGCGAGACGCGCTGGCCGTTTCATCGGGCGCACGCTGTCCGAGGTGATCAGCCTGCTCAACCCTTCGGTGGTCGTCATCGGCGGGGAGCTTGCCGCGGGATCGGACTACGTCATCGCCGGCATACGCGAGAGCGTGTACGCGCGATCGTCGCCACTGGCCACACGGACTCTGCAGATTGTGCCCGCCCGACTTGGCGATCGGGCGGGCACCGTCGGCCTAACCAGCGTTCTGACCGACTACCTCTACGACCCTCTGCGAATCGACGCCGCGTTTCCCTGATGTCGCCGCCGGGGCGGCTCCGGCCCCTGACTCGACCACCCTCCGCCCAAACCAACGTTTGGGCGCGGAAGTTCTAGTGGGACGGGCTATTTCGTCGATCTCGGCGTCAGCCTCATCCGTGAACGCCCAACCGCTGACTGCGAGCAGCCTCTTCGGCACCAGTCGAAGCACCAGCTGAACCAGCGGGCCGATGCCGAACGCGTAGACAAGCGTTCCCACCCCGACGGTCCCACCGAGCAGCCAACCGATGACGAGCACCGTCGCCTCGATCGACGTGCGCACCAACCGGACCGACAGCCCGGTGCGCGCGACCAGTCCGGTCATCAATCCGTCTCTCGGCCCCGGACCGAGGCCTGCACCGATGTAGAGGACGGTGCTGATGGCATTCAGCACGACCGCACCAAGCATCATCGCGATGCGCACCGGCATGGACGACGGTGTCGGCAACACCGCAAGAGCGGCATCGACGGTCACGGCGATGATGATCACGTTGGCTACGGTGCCGATGCCCGGCCGGTTGCGCAGCGGTATCCACGCCAAGAGCACGGCGACACCGACTACCGCAGACGCAATGCCGATCGTCATACCGGTCCGCCCGGCGAGCCCTTGGTGGAAGACATCCCACGGGTCGAGGCCGAGGCCAGCGCGCACCATGATCGCCATCGAGAGCCCGTAGCCGATGAGCCCGAGCAGCAGCGCGGTTCCCCGCGCGAGTACGCGGCTCACGAGTGGTCTGGGAATCGCGCGCGCATCGCGGCGAGGTCGTTGCGGATCCGGCGGGCGTCCGCGTCGTTCTCCGAGTACCCGGCCAGGTGCGGCGGGGTACGGAAGACGCGGCCCAACGCGTGCGCCTTGCGAGTCATGCGGGAAGTCCAGTTCTGTGCCATGAGCCCATACTGGCTATCGAAAAGCTTGCCTTCAATAGCCAGTTAGGGCAAACTGGCATCGATGATTGACGAACTGGCCGGGCGCAGGCTCGATGTGGATCTACTGGCACGCGAGCTGGGCAACTGGCGGACGTCCACCGCCAGCGGGCCTGCCTATCAGGGTCTGGCCGACGGACTGCGTCTGCTGATCGTGGACGGCCGACTGCCCGTCGGCGCGCAGTTGCCCAGTGAGCGGGCACTTTCGGAGGCGCTGCGGGTATCCCGCACCACCGTCACCGCCGCGTACGCACAGATGCGTGAGGACGGTTACCTGAACGGACGCCGCGGCGCACGCAGCACGACGGCCTTACCTCTGACCGAGGGTCGCCCCACCGCAGTCCCGGCACCCGCAACCGTCAATCTCGCGGCAGCCACGCTCGCTGCGCCCGCGGGCGTCGCCGCGCGGGCGTTCGCCGAGGCGGCCGAACAGGTCACGCCCTATCTTCACGACATCGGCATCGAGCTCACCGGCGTCACTCCCCTGCGGGACGCGATCGCCGAAAGATATTGCGCCCGTGGACTTCCCACCGAACCTGACGAGATCATCGTCACGACGGGTGCGCTCCACGCGGTGACTCTGATCTTGGCCACCTACACCCAACCCGGAGACCGGGTGCTCGTCGAGCAGCCCACGTATCACGGCGCCCTTTCGGCCATCGCGGCCCGCGGAATCCGGGCGGTCCCTGTCGCGGTGACCAATTCGGGCTGGGACGTCGATGCGATCGACGCCGCCATACGTCAACTGGCGCCCAGCCTTGCCTACTTCATTCCCGACAATCACAACCCAACCGGAATGTCGCTGACGGTGCCTCAGCGCAAGCAGCTGGCTCAGGTCATCAGCGAGACACGCACCCGCACCATCGTCGACGAGACGATCACCGACATGTGGCTCGACGAGCCAGTTCCTGCGCCGCTGGCCGCAGCCATGACCACCCGAAGAGATCTGGTGCTGACGGTCGGCTCGATGTCGAAGTCCTTCTGGGGCGGCCTTCGGATCGGCTGGATTCGCGGCGAGCGCAGCGCGCTGGCCACGATCGCCGCACTTCGCCCCTCGGTCGACATGGGCACGCCGATCGTCGAACAACTGGCCGCCGCAAGGCTTCTCGACGCCGAGGACCAGGTCCTGCCCCAGCGCCGAGACATTCTGCGGGGACGTCGGGCGCTACTGCTGTCGCTGTTGGACGAATATCTGCCCGATTGGCAGCCGCTCCCAGGCAAGGGCGGGATGTCGTTGTGGATCAGGCTGCCCGCTCCGATGAGTTCGGCACTGTCCGCTGCGGCGTCGCGCATGGGCCTCGAGATTCCGCCGGGCCCGCGATTCGGCGTCGACGGCACGCTGGAGCGATTCATCCGTGTTCCGTACACGCTGCCCGAGGAACAGCTGGCCGAGGCAATTGCCGTGCTGGCCCGCGCCTGGTACTCGGTCACCGGGTCCGGCGGATCGGACGCCGGCGCGCTGGTGGTCTAGATACCCGCGATTCGTGCACGTTCACCCGCGGTCAGCGCGGGTTTCCACACGCAAGTCACTCGTCCTCGTCGGGAATCTCGACGCGGCGCAGCGTGCCATCGATGGCGTCTGCGGCCTCGATCTCACCGCGCGTCACGCCAAGGATGAACAAGACCGTGTCCAAGTACGGATGGCTGATCGATGCGTCGGCCACCTCCCGCAGCGCCGGCTTGGCGTTGAATGCGACGCCGAGGCCTGCCGCGGCGAGCATGTCGATGTCGTTCGCGCCGTCGCCGACGGCCACCGTCTGCTCCATCGGCACGCCAGCCTGCTGCGCGAAGTCCCTGAGCGCCTTGGCCTTTCCTGGCCGATCGATGATCTGGCCGATGACCCGGCCGGTGAGTTTGCCATCGACGATCTCCAGGTCGTTGGCGGCGACGAAGTCCATCTCGAGCTCGTGGGCGAGCGGATCGATCACCTGACGGAATCCACCGGAGACGATCCCGCAGTGATATCCCAAGCGGCGCAACGTCCTGATCGTCGTGCGGGCACCGGGAGTCAGTTCGATCTGCTCGCCGACCTCGTCGAGCACCTCGGCAGGAAGGCCGGCCAGCGTGGCGACGCGCTTGTGCAGCGACTCGGCGAAGTCGAGTTCACCGCGCATCGCCGCATCCGTCACCTCGGCGACGGCGGCCAGCGCACCCGCCCGCTCGGCCAGCATCTCGATGACCTCGCCCTGGATCAACGTCGAGTCGACGTCGAACACGATGAGCCGCTTGGCCCTTCGCGACAGGCTGTAGTCCTCCAGCGCGATGTCGACCTTTTCGGCGACGGCTACCCGCGCAAGCGCGGTCTGCAGTTGACCGTAGGCAGCCCCCGGCGGCACCGACACCCGCAGTTCGAGCCCGGTGACGGGATAGTCCGAGACGCCGCGGATGGTGTCGATGTTGACGCCGAGCGCCGCGACCTCCTTGGCCGCGGCCGCGAACGCCTCCGCAGCGATCGGGCGACCGAGGATGACGATCGTGTGCGTCGAGGGTTCGCGCAGCACGGGCAGGTCGTCGCTGCGTTCGATCGTGACGTCGAGCCCGACGCCGCGGATGGCATCGGTGACCTCGTCACGCAGCTGAGCGCCTGCCACGTCCTCCGGACCCGCCACCAACACCGCGAGGGTGAGCCGTCCGCGGACGACGACCTGTTCGACGTTGAGCAGCTCAACCTTGTGGCGCGACAGCACCTCGAAGAGCGCCGACGTCACGCCTGGCTGATCGAGCCCGGTGACGGTGATCAGCACCGACACCCTTGACGTACTCACCCCCGGGTGCCGCCCTCGATCAGCTTCAGGTACGGACCGCGACGTCGTCGATCTCGGTGACGTCGCCGCCTGCCGGATGCGGCCCGCCACCGATGTGCGCCTCGGCCCGCATCCGCTCGACCATGTGCGGATAGTGCAGCTCGAAAGCCGGCCGCTCCGAACGGATCCGGGGCAATTCGGTGAAGTTGTGCCGAGGCGGCGGGCAACTCGTCGCCCACTCCAGCGAGTTGCCGTAACCCCACGGATCGTCGACCACTACGGGCTCGCCGTAGCGCCAACTCTTGAACACGTTCCACACGAACGGAATAGTCGAGAGGCCGAGAATGAACGCCCCTATGGTCGAGACGACGTTCAGCGTCGTGAAGCCGTCCGACGGCAGGTAGTCGGCGTAGCGCCGCGGCATGCCTTCGTCACCGAGCCAGTGCTGAACCAAGAACGTGGTGTGAAAGCCGATGAACGTCAGCCAGAAGTGCAGTTTGCCCAGCCGCTCGTCGAGCAACCGTCCGGTCATCTTCGGGAACCAGAAGTAGATGCCCGCGTAGGTCGCGAACACGATCGTGCCGAACAGCACGTAGTGGAAGTGCGCGATCACGAAGTAGCTGTCAGTGACGTGGAAGTCCAGTGGCGGGCTGGCAAGCAGCACGCCCGACAGACCACCGAGTAGGAACGTGACGAGGAAGCCGACCGAGAACAGCATCGGCGTCTCGAACGTCAACTGGCCCTTCCACATCGTGCCTATCCAGTTGAAGAACTTGATGCCGGTCGGCACGGCGATCAGGAACGTCATGAACGAGAAGAACGGGAGCAGGACGGCGCCGGTGGCGTACATGTGGTGCGCCCACACCGCGACGGATAGGGCGGCAATCGACAGCGTGGCGTAGATCAGGGTGGTGTAGCCGAAGATGGGCTTGCGGCTGAACACGGGGAAGATCTCGCTGACGATGCCGAAGAACGGCAACGCGATGATGTACACCTCGGGGTGCCCGAAGAACCAGAACAGGTGCTGCCACAACAGGACGCCACCGTTGGCAGGGTCGTAGATGTGCGCTCCCAAGTGCCGGTCAGCGGCCAAGCCAAACAGCGCGGCCGTCAGTAGCGGGAACGCCAGCAGGACCAGGATCGACGTCACCAGGATGTTCCAGGTGAAGATCGGCATCCGGAACATCGTCATGCCCGGTGCGCGCATGCAGACCACGGTGGTGATCATGTTGACGCCGCCGAGGATGGTGCCGAGACCGCCCACCGCAAGACCCATGATCCAGAGGTCACCGCCTGCGCCCGGAGAGTGAATGGCGTCCGTCAGGGGCGAGTAGGCCGTCCAGCCGAAGTCAGCTGCACCGCCGGGTGTGATGAAGCCTGCGATCGCGATGGTCGCGCCGAACAGGAACAGCCAGAACGAGAACGCGTTCAGTCGCGGGAATGCCACGTCGGGCGCGCCGATCTGCAGCGGAAGCACCAGGTTGGCGAAGCCGAAGACGATGGGCGTCGCGTAGAACAGCAGCATCACCGTGCCGTGCATGGTGAAGAGCTGGTTGAACTGCTCGTTGGACAGGAACTGCAGGCCAGGCAGGGCCAGTTCGGTGCGCATGAGCAGCGCCATCAGGCCGCCGATGAAGAAGAAGATGAAGCAGGCGACGCAGTACATGATGCCGATCAGCTTGTGATCGGTGGTGGTCACCAGCTTGTAAATGAGGTTGCCCTTGGGGCCGAGCCGCGCCGGGAACGGCCGCCGTGCCTCGAGTTCTCCGATTGGGGGCGCTTCGGCTACCAACAGATCCTCCCAGGGGTCCAATGAGAAACATGTCGACGGATACATACCCGCTTGCTTCGCCTGAATCTTATCCCCCGGCACGCCATTGGGCGCCATGGGTCCTACAAACTGTCGTAATTGGTGAGAAGCTGTGCGCCTACCACGCCTGACCGGCGCGGGACGGCACGGATGTTACCGTCGGCGACGTGCCGTTATTCACTCAGCGGATGGGTCCGATCGCTGCAGGGGCAGCGGTCGCAATCGGGGTGTGCGTCACGCTGGTGAGCGGCTGTGAGTCGGGTTCGCCCGCCCCCACCGCCATTACCACCGCCCCGGTCACGAGCACTACGAAGATCGCAGGCGCAGGCGTGCTCGGCAACCAGCGCAGACCCGACGAATCGTGTGCGCCGGAACCGGCGACCTTCGACCCCGACCCCGCCGAGCGCACCGTCCGCCACGCTGCGGGTGAGACCGTCCTGCGCGGTGATCCGCAGCGCATCGTCGTGCTGGCGGGCGATCAACTCGACGCCCTCTGCGCGCTGGGGTTGCAGTCGCGCATCGTGGCCGCCGCTCTGCCAGACGGAACTGGGGACCATCCAGGGCCGCAACCGTCGTACTTGGGCACCGTCATCCACGACCTCCCCCCCGCAGGCACACGCAGTGCACCGGATCTGAACGCGATCAAGGCCGCCAACCCCGACCTGATCCTGGGCTCCAAGGCACTCACGCCGGAGAGTTACACCGCACTGACGGCGATCGCGCCGACGGTGTTCACCGGCGCACCCGGCGCGGCGTGGCAAGACACCTTCCGCATCGTCGGGGCTGCCACGGGCCGCACCGATGCTGCCAACCAACTCCTCGATGGCTTCAACGCCGACGCCGACAAGGCTGGCGCACAGATCGACGCCACCCACTTCCAGGTCTCGGTCGTGCAGCTGACGGAGCACACGCTGCGGGTCTACGGGACCGACGACTTCCCAGGCAGCGTTCTCGCTGCCGTCGGCACGGATCGCCCTGCTGCACAACGATTTACGGACAAACCGTATCTTGAGATAGGCACCACCGACCTCAAGGACGCCGACTTCTCGCCTGCCGACGGCGACATCGTCTACGTCTCCTTCGATTCCCCCGCCGCCAAGGAACGGGCAGCCACCGTCCTCGACGGCGACGCGTGGCGGGCCCTTTCCGCGTCTCGCGACAACCGGGTGTTCATCGTCAACAACGAGGTGTGGCAGACCGGCGAGGGCATCGTCGCCGCGCGCGGGATGATCGCCGACCTCAAGTGGCTGAACGCCCCGATCAACTGATGCCGGTCTGGCCGCGCCTTTGGACCAGGTCGCGCAGTTCGGCCGTTGCGGCGCGTCGCTCAGCCTCGATGGTTTCGCGGCCACGGTAGATCTCGGCATCGAGTGCCGCCGCCCGGTCCTGCAACGCCACCAATTGTTGAACGTTACGTTGTCGCACAGCGCCTTCGGGTCCGCCCTCTCGAAGGACGTTGAGCTGCTCGGTGATTCGCCCCTGTCCCGCGTACGCCTCGGACCGTTCGTCCTCCAGGCGAGCACAATGCTGCTCCAGTCGCTGCGCTTGCTCCCAGTGCGCCAAGACGCGCGCTAGTTCTCCGAACGTCACCTCGTCGAGTAGTCGTTGCTGCAGCCAGCGCTGCAACTGATCGGGCGTCAGGGAGATGTACCGCACGGAATGGGAGATCAGTCGTGACTCGCCCACGTGTGCCTCGACGGCGTCGTGTGGGGGTGCCGTCAGCCGGAACCGGCGCCTGTGCGACGTCTCCTCGAACGGTTGCAGGAGTTCCCCGTCACTGCGCAACGTCGTTGCATCGCGCTTCGACAGTTCGAATATCACGTCCACCGATTCGTCACCGTCGTTCTCGGCGCGCAGGACGTGGGTGATGTCGAGGCGCTGCTCGTCGATCAACGCGTCGTCGCCGAGCACGACGCGCGTCGACACCGAACTCGACGACGACGTCCGGCTGCACCGCACCGATAGGTCCTTGGCGAAGGCCAGGCGCACGGGGGTGCCGCGCGAGGTGTAAGGCACCATCGCCTCGCCCGCGTAGGTGCCGTCGTCGTAGACGACGGCGGGGCCTTCTTCGAGGACCGCCCCGCTGGTGTTGTCGAAGGTCAACACGATGTCCGGCGCCGGGGGTGTCCCGTCCTTCCAGATCCGCTCCTTGCGGGCCCCCTCGACGCGCTTCACGATCAGAGGCACCATCGAGGCCATCCCTCGTTTCAACGAAATGGGTTCCGCCACACGGTATTCGAAGTGCTCACCGCGGTCTGCGGCATCTGACAGGTCCTCATCGTAGGAACCGACCAAGGCATCGGCAGCACCGAGGAAGGGGGCAGCGGCCCGCGCGGCAGGCATTGGCATGGCGCCCTCTACGGTGTCGTACCCACCAGCGGCGGGCAGCGCACCGTAGCCGGCCGCATGGCGAGTCGGCGCATGGCCCGCACGTTCGGTCTCTTCAACGAGGGCGCGCTGCAGCCGCTTCGGCTGATACAGATCGATGTCGAAGGACACCGGTTGCCCGGTACTCAGTGTCAGCTGGACGTCTTCGAGGTCCTCGTCGACGGGGTTGTGCACGATGCCCATGGCCAACAACGTGATCGAATCCGCCTCGCACACCAGCCGATAGCTGACTCGCCAGATGGGAGCGGGCACGACGTAGGACACCAGAAGTTCGTCGGCCCAACCGTTGACCTGTACGCGGACGGTTCGATTCTCCCCCGCGGTCGCCGCACGGGACCTGTCGATCAGGTACTCGAGGTCCTCGCGAGACGGATCCTCGACCAGCTCGAGCGCCTTCACGGTCGCGAGGTCGAAGATCGCGATCGAACCACCGTCGGTGCGGAGCACCAAGGATCGCCTATTGCCGTCATTCCCGGCATCCACCTCGTCGATTCCAATGACTTCGCCACGGTGAGTCCTGCCGTCGACGCTGAGTTCGACGACGCGACCGCGCACTGCGTTCAGCAGCCCGGGCAGCGCCTCGCCCGGCTCCAAGAGCAGATTTCGGCTCGCCAGTTCGACGTCGGGATTGGCAGGTGCGTCATAGGCGACTGCGCCGACGGTGGCCGTTCCGCTCGCCACGACGACGGCGAGCGACTTCAGCACGTCGTTCATGTCGCCGCGACGGAAGGACAGCTCGAATTCGCCGTCGGCCGGGCCTCGCCGTTCGAGGAATGCAACACCGTGTTTGTACAGAACCACTTGGGTGACCTTGGGGCGGGTGCTCACGTGCTCAACCTAGCCAGGACGGCGGACAGTGAGGCGATGTCACCGTCAACCCACGTCGGGTCAGCTCAAGCGGCGGCCCGGCAGGGTGTGCGGGGTGCGGGGGCCGACTCAAGCGACGTGGTGACTGCCGTTGGTGTCGGAGTCGGCGGCGCAGTGTTCGGGGCCGCCGGCTGCTCGCGCGGCTCGACCGTGGTCGGGATCTCCGGGGGAGGCGCCACGGGCCTAGCCGCAGGAGAACAAACCGGCAGCAGGGACGACCGGACGAGTTGTTCGAGCGACGTGAAGGCGTCATCGAAGTTGCCCGAGCTCGGCAGGCCGGCACGCACCTGCTGCTGACCAACTTGGTCCAGATCGTTCACCTTCAACACGTGGCATCCAGAGCGGTCGTCGTCTACGGCCATCAACCTGATGTAAACGCGTTGGTCGAGGCATGCGACTTTGAACCGATCGGCCAGCGTTATCCCCAGGAAGGAGCCCGGCACACCGTGCATGATGTAGACCGTGTCGTCCTGCTCGGCGACGTAGTAGCTCCTAATGATGTTGCTGCCCAAGACAAGTCCCACGATTACCAATACAATCACCAGGCCGGCGATCGCCAGGGCGATCGGACGTAGAGCACGCGATTTACGCTGTGGCGCAACAGGTTCGGTAAGGGGACGTTCGGCGGGCGCCGAGTGCGCAGGCGTGGACACCGGTGCGGGACGTGGCGCAGGGTCCGGCATCCGAGCGGTCTGAATCGCGGGTGCCAGCCGGTCCGGACCGACGGCTCTAGGCGTCGTCGGCGGGTGCGGCACGCCCGGTGGCGGCGCGTGCGGCACGCTCGACGCGGGCGACTCTAGGGGCAGAGTGAACGGCGGAGGCGCAGTTGGTGGGGCGGGTGCTGGCGGAGCCTCCACGTTGAGAGCGGCCCGAGCCGCAGAGGCCAACTCGATCGCCGTCGGGTAGCGGTCGACCGGCGCCTTGGCCATGCCCTTCGCGACGACGTCGTCGAACGCAGTGGGCACGTGAGGCGCGATGGCCGACGGTGCAGGCGGCGGCTTGGTCAGGTGCGCGGCGATCTGCTGGGGCAGGGAATCGCCTGGAAACGGCAGCTGCCCCGTCAGACATTCGTACAGAACACAAGTCAGAGCGTAGATGTCGGAAGGCGGCTCGCTGACGTTGGCTTCGAACCGCTCCGGCGACATGTAGGCGAGCGTGCCTACCGCCACGCCAGTGCTGGTAAAGCGCGTCGCACCGGCGGTGTGCGCGATGCCGAAGTCGATGAGGTACACGAAGTCACGCGGCGTCAGCAAGACGTTGGACGGCTTGATGTCTCGATGCACCAGGCCAACCGCGTGGGCGGCGTCCAACGCCTCTGCCACCTGCTCGACGACGTGCACGGCCCGCGCGGGCGGCAGCGGTCCGCCTGACGACCGCAACACCTCGCTGAGATCACGGCCGTCGATCAGTCGCATGGTGACGAACAAGCGGTCGTCGATCTCGCCGTAGTCGTGGATCGGTACCACGTGCGGATCGTTCAAACTTGCAGCGACCTGCGCCTCACGACGAAACCGCCTCTGGAAGTCCGCGTCGTCGGCCGAATGGGGTAGCAGCATCTTGAGCGCGACGATCCGGTTGGTCACCGTGTCGTAGGCACGCCATACCTCGCCCATGCCTCCGCGGCCGAGAAGTTCCCGCAACCGGTACCGCCCGAACGACGTCTCCTCCACCCGGCCCCCTGTCGCCGCGCTGCCTTCGCGCACAGGGATCCACCATAGCCATCGGATTGCGTCAGTAGCCGAACAACGACATCGGATGAATCAGCGCACCATCGAGGACTTCTCGCGCGAGATCGACCACCTCTTCCGAACGCAGCGGGAGGGTGGCCATCTCCTCGACCGAGAACCAGCCGGCGCCCAACGATTCGTCGTCGGCAACGGACTTCGGTGGGCGGTCATCAGCGGGTCGGGCCACGAAGATCACCCGCATCCGTGCGTTGCCAGCCATCGGCGCGTGCTGGATCTTCAGCACGCCCTCGAGGACGACGTCGACACCGGCCTCCTCCATCGTTTCGCGCCTCGCGGCCATCGCGAACGTCTCGCCCGGCTCCATGCGGCCCGCGGGCAAGTACCAGAGCTGACCGTGCTTGCGTTCGTGGACCAGCAGGAATCGCCGTCCGTAACGCACTAGCACCAGCGAAAAGCTCCACGTGGGAATCGGTTCGCGCGCTATCGGTACCTCCCCCTGGTCAAGGCGGTCACCCCACGCGACCCGCGATCAGTCAACCGCACCTTGCAGTGCCTGTTGTCCGAACTGGTTGATCGCCATTGATCCTTCCGGCAACACCAGCTCGCCGGCGTCGATGCGGTTGCGCAGATACGCGAAGGTCTGTGCCGTCTGAGCGAAGAGGTGTTCGCCAGCGCGCAGGGTCGGGCGAGCCTTCCCATCCGCCGAGGCGAACTGCGGCAGCGGGCTGACCTCGGTGTCGTAGTCGACGTTGAAGAACAGCGGGAACGAGTACCGCTCCTCGACCACCTTGCGGACGCGGTGGCTGGTGGCCACGAACGCCCCATTGGTCCAGAGTTCCAGCATGTCGCCGATGTTGACGACGTATGCCCCTTCGACCGGCGGCACGTCTATCCACTCTCCGGCGCCGTTCATCACCTCGAGGCCCGGGGCCGTGGGTTTGAGCAGGGTGAAGCACTCGTAGTCGGTGTGCGCGCCGATGCCGAGGCCGTCCCGAGCATCGGGGTTGTACGGATAGTGGACGAGACGCAGCTGACTCGGCGTCTTGGTGGCATGCCGGGAGAACACGTCAGGGTCTTCCCCAAGGGCGACGGCGAACGCCCACAACAGCTGGTGCCCCACCGCGAGTACCGCGTCGTAGTAGGCGGTTACGGCCTCGGCGAAGCCGGGCAGCTCCGGCCAGGTGTTCGGGCCGAGCATGGGGTTGCCCGCGAGGTAATCGGGATCGTCGGCGGGCAAATCCAGCGCGGTGTCGAACGCCTCCTTGAAGTCGGGCGTTCCGCTCTCGACGCCCTCCTCGCCGACCGGGACG
>Ga0207681_10001456_pt1 | contig 15236 bp, 17 predicted proteins | sample KBSS53metaG_FD_184324 | JGI IMG/M metagenome (GOLD analysis project Ga0207681, IMG submission 184324) | Switchgrass rhizosphere microbial communities from Kellogg Biological Station, Michigan, USA - KBS S5-3 metaG (SPAdes) (version 2) | ecosystem: Host-associated > Plants > Roots > Rhizosphere... | reverse complement strand
CTTCGGACTAAGCATTGATCGGTCTCAGCTATCGGCTATCAGCTATCAGCTATCAGAAACAGCGCGGTGCGTTAGGCTCTCAGCTCGCGGCCATCAGCGGCTGATAGCTGATGGCTGGTAGCTGATCGCGCGGCCGTCGCTAGACGCCCGTGGAGTACGTCTTGCCCCGGCGATCCTCGACAATCTCGCCCTTGAAGATCCAGACCTTCACACCGATGGTGCCGAAGGTGGTTTTCGCCGTCGACGTCGCGTAGTCGATGTCCGCACGCAGCGTGTGCAACGGCACACGACCCTCGTGGTAGCCCTCGACTCGCGCGATCTCGGCGCCGCCGAGACGCCCGCCCGCCTTCACCTTGATGCCCTGCGCGCCCATGCGCATCGCGCTCTGCACCGCGCGCTTCATGGCGCGACGGAACGAGATGCGCTGCGACAGCTGGTTCGCGATGTTGTCGGCGACGAGCTGTGAGTCGAGCTCCGGTCGCTTGATCTCCTCGACGTTGATCCCGACTTCCTTGCCGGTCAGCTGCGCGAGCTCGTCGCGAAGCTTGTCCACCTCGGCGCCCTTCTTCCCGATCACGACGCCAGGCCGACCGGTGTGAATCGTGACCACGACCTTGCCCGGCTTGCGCTCGATCGTGATGTCGGAGATCGCCGCGTGCCCCAGCCGCGCCTTGAGGTACTTGCGCAGCAGTTCATCCTCGCGGAGCAGCGCCGGGAAATCCCGGTTCGCGTACCAGCGCGACCGCCACTGCTTGGAGATGCCGAGGCGGAAGCCCAGTGGATTGACCTTTTGTCCCATTAGCGTCCCCCTCCTTCCTTCTCCGCCACGATGATCTCGACGTGGCTGGTGCGCTTCTGAATCGGCGTCGCGCGACCCATCGCCGCCGGCATGAACCGCTTGAGCTTCGGCCCTTCGTTGATGATCGCCTTCTTCACGTAGAGCTGATCGACATCGATCGACTCGTTCGCCTCGCGCGCCTTGAACTCGGCGTTCGCGACAGCGGAGTTCAGCACCTTCTCGATCTGCTTCGCCGCGTGCTTTTTCGAGAACTTGAGGAGCGCGAGCGCCTCGTTCACGTCCTTGCCGCGGATCTGGTCGATGACCAGGCGCATCTTGTAGGGCGACTGCCGCGTCGTCCGCTGGAATGCCCGTGCTTCAGCCATGGCTTACCTGCCTCCACGCCCGCCGGGCGCTGGCGCCGGCGACAACGAGGCCTTCTTGTCGGTTGCCTTGTTTCCAGTGTGGCCGCGGAAGAGCCGCGTCGGCGCGAACTCGCCGAGCTTGTGACCAACCATGTTCTCGGTCACGTACACGGGAATGAACTTGTTCCCGTTGTGAACCGCGAACGTGTGCCCGACGAAATCCGGGATCACCGTGCTCGCGCGCGACCACGTCTTCACGACTCGCTTTTCGTTGCGCCCGTTCATCGCCGCGACGCGCTTCGTCAAGCTCTCGTGAACGTATGCGCCCTTTTTTACAGATCTGGCCATAGGACAGGTGTGTTGTTGAAGCTCTCAGCTAACAGCTAGTGCCCGGATTGAGTCGCTTTGCCGCGCTTGCGCCCGCGCACGATCAGCCGTTGCGACGGCTTCTTCTTGTTGCGGGTCTTCACGCCTTCCTTCTTGCCCCACGGGCTCACCACGTTCCGGCCGCCGCGCGTCCGACCACCGTGCGGGTGATCCACCGGGTTCATGACTTCGCCGCGCACCTTCGGGCGACGCCCCTTCCAGCGCGTCTTGCCCGCCTTGCCCCACGAGAGCAGCTCGTGCTCGGCGTTTCCGACCTCGCCGATCGTGGCGAGGCAGTTGCCGTGCACCCGGCGCGTCTCCGTGGACGCCATGCGCAGTGTCACGTACTCGCCTTCCTTCGCCAGGATCTCGAGCGAGACGCCGGCCGACCGCGCCATCTGACCGCCGCGACCGGGCACCAGCTCCACGTTATGCACGCTCGTGCCTAACGGGATCTCGCGCAGCGGCAGCGCGTTGCCCGTGCGAATGTCCGAGCCCTTGCCCGACACGATCGTATCGCCGACGACGAGCCCCTTCGCATGCAGAATGTAGCGCAGCTCGCCATCCTCGTACTGCACGAGGGCAATGCGCGCCGAGCGGTTCGGATCGTACTCGATCTCCTTCACGACCGCCGGCATGCCGAAGCGGTTCCGCTTGAAGTCGATGATCCGGTACTTCCGCTTGTGGCCGCCGCCACGACGACGCATGGAGATGTGACCGTGGTTGTCGCGACCGCCGGACTTGGTCAGCGGCTCGGTCAGCGACTTCTCCGGCGTCGAGCGCGTGATCTCCGAAAAGTCCGAGACCGAGCGGAAGCGCGTTCCCTTGGTGACCGGCTTGAATTGACGAATGCCCATGCGCTCAGCCCTCGAAGATGCCTTCGATCGTATCGCCCTCGCGGAGCGTCACGATCGCTTTCTTCCAATTCGGACGGCGGCCGGCCGACTTCCCCACGCGACGGAGCTTGCCGCGCTGGTTCGACGTCCAGACACCCATCACCTTGACCCCGAACAGCTGCTCGATCGCCTGGCGAATCGCCGGCTTCGTGGCGTCAGGCGCGACCTCGAACACGTACTCGCCGCGATCCTGTCGCGCGATGGACGTCTTCTCGGTGACGAGCGGACGCACGATGGTGCGATAGAGAGTAGACATGACTTATCGCCCCTTCTTCTTGGGCGCGGCCTTCTTCGCCGCGCTCTTCTTGGCAGCGGCCTTCTTGGCCGGCGCCTTCGCCTTCTCGGATTTCGCCGCCGCCTTCTTGGCGGCCTTCTTCGATGCGGTCTTCTTCGGCACGGCCTTCTTCGCCACCGGCGCCTTCGCCGCGCTCTTCTTGGCGGCCTTTCGACCGGTCACCACCGGCGTCGCCGCCGGCGTGCCCCGCCGAGGCCGCAGCGCGATCGCCTCTTCCTTGATCGGCGCCAGCGTGTGCCCGATGGCCGCGCCTTCGATCAGCACGACGTCCGACCACAGGATGTGGTACGTCGACACGTCGCTGTACGGCATGACGTGCACGTTAGGCAGATTCCGCCCGCTCAGGAACACGTTCGGCTTCACACCATCGGTGAGCACGAGCACCTTCTGGTCGCCCACACCGAGCCGGCCGACGAGGCCGAGCAGCGCCTTCGTGCGCGGCGCGTCGTACGTGAACTGATCGATCACGTAGATCGCGTTCTCGCGCGCCCGCGCATTGAACGCGCTCTTGCGCGCGAGCGCGCGCACCTGGCGCGGCACGTACTCGTCGTAGGCGCGCGGGTGCGGCCCGAACACCGTTCCACCGCCAACCCAGTGTGGCGCACGGGTCGAGCCCTGACGCGCGCGACCTGTTCCCTTCTGCTTCCAGGGCTTCTGGTTACCGCCCACCACGAACCCGCGAGTTTTCGTCGCGGCGTTGCCCTGACGCTGGTTGGCGAGGAACGCCTTCACCGCCTGGTGCATCACCGGCATGTTCACGGTCCCGTCGAACAGCGTCTCGGGCAAGCGCACGCGCTCGCGCGCGGTGCCCTGCGACGTGTACGCGGCGGCTTCGAATGTCGTCGTATCTGCCATGGCCGTTAGCCCTGCTTGCGGACGAGCACGATCCCGTTCGTCGGACCGGCGATCGAGCCGCGGATGTAGATCAAATTGCGCTCGGCATCGATCTTCTCGATCCGAAGATGCGTCTGCGTGTGCCGGGCGTTCCCGTACTGCCCCGGCATGGCCTTGCCCTTGATGACCCGCGACGGGTCCGTGCCGGGACCGATGGAGCCGGGACGCCGGTGCTTCGTATTACCGTGGGTGTTCGGACCACCGCCGGCCTTGTGGCGCTTCACGATGCCCTGGAAGCCGCGTCCCTTCGACGTCCCGGTGACCTTCACCTGGTCGCCGACCGCGAACACACCCACGTTCACCACATCACCGACGTTGTAGGTCGGGATCTCCGGGTTCTTGCCAGGAGCGTCGTCCAGACGAAACGAACGAAGCACACGCGGCGCATAGCCGAGACCCGCCTTCTTCGCGTGGCCGATCTCGGCGCGGTTCGCGCGACGTCCGCGCGGCTTCCCCTCGCCCTTCTTCGACTCGCGCGCCGTCCGTTGCTGGCCATACCCGAGTTCCACGGCCGCGAACCCCGCCACGGCCTTGTCCGTCACCTTCAGGACAGGGTTGGGCGGCGCCTCCACGACCGTGACGGGGATCTGCTGCCCCTGGTCGTTGAACACCTGGGTCATACCCAGCTTCTTGCCAATGATTCCGATCATGCGTTCCTCTGGGAGTCTCAGCCTGGACCGTGCCGTTAGGCACCGACGTCCATCGCGGCCGTAGGACTAGAGCCCTCAGCCATCAGCCATCCGCTGGCTGCTCGCTGACTGCTACCGGTAAATCACTCCACCTTGATCTCGACGTCCACGCCGGCTGGCAAGTCCAGCTTCGTCAGCGCGTCGACCGTCTGGGCACGTGAATCGAGAATGTCGATCACGCGCTTGTGCGTCTTCAGCTCGAACTGCTCGCGCGACTTCTTGTCCACGTGCGGCGAGCGCAGCACCGTCCACCGCTGCGTCTTCGTCGGCAGCGGAATCGGCCCCGATACCTGCGCGCCCGTCTTCTCCGCCGTCCGCACGATGTCCGCGGACGCCTGATCGATGAGGGCGTGGTCGAATGCCTTGAGACGAATGCGAATTCTGCCAGCCATGTTCTCGGTCTCTGTTGACTGAGGGAGCAAGAAAGAGAACCGGGAACCGGAATCTGCGATCGATTCCCGATTCCCGATTCCCGATTCCCTACTTCAAGATCTTGGTGACCACACCAGCGCCGACCGTTCTACCACCCTCACGGATGGCGAACCGCAGCTGCTCTTCCATGGCGATGGGCGTGATCAGCTCGATCGTCATCTGGATGTTGTCGCCCGGCATGACCATCTCCGTGCCGGCCGGCAGCTCCACCGAGCCCGTCACGTCCGTCGTGCGGAAATAGAACTGCGGGCGATAACCCTTGAAGAACGGCGTGTGACGGCCGCCCTCATCCTTCGTGAGGACGTACACCTCGGCCTCGAACTTCGTATGCGGAGGAATGGAGCCCGGCTTCGCCAGCACCATGCCGCGCTCGATCTCCTTCTTGTCGACGCCGCGGAGCAGCAGACCGACGTTGTCGCCGGCCTCGCCGCTGTCGAGCAGCTTGCGGAACATCTCGACGCCCGTGACGACCGTCTTCTTCGCCGCTTCGAAGCCCACCAGCTCGAGCTCCTCGCCGACCTTCACGCGACCGCGCTCGATACGACCCGTCGCCACCGTGCCGCGGCCCGTGATCGAGAACACGTCCTCGACCGGGAGCAGGAACGGCTTGTCGATTTCGCGGACCGGCTGCGGAATGAACGTGTCCAGCGCCTCGTACAGCTCCTGGATCTTCGCGACCCACTGCGGGTCGCCCTCGATCGCGCGGATCGCGGCGCCGCGGATCACCGGCGCGTCGTCGCCCGCATACTCGTACTTCGAGAGCAGCTCGCGAACCTCGAGCTCGACGAGGTCGAGCAGCTCGGCGTCCTCGACGAGGTCGCACTTGTTGAGGAACACCACAATGCGCGGCACGTTCACCTGACGGGCGAGCAGGATGTGCTCGCGCGTCTGGGGCATCGGGCCGTCGACAGCGCTCACGACCAGGATCGCGCCGTCCATCTGCGCGGCACCCGTGATCATGTTCTTCACGTAGTCGGCGTGCCCTGGGCAGTCGACGTGCGCGTAATGGCGGTTCGGCGTTTCATACTCGACGTGGCTCGTGGCGATCGTCAGGATCTTCGTGGCATCGCGACGCCCCTGCGACGCCGACGCTTTCGCGACTTCGTCGTACGAGATGTACTTGGTGCCGTATCCCTTTTCCGCCGAGATCTTCGTCAGGGCCGCCGTCAACGTGGTCTTGCCATGGTCGACGTGACCGATCGTGCCGACGTTCACGTGCGGCTTGTTCCGCTCGAACTTTGCCTTAGCCATTGTAGTGCTTCCTCTGAGAGTGATACCCGAGGCTCACGCCTTCACCTTGTTGATGATCTCTTCCGCCTTGGACTTCGGCACCTCCTCGTAGTGCGCGAACTCCATCGAGTACACGGCGCGACCCTGCGTCATTGACCGCAGCTTCGTCGAGTACCCGAACATCTCCGACAGCGGAACGCTCGAAGCGATGACCTGTGCTTCGCCACGCTGCGTCATGCCGCCGATCTTGCCGCGCCGAGCTGAGAGATCGCCCAGCACGTCGCCCATGTACGCCTCGGGACACACAACCTCGACGTTCATCATGGGCTCGAGCAGAACGGGGTTCGCCTTCTTCGCGGCCTCCTTGTAGGCCATGGAGCCCGCGATCTTGAACGCCATTTCGCTCGAGTCGACGTCGTGATACGAACCGTATACCAGCTCGACCATCACGTCGACCATCGGATAGCCGGCGAGCACGCCGTTCTCCAGCGCTTCCTTGATCCCCTGCTCCACGGGAGCGATGTACTCTCGCGGGATCACGCCGCCGACGATCTTGTCCTCGAACACGAATCCCTGTCCCGGCTCTGCCGGGTACATGTTGATCACAACGTGTCCGTACTGCCCCTTGCCGCCCGACTGACGAATGAACTTGCCCTCGACCTTGTCGACGCGGCGCTTGATGGTCTCACGGTAGGCGACCTGCGGCCGGCCCACGTTCGCGTCGACCTTGAACTCGCGCATCATGCGGTCGACGATGATCTCGAGGTGCAGCTCGCCCATGCCCGAGATGATCGTCTGCGACGTCTCCGCATCCGTGTGCACGCGGAACGTCGGATCCTCCTCAGCCAGCTTCGCCAGCGCGATGCCGAGCTTGTCCTGGTCCGCCTTCGTCTTCGGCTCGATCGCGACGTCGATGACGGGGGCCGGGAACTTCATCGCCTCGAGAATGATCGGCTTGTCGTCATCGCACAGCGTGTCGCCCGTGCGCGTGTCGCGCAGTCCGATCGCCGCGGCAATATCGCCCGCGCGCACTTCGCCAATCTCCTCGCGTTTGTTCGCGTGCATCTGCAGGAGGCGGCCGACGCGCTCACGCTTGTCCTTCGTCGAGTTGTAGACGTACGAGCCCGACTCCAGCACGCCCGAATACACGCGGAAGAACGTCAGCTTTCCGACGAACGGGTCGGTCGCGATCTTGAACGCGAGCGCGGCGAACGGCGCCTCATCCGAGGGCGGCCGCTCGTCGAATGTCTCGTCGTGATGCGGCAGATGACCCTTGATCGCCTTGACGTCCACGGGGGCCGGCAGGAAGTCGATCACCGAGTCGAGCAGTGCCTGCACGCCCTTGTTCTTGAACGAGGCCCCGCACAGCACGGGCGTGATGAACCCGCCGATCGTCGCCGCACGAATGGCGTGACGAATCTCATCATCGGTGAGCTGCTCGCCGCCCAGGTACTTCTCGATGAGCTGGTCGTCGTGTGTGACGGCCGCCTCGATGAGCTCGTGCCGCGCCATCTCCATCGCGTCGCGCATGTCCTCGGGGACATCGACGACGGTGAACGTCTTGCCGAGCGTTTCCTCGTCGAAGATGTACTGCTTGCGTGCGATGACGTCGATGTGGCCCGTGAACAGCTCGCCCGACCCGACCGGCAGCTGAATCGGGTACGCGTTCTTCGTCAGGCGGTCGCGGATCATCATCAGGCACCGATCGAAGTCGGCACCGACACGGTCCATCTTGTTCGCGAAGATGAGGCGCGGGACGCCGTAGCGATCCGCCTGACGCCACACCGTCTCCGTCTGCGGCTCGACACCGGCCACCGAGTCGAGCAGCGTCACGGCGCCGTCGAGCACACGCAGCGAACGCTCCACTTCGACCGTGAAGTCCACGTGGCCCGGCGTATCGATGATGTTGATCCGATACTCGGGGCCCGTCGCGCTTCCCGTCGCATGACGCTCACCGTGGCGGCGCCAGAAACAGGTCGTCGCAGCCGAGGTGATCGTGATGCCTCGCTCCTGCTCCTGCTCCATCCAGTCCATGGTGGCCGCGCCATCATGGACCTCGCCGATCTTGTGGCTCTTACCGGTATAAAAAAGGATGCGCTCGGTCGTAGTGGTTTTCCCGGCATCGATGTGCGCCATGATGCCGATGTTCCGGTAGTGCTCGAGCGGAGTCGTCCTTGGCATATTCTGCAGACTGTCTCGTCGTCGCTTCGTCGTGTACCTCGTCGCATGTGCGACGAGTGGAACTTCGGTCAACAAAAACGCGGGTGGACCAGGCGCCCCTTGAACAGGGACCGGTATCCATCCGCCGCCGCCGGGTACACTCGCCATTGCGGCTCGAGTGGGGACCCAAGGCGCGTCCGTCGTATCTCTGGTCGAGAGATCCTGTCCGAGCCTTCGCCGGAGCGAAGCATTCGTGCAGGCGTGACGAACGTCAGATTGTTCTGCGTCGCTTATCGGGAACCGCTTCGCTTCGTGCGAAACCAGTCGGTCGGTACCACGCCCTCGCAGGGGCCGGCACGGCCTCTCGCGAGCCCTTAAGGTCGCCGGCGCGCAGCTCGCCGGCTTTCACCACTCCGGTCCACGCTCACGCGTCGAATGACACGTCGGCTAGGGGTCCAGAGCCGTGTAAATGTAGTCCCCATAAGGGGGAAGTCAATCCCGATGACCTGTGTCTAGAATGGCGTACGCGGTCGCGTTCGAGCCGATCGTTGTTGGGCGATCAGGGGTCGCACCGATCGCGCTTAGTACTGCGCGAGTGACCCCGCCCGGCGCGCATAGCCGAAGGACCAGCGCAGCACCACGACACCGGCCAGCATACACACCGCCGCGGCCACCACGAGCCGGAAGAGGTCGCCTCCCGTAGCACTCAGCGGGTATCCAAGAAGCAAGGTCTGCCGCAACGCTCGGAGGCCGGGCGTCAACGGGATCCACTCCGCCAACGGAGCAACCGCAGGCGGCAGAACAGAGGTCGGGAAATAGACGCCGCCGAGGACGGTCGAGAGGACGAGCACCGCCTGCGGGACCATGGCGTTCGTGCGAAACGACACCACGAAGCCCGCCGCGAGCAGGCCGATGCCGACATAGGCCGCCACCACGAGACCGAACAGCAGCAACGCCTCGGGCAACCGCGCCCACTGAACCTCGACGCCGAGCAGCAGCCCGGCAGTCATCAACAGAATCATCCGCCCCAAGGCCCATGCGAAGGCGTAGCCCGTCTGTCCGATGAGGAGCGCGGGCAGCGGCGTCGGCGTGGCCAGCAGCGCCTCGAAGAACCCGCTGGACAAACCACCGCTCACCGACGCCGCGAACGACGTCAACGCCGTTGAGACCACAGTCAGCAGCACCGTTCCGAGCAGCACGAACCCGAAGTATTCCCGCGCTTCTTCGGCGATGATCGACGCCATGAACGGCTGCAGCGCGCTCGCAACGAAATAGACCGGGATGATCGTGACGAGGAGCGAGATGAACGACACCACGAACGACACACGGTAGCTCTTCGCCGTTCGCCACGACGCGCGCGTCAACTCCAGCGCAGCCCTCGAGCTCATCGCCGAGTGCTCCGGCCGATGGCCCGGTCGATCAACTCGCCTAACGGTGCAGCAACCCGTTCGAAGCGGGCGATCGGCATGCCCGAGCCGATGAGCGTGGCGAGAAGCTCCCGCGCTGCATCGTCGCCTCCCTCGATCTCGATCTCCACTCGCCACCACCGCCCATCGGCTTCCGACCGTGCGGCGACCCGCTTCACTCCGCCGGCGGCAACTCGAGCCTCCAATGCAGGGTGATTCGGTTCGAGCGTCCACGCCGAGTAGCGCGAGCCCATCAGCAATTCGCCGAGCGACGATGCCCGGCCGGTCGCGGCGACCCGACCGCGGTGCATGACGACGACGCGGTCGCACAGCTCGAACGCCTCCTCCGTCCGATGCGTTGCGACGAGTACCGCGCACCGGCGCCGCCCGGCCAGCTCTTCCCGGAGAAACGCGCGGAACGAATGAGCCCCGCTCGGATCGAGACTTCGCGTGGGTTCGTCGAGCAGCAGCACCCGCGGCTGCCCCAGCAAGGCGCGCGCGACCAGCAGGCGCTGCATCATGCCGGCGGAAAACTGCCCGACCATCTTCGGGCCCGTGTCAGAGATTCCAACGACGTCGAGCGCCTCCGCGATCCGGGACGCCGTATCGCGCGGAGCCAACCGAAGCAGCGATGCGAACAGCTCGAGATTCTCCCGAGCCGACAGCCGCCAGTACAGGCTTCGCTCATTGGCGAGCAGCGGAGCAATGACGCGGCGAACACTCGCCGCGTCCTGCACGACGTCGTGTCCGACGACGGTGGCCGTCCCTCGGTCCGGAATGATCAGCGTTGCAAGGATCTTGAGCAGCGTCGTCTTCCCCGCACCGTTCGGTCCGAGCAGCCCGACGAACTCACCCGCGTGAACGTCGAGTGAGACGTCGGCGATCGCCGGAGACGGTGGCGTGCCCGTGGGACGGCGCAGCACATCGGCGAGCGACCGAACAATGGAAAACTGCTTCCACAGGTCTCTGACGCGAACGAGCGGCGGATCCGGGCTGGGTGGCGATGCAGGAGCTCCCATACCCTCGGCGACCACGAGACTCATCCGCCAGTCATGGCGTTAGGCGGCATCTGCCGGTGCCACTCGAACACGTCTGCGGTAATCTCGTCGAGTCGGCGGAGATCGCGCGGGACATCCATTGTGTACACGGGGACCGCGCGAGCAACGCGGGCGCACCGATCGAGCGTCGCGATGGCTTCCTCGCCGCCGGCCAGACTTCCGAGCTTCGAGAAGCTCACACACGCGACTGCCGCACACACCTCGGAGAGTCGCTCGCGCGCGGCCGGGCCCACCGGATCAATCGGCTGCAGGACGTAACACGCGTCGAGCGGTACGCTGGTGTCCTGCCGTCGGTCCGCTGGCGGCACGTCCAGCGCCGGCTTGGTGCCACGGTCGGCCGTCACCGTCGCACCGAGCGCCCGAGCAGAGTCTTCCCAGAGGCGTAATCGCTGCAACCCTGGAACAGCCCAGGACGCACCAGTCGCATCGAACCGCACGATCAACGTGTCGTCCGTGATCAGCCGCGCGCCCTGCCTGACAAGGGCGAACGCGAGCGTCGATTTACCGACGCCCTTCGGACCCACCAATGCAATCGCACGGCCGTCGACGCATACGGCGCTCGCGTGCAGCCCGAGAGCGCCGTCACTATGCGCCGCGAACGCAATCACACGGCCCAGGAGGTCGGCACGCATGGCCTCGTCCGTCGCGACTGCACCCCGGTGCCACGCAATGGTACGGTCACCCGGGCGGATCTCGAACGTACCCGTGTCGTCGTAGACGAGTCGGATTGCGCTCGGAGACGCATAGGCGCGGACCTGGATAGTCCCGTACACCGAATCCGTTCCGAGCAGTCTCTCGTCGCCGATCGACCGGTCCGGCAACCCGACGACAATGCGCCAGACTGGATCGGTGCCGGGTCGCGCTACACTCAGCTCCGGCATTTCGAAATCGCTGTCCAGGCGGAATCCGAATGCAGCGTAGCTGATCATCCGGTCGAATCGTCGCAGTCGCCCGACGTATGCGACGGGGGGATACGCGACGGAGCGGGCGTTGCGCTGCGCCGAAGCCACATCTGCGGCGTTGGGCCGACGGTCAGGACCACGGTCGATTGCAGCTGAACTCAGCCAACTTCCGGCGCAATCCGCGCGCGAACGCGACGCTGGAACTCGGGGACCGCAGGACGACCGGTGCGTCGCGCCCGGCCGCAACCCGGCCGAAAGCGAGAGGGCTGAGACGAATGCCGACTTGCGCGAACGTCCGCAACCGCAAGGCGGATCATTGGTTATGACCGGCCGCAGGCCGACGGGTCGCCGATCGGAACATTCGGATTGCAGCCGCCGGTTCCGAGGGACAGCGGACCGCCGGCCAGCGACATGGGCGTCCCCACCCCTAACGACGCCATGGTAAGTTGGCGTAGGGTTCCAAATCGCTCGAGCGTTGGCTTCTCGTACAAAGGCGGCTCCGGCGGTTTCACGGAAGAGTCTGGCAATCCACAGACCAGACTCTACCGCTATTCGACGAGAGATACCTTGCTACGCCAGGGCCGCTACGTCAACCCAGCGGGCGCAATTGACCTTTGGGCCGACGCGAAAAACCTAGGACCGCAGTCGCGGGACTGGTCGCCTCGAAGCTCAGCTCGGGCGCGTGACGTCGAGGTTGGTGAGTGGCACGAACGACCCAACGTGCTCGTCCGCATCACCGAGCGTCTCGCCCGCCAGCTCGACCCAGGCGTGGGCCAGGAACTCGCCGCCGTCGCGGCGAACGCCAACGCGGACGATCCCACCGGTGATGCCGTGCGCCGTCAGCATGCGCGAGAGCGCGAGGGACCTGGCCAGGCACTGAGGCCGGAAGACTCCGAACCGAGCGGCGCGGACCATCGCCAACGCCAATCGTCTCGCCTCGGGCATGCGATCGAGATCGACTGCGCCTACCGAGGCGACCGGCGTCGCGAGGCTGCCCATGGGCCGCGATCGGAGCATGGACTGCGCAACGAGCAACGCCCACTGAGCCTCGAACAGCTCCCGCCAGTCCCGCAGCGAAAGTCTCGACAGCTTTCCGGGGATGCGTGCAAGCATGCGGTCCACGGGTCGATCAGCTCTCCGACTTCGTCACCAGTCCGCTCGCCATGAGCGCTTCCAGGAACTCCTGCGCATCCGCGCGAATGACATCCGCGCCTGCGTCAGGATACTGCTGCTCGAGCATCGCGCACAACTCACCGAACGTGTGCGTCGCCGGCGGGAGCAGTGACCAGATCTTCGCGCCGACCGGGTTGACTCCGAAGTAGACCTCGTCGGTCGTCGACAGCAGAACGCCGCCCTCGTCGAGCTCCTTGAAGATTGCAGCGGGGCTGGGGTGGGGCAGCGGGAAGTCGGCACTGAGGGCAGCGGATTCGGTCACGGGCGTCATGGGTGATGTTTCGGCGCAACGATTACCGTCGCCAACCCGCACGGATGCGGTTCACCCGTTGGGCTGGCAAGTGATTGCTACGGCTCTGGATGAATGCACGGCGATTGTCGCGAATGGAATCGCCACTGGAATCGGCGCATCAGCCGGTGCACGATTCACGCCCTGCACGGTCGATTCACCGTGTGGATGTGGCGACGCCCCCCTCGCGCGAGGGGGGCGTCGCTGGACGAACGCGGGGGGCCTGCGGCCGTCCTGATTACCAGCGATAGTGGGCGAACGCCTTGTTCGCTTCGGCCATGCGGTGCGTGTCTTCCTTCTTCTTCACCGCATTGCCCTCACCCTTCGACGCCGCGATCACCTCGGCGGCGAGCTTTTCCGCCATCGACTTCTCGTTGCGATCGCGCGAATAGCCGATGAGCCAACGCATCGCGAGCGCGGTGCGGCGCTCCGGACGGACTTCGACCGGAACCTGATACGTGGCGCCGCCGACTCGGCGGCTCTTGACCTCGACCACGGGCTTCAGGTTGGCCAACGCCTGCTTGAACACGTTCACGCCAGGCTGGCTGGTGCGCGACTCGACCATGTCCATCGCACCGTAGAACACGCGCTCTGCAGTCGACTTCTTGCCCTGAAGCATCAGGGCGTTGATGAACTTCGAGACCGTCTGGCTGTCATAGCGGGCGTCGGGGAGCACCGGACGCTTTACGGATTTCTTGCGGCGGCTCACTTCTTACCTCCGGCGGCGCCGGCCTTGGGTCGCTTCGTGCCGTACTTGGAGCGGCTCTGATTGCGGCCGTTCACGCCCGAGGCGTCGAGCGTACCGCGAACGATATGATAGCGGACACCCGGGAGATCCTTCACGCGACCGCCGCGAACGAGCACGATGGAGTGCTCCTGGAGGTTGTGGCCCTCACCGGGGATGTACGCTGTGACCTCGATCTGGTTCGTGAGGCGGACACGCGCGACCTTACGAAGCGCCGAGTTCGGCTTTTTCGGGGTGGTGGTATAGACGCGAGTGCAGACGCCACGACGAAATGGATTCGCCTGGAGCGCTGGCGCCTTTTCCTTCTTGATGACATCCCGGCGTGCCCGCCGGACCAGCTGGTTGATAGTCGGCATACCCTCGAGGTCTCGCAGATGCCCCCGCCCGGACCCGGGCGAGACAGACTCGCATAATACCGGCGAAGTCAGCCAGCGTCAAGGCGTTGCCCCACCGTGCGGCACCCTCGCCTGGCGAGCAACACGGCTCGTTTCGCGCTCAGAGCGACCGTGCCAACGCGCCGGACGCTGCCGACGACGGAAGCGCGTCGCGCGCGCGAACACCTGCCTCGAAATCACCCAGCAGATGGGCGATGCTGTTCGCATAGTAGCTGATCAGCGGCCGGCCGCGCTCCATTACGACGTACCCCATCCCCTCCGACACGAGCACGCGGCGCATCGCCAGCATTCGATAGGCGCGATCGAACGTCTCCTCGATGGATCGATCGGAACGCAGCACGCGCGCGTTCAGCTCGACGAGAACATCACGCATCTCGCCCATACGGTGCATCAGCCGCTCTCGAGGGATGAAGTCCGAATCGAAGCTCTGAATTGCAGCGCAGGCGAGTGGAACGGGCGTGACCGGAATGAGCTCGGAGATGCGCGCCAGGACTGCGTCCACGAGCGTCTGCACACGGGTGAGCCGTGCGGTTCGCTCCAGCTCGAACAGATCCCTCCCGCCTTCGCGCACGCCGGCAAGCCACGCGTCCCCGCGAATCGGTCTCCCGATGGTGACCGCCGCACGGCCGTATCGCTTCCACCGGCCGGTGGCGAGTCGAGCCAGGTTCCAGCCTACGTATCGCAGGACCTCGGTGAGCTGGGCGAATCGCGACGACGCGTGAGCGCCGGTTTCTCGCTGGGCGAGCTCGCGAAGGAGCGATCGATCTTCGAGCACACGATCGTAGTTGATGGCTACGGGAACGATCACGAGCCGACGAGCGAAGTCGGGATCGCGCGCGACGCCGAGTGTATAGTCGATCAAGCCGACCTTGCCCGGTCGCAGGCGCCCGTCACGCGTCAGCCCACCCTCGGGAAAGATCCCCTGAGTGACGCCGTTCCGTGCGATGAGCTGCACGTACTCTTCGAGCACCGCGTGGTACAAAGGCTCTCGGTACCCGCGTCGAATGAAATACGATCCGAAGCTCTTGAACACGTACTCGAGCGGGAACGCTCGCGCCCATTCACCCACCGCGTACGAGATCGAGACGTCTCCCGCGAGCACGTACGCGAGCAGAACGTAGTCTGCATTCGAGCGGTGATTCGCGAGGTACACGACCACGGAA
>Ga0207681_10001454_pt1 | contig 15245 bp, 16 predicted proteins | sample KBSS53metaG_FD_184324 | JGI IMG/M metagenome (GOLD analysis project Ga0207681, IMG submission 184324) | Switchgrass rhizosphere microbial communities from Kellogg Biological Station, Michigan, USA - KBS S5-3 metaG (SPAdes) (version 2) | ecosystem: Host-associated > Plants > Roots > Rhizosphere... | reverse complement strand
ATCGCCCCTTGCCGTCCGGAAAACTACTGCCGTGGGAAGCACTCGCTTTCGGTGTGAGCCTGATCGGGCTCGCGGAGCTCTACCTTGCCGTGCTCGTGAATCCGCTCACCGCTTTAATCGGGCTGACTGTGATTGCCGGCTATCTTTTCGCCTACACGCCGCTCAAGACGCGTACTTCGCTTTCAACCATGGTCGGAGCCTTTCCCGGCGCGGTGCCGCCGCTAATCGGTTGGGCCGCGGCGCGCGGGAGTATCGGGTTGGAAGCCTGGGTGCTGTTTGCGATTTTGTTTCTCTGGCAGTTTCCACACTTTCTGGCGATCGCCTGGATGTATCGTGAAGACTACTCGCGCGCCGGTATTCTCATGCTGCCGGTGGTCGAACCCGACGGTCGGGTCACTGCGCAACAAATCGTGGTCTACACGATTTTGCTGGTGCCGGTCAGCTTGCTTCCCACGGCGCTCGGCATCTCCGGCAAGGTTTATCTCTACGGAGCCATCGTTCTCGGTTTACTGTTTCTTTACAGCAGTGTGCGCGCAGCGTTTTCAAAGTCGAGACAAGAGGCGCGGCGTTTGTTGCTCGCCTCGGTTATATATCTGCCTCTGCTGTTTATCTTGATGGTCTTGAATCGGTAAATCGTGAATCGTGAATAGTAAATCGTGAATCGTAAATCGTAAACAGATTCGCGCGGCGGTTTACTAGACTTGATTTCATCACAGGTAATAACTATTCACGATTTACGATTGACGAGTTACGCAAGTCTTAACTATTCAAGATTTACGATTGACGATTTACTCAAGATTTACGATTCACGATTTACTACTTAAGGAGCCTAACCGATGGGACGTGCTCTTGCGGTTATCATCTGGATCCTGACGCTGGGTTCGGTAAGCCTGTTCTTCGTTAAGAAGTGGTGGTTTCCCGAAGCCATCTCTTCTCACGCGGCCGCCCTCGACCGCCAGTTTCTGTTGACCATTGCCGTGGTCGGCATCGCGTTCACCGCCGCACAGGTCGGGCTTGGCTACGTGGTTTGGAAGTATCGCGATCGCGGACAGAGCGATCGCGCCACCTACACCCACGGCAGCAACCGGCTGGAAGTAGTCTGGACCGTGGTTACGGCCGTCATCTTCATCGGTCTGGCGGTAATGGGCCAGAGCGTCTGGGCTTCGCTGCATTTCAACAAGGCGCCCGCGGGAGCATTTCAGGTTGAAGTGGTGGCCCAACAGTTTCAATGGAACTTCCATTATCCCGGCAAAGACGCAGCTTTTGGCCGCACCGATCCGAACCTCATCGACGATTCAGCGCTCAACTACATTGGGCTTGACGAAACTGATCCAAACGCGAAAGACGACGTGGTGCACAGCGTCATCGCTATCCCCCAAGGCCAGCCGGTTGAATTGCTGCTGCGCTCGCGAGACGTGATTCATAACATTTGGGTGCCGCAGCTGCGGTTCAAGCAGGATCTGGTTCCGGGCATGGTGGTCCGGGTTCACTTCACGGCAAACCGTCCCGGAAAATATGAGCTGGCGTGCGCCGAGCTCTGCGGACAGTTTCACTTCCGCATGAAGAGTTTCATGTTGGTGTTGCCGGCTGACGAACATCAGGCGCTGATGGCGCTGCCGCAGGACCAGTTTCAAACGCGCGTTACCGAGCTGTTGGCGAAATACGAACTGCCTGCGTACCAGCAGTGACTGAGTTTTTGGATCTCTGTGCGTTCTCTGCGTCCTTTGTGTCTTTGTGGTGGATCTTCATGCTGGCAAATCCACCACAAAGGCACAGAGAGCACAAAGGGAGCACAGAGGACATGAACTTCTGAACTACAGGACCGTTGGATTAGTGACCGGAGTCTAATCATCAGGAGAGAAAAGATGTCAGTTGAAACGCACGAAGCCGTCCACCGTCATCCGGCGCCGACAAGCTTCATTCGTAAGTACATCTTCAGTTTGGATCACAAAGTCATTGGCATCCAGTACATCATCCTGGCCCTCGCCGCGGTGCTGGTGGGCATGACGATGTCGGTCCTGATGCGCCTGAATCTTTCCTGGCCGGGAACGAGCTGGTCAATCCTCGGGACGCTGTTTCCTGCCGGCGCGCCCGGCGGCATCATGAATCCCGATTTCTATCTATCGCTCGTGACCATGCACGGGACGATCATGGTTTTCTTCGTGCTGACGACCGCGCCGCAGGGCGGCTTCGGTAATTATTTTCTGCCCATCCAGATCGGCGCGGAAGACATGGCCTTCCCGGTGCTGAACATGATGTCGTTTTGGGTGACGCTGCTGGGCTTCCTCGTCATCCTCTCCGCCATATTCGTTGAGGGAAATACCACGATCGCCAACTCCGCGGTCGGAGTATGGCTGGGCGGCGGCAGCGGCGCCACCGTTGGACCGATAGGAGGTTGGACCGGATACGCGCCGTTAAGCGCGACCGGCGCCGTGGCTGGTCCAGGCCAGGGCGCGGGCATGAATCTCTGGATTATCAGCATCGCGATCTTCTGCGTTGGTTCACTGCTCGGCGCGCTCAACTTCATCACTACGCTGCTTAACATGCGCACCAAGGGCATGACGCTGATGCGCATGCCGCTGACGTGCTGGGCCTGGTTTACCACCGCCGTGCTGGCCTTGCTGTCGTTCCCCGTGCTGCTCGGCGCCGGCATTCTGCTGCTGCTCGATCGCACGGTAGGCACCAGCTTCTTCGTTCCCGGCGGCCTTGTGTTCGGCTCTTCCGTGCTGACCAGCCACACCGGCGGCTCGCCCATTCTCTGGCAACACCTGTTCTGGTTTTTTGGTCACCCGGAAGTCTACATCGCGATCCTGCCGGGCATGGGCGCCACGTCACACATCCTTTCGACCTTCGCGCGCAAACCTGTCTTCGGCTATCGCGCCATGGTGTTCGCCATCTTCGCCATTGGCCTCCTCGGCTTCTTTGTCTGGGGCCACCACATGTTCATCAGCGGCATGAGCCCTTACTCGGCCATGACGTTTTCAATTTTGACGTTGTCCATCGGCGTTCCTTCAGCCGTAAAAACATTTAACTGGCTGGGCACGCTTTGGGGCGCGAAGATTCGTTTCAGCACGCCGATGCTTTTTGCCATCGGCTTCGTTTCGCTGTTCGTCGCCGGCGGCATCACCGGTCTGGTGCTTGGACAAACTTCACTCGACCTGCCGATGCACGACACCTATTTCGTCCTGGCCCACTTCCACCTGGTTATGGGCGTGGCTTCCATCTTCGGCATGTTCGCCGCCATCTACTTTTGGTTTCCCAAGATGTTTGGCCGCTTCATGAACGAACGGCTGGGCCAGCTTCACTTCTGGATAACGCTCGTCGGCGTCTACTGCATCTTCGTGCCGATGCACACGATGGGCATCGTGGGCATGCCCCGGCGCTATGCACAGTTCACCGAGTATCGTTTTCTCGACACGCTGCACCCGCTCGTGGTCTTCGTGTCGATTGCGGCGATCATTACGGTGCTGACGCAGCTGGTCTTCTACTTCAATCTCATCTGGAGTGTCTTCAAAGGTAAGAAGGCGAGCGCGAATCCGTGGGAAGCGACCACGCTTGAATGGACTACTGACAGTCCGCCGCCTCACGATAACTTTGCCGGCGTGCTGCCGGTGGTTTATCGCGGGCCTTATGAATTCGCCGTGCCGGGCGCGCCGAACGATTACGTGATGCAGACGGAACCTGACGCAAGCGAACAAGCTGAAAGGGCGGGTGGTGATGGCCACAACGGTCACAAGCACTAGACCAGACGTAAAGATCGGCATTGGCGGATCGAAAGGTCGCGGTTCGAACGGGAACGGCGGGCCGCGACGGAACGGGCACGACCGCCGGTTCCCCGACTTTCAGGCATCTGCGAACCGCTACCGGATCGGAGTGTGGGTAGGTCTCGCGTCGATCATGATGATGTTTACCGCTTTGAGCAGCGCTTACATCGTGCGCGCTGCTTCGTCCAGCGATTGGCAGCCGCTCGCCATGCCGCGCATTCTACTGCTGAGTACGGCTTTGATTTTGGTGAGCAGCGGCACGCTTGAAACCGCGCGACGCAAGTTCCGGGACGCCGCAACCAAAGCTTACAAACCCTGGTTGCTGTTGACGCTGTTGCTCGGTCTCATGTTTCTTGGGTCGCAGTTGCTGGCCTGGCGTCAGTTAGTTAGACAGGGAGTTTACGTCGCCAGTAATCCGCACAGCTCGTTCTTTTATTTGCTGACCGCGGCGCACGGCGTGCACTTGCTGGGCGGGTTGATTGCGCTCCTATATCTCTCATTGCGAACGCGAGCGTCGCGCGATAACCAACTGGCATTTACCCGGGCGCAGGCGAGCGCCGACGCGGTGACACTCTATTGGCACTTTATGGACTTCTTGTGGATCTACTTGTTCGTGTTGCTGTTTTTTGTGCGCTAGGAATTACAGGCTCGAGAGACTGAGGGAAGACTACTCTTTTGGAGGTGACAGGTGAGTACTGAAGCACGCGCAGTACATGTTCCAGCGAGCGACTGGGGCGGCGGAGTTCACCCTTATCGCGTTGGTCATCGCAAGCTCGGGATGTGGTTGTTCATTGTTTCCGACTCCTTGACGTTCTCCGCGCTTCTGATTGGCTACAGTTATTTGCGAGCGTCAAACGTCTGGCCCACGCCGTTCCCGTTCTACCCCAGCATAGTTTTTTCGTCGGTCATGACGTTCTGCCTGCTCTCGTCCAGCCTGACCATGGTGTTTGGAGTTTCCGCCTCGAGCCGCGGAGACAAAGCGGCGGCCCGTAAGTGGATCCTCGGCACAATCGTTTTCGGCGCGGCTTTCGTCGTCCTCCACCTTATCGAATGGAACCATCTTATAAGCGAGGGATTGCGGCCGTTTAGTTTGCCTGCGCACTGGGTTTCAACCTTTACCACTGCCGACGGGCATTTGCCGTCGCCGCTGTTTGGCGCCACGTTTTTTACCATCACCGGTTTGCACATGTTCCACGTTGCGACCGGGATCATTTATTTGCTGGTGGTGGCGGCGCGCGTGAATAAGCTGAAACATGAAGACATCGAGATCAGCGGGCTTTACTGGCACTTCGTTGACCTGGTGTGGATGTTTGTGTTTCCGCTGATTTACATTCTGTCGGTTGATGTCGGCGGGCATCTGGCGAAGTAACCTGCCGTTTAGAAAGCGGACTTGTCCGCCGATCCGGCGGGGCACAAGTGCCCTCTCGAAACGGGGTAAGTTGTTAATTTGCAGCGGTGGGAACAAGAAGCGGAGGAGAGTCGAGCATGAGCGAACACGTTGAAGAGCATTTTGCCGGCAGCAACAAATTGTTTACGTCGATCTGGGTTTGGCTCGTCGTGCTGACGCTGGTGGAGATCTTTCTGGCTTACCGGCCAATGCCGATCCACTTCATGTTGACAATCCTGCTGGGCCTTTCGATTATCAAGGCGGCTTTGATCGTCGCTTATTTCATGCACTTGAAATTCGAGCGGCTCAGTTTGATTTTGACAATCGTGCCGATGCTCGTGATTTGTATTTGCCTGCTGTTTGTTTTCTTCCCCGATAGTTTCAGATCGGCAGGCCTGCGTTACCAATTCAAGGAAGCGCCGCCGCCGGCAGCCGAGGAACATTGATGCGCGCCTGCTCCAGGTTCAAGTGGCTGGTTCCGATCTTAGCGACCGTGGCCTTGCTGCTGCTGTTTGCCGGCTCTGCCTTCGCCCAGTGCTCGATGTGCCGCGCCTCGCTGGCCGGTTCAAACAACGCATTCTTTATTCGCAACTTCAACATCGGCGTGCTGGTGCTCCTGCTGCCTCCGGTTACTATATTCTGTTCAATCTTCATTGTGCTCAAACGCTACCGCGCCGCCGATGAAGAAGACGAGAACAAGGATGACCATGCTTAGCTTCCGCACCCGATCAGTTGCGCCGCTTCTGTCGCTGCTTGTCTTCGCGTCGTCCAGCGCGTTCGCCGGTCCTGCATCGAGGGCTGACGATTGGATAGTCCTGGCCCCGGCAGGCGAAGGGTTTTCCATCAAGGTTCCGGTGAAGCCCGAGGTCGAGTCGCAGCGTGTTCCAGTCATGGGCAACACTTACCAGATGCGGCTTTACACGATGACCGACAACAAGAGCGGATTACTTTATATGGTAGTCATGCAGGAGTATCCCAGCATCACCGGAGTGCTAACCCCAACCGCGAGGTTGGAAAAATTCATGGATGGGTTCAAAAAAGGTTTGGGTGAATCGCTGGCCTCGGCCGTGGGCGGCAGATTCGATCTGGTTGCGGATCGCGACTTGAAGATCGGGACGAACATCGGACGACAGTACAAGATGACTGTCGGCGAAACTCGAGGACTGGTGCGCGGATACGATGCCGGCCGTCGTGTTTATTTGTTGCTGGTGCTGGGTGCGGAAGAAAAAAGCGAAGCGGCCAGCAACTTTTTCGACTCTTTCGAGATTAGGCCGGCGCCCGATCCGGTGCCGCAGCCGATACCGCCGCCCGAGCCGCGGCCGCAGCCTTCAGGCTTCTAGCCGCGGATGAACGCAGTCGTTGCATCAGAACCGGGAGCGGTAGCGACCGGCGAAAGATTCAACTTTGAAAACGAAGAGTTTGCAAAACGTATGGAGAGTATTGGGCCGGTCGCTACCGCTCCCGGTTCTGATGTGCAAAGCCGATCCGCGTGAATCGGCGGCCAACTTATCCTGATGGCTGAAGAAAATCTTTTACGTATCGACGTCGAAAAACGCACCACGCGTGGTCGCGTCTGTCCGCGGTGCGGCGGCAAGATCATTCCTTCCAATCGCGCCGTCTATCAAAGCGCGACGGAGCCGGTAGCTTTTCCGGTTTGGCAGTGTGAACGTTGCGGGTATGAAGAGATGTCGGAACGAGCTACGCCGCCAGCCAAGGGTAAACATTGAAGTGATCGGCGTAGCAACTGAGGCGAGATGAGCGAGACCCTATTGATGAAGCGCGAAGCCACCATCCTGAATGTCGTTTGCATTATCGCGGCGCTTGCCTTCGTCGCCCTTGCCGTTTTGAATGCCGTGACCTCTTTTAGTTTTATGACGACTGACAATCTCTTTGTCACCGTCGTCTGCCTGTTGATGGCGCTGATGTTCGCCGTCAACCCGCTGCTCTATCTCAAGGATGAAGGGCGGCTTCCGATTCCTTTTCAAAAACGAAAGGCACTCGAGGCGTCTGCACCCGAAGCTGGAGGGCGCGCCCTGCCGCCAGCAACGCCACTGCTCGATGCCAAAGGTCGTGCCGTCCCACCTGACGTGAAATCCATGGTAAACCGGATGAAGCCCCGGCAGGAGTAATCCCGCTCTACGAAGTAACCCGCCGTGAACGAAATCGAAAAACGTGTGTTGCAGAGCTTTGAGCATTGGGGCAAAGAGAGCCTCGATCTGCACACCCTCTTCGAAGCCGGTGAGAACGATCCGGAAGCGCGCACCGCGGTGTTTGATGCGGTCGAGCGGCTCGCCAGGGACGGACTGCTTCAGGAAGAAGGAAACGACTTCTACTCGTTGACGGAACAGGGAAGAGAGGCAGTGAAAAGTGAAAAGTGAAAAGCAGGTTTCAAGTTTCAGGTTTCAAGTTTCAAGTTTGGATATTCCAGCTTGAATAATAAACCGGTAATTGAACTTGAAACCTGGACCTGGACCTGGACCTGGAACTTGGAACTTACTTTTCACTTTTCACTCGTCACTCGTCACTGTCGTAAATGCCTGACTACATTCCATTCCTGCCGCACCTGAACGCGGTGCTGAATTCAACCAGCGCTTTGCTGCTCGTAAGTGGTTACAGGTTCATCCGGCTTGGTCGTATCCAGGCCCATCGCAACTGCCAGTTGGCAGCATTGTCTACGTCAGTCCTGTTCCTGGTTTCTTATCTCACCTATCACTTCTACCACGGCGCCACTCGCTTTCCCGGACAGGGGTTGGTGCGACCATTCTATTTCGTGCTCCTGATCAGTCACACAATCCTGGCGGTGGTTATTGTGCCGCTGATCATGATCACGCTCTATCGCGCCGCGCGCGGCGACTTCGTCAGGCATCGCAGAATAGCGCGTTGGACGCTGCCGCTCTGGTTGTACGTTTCGGTTACCGGTGTCATCGTTTACCTGATGCTCTATCATCTTTATCCATCGTCTTGAGATGTAGGGGCGGACCTATGTGTCCGCCCCTGGGGTCGCACACGGGCGTGTCGCGCAGGGCGGACACAGAGGTCCGCCCCTACAAGCTATGTCGGCCGAAAAAACGGAACACAACGGAAACAATCCCGCCGTAAGGATCGCGACACCCGCCGCGAAACGCGTGCGCGCGTCCGGTCCCATTCTGATTCTCGCCATACTTTTCGTGGTTGCCTCTTTTCTCACCTGGTACTTCACCTGGTTTGGCCGCGATCTCTCCGACGTCGATATCTCAAAATATCTGGTTGACGAAAAACACCCGCGCCACGTGCAGCATGCGCTCCTGCAAATTCAACAGCGCATCGAACGCGGTGATGCGACGGCAAAGCAGTGGTATCCGCAAGTCCTCGCCCTTGCGGGAAATCCGGAAACTGAGTTTCGACTGACCGTCGCCTGGGTCATGGGAGCGGACAACACTTCGGAAGAGTTTCACAACTCGCTAAAAAAGCTGGTGGCCGACGCGGAACCAATCGTGAGACGAAACGCCGCGCTCGCGCTCGTGCGCTTCAATGATGACTCGGGCCGGCCGGAACTGCTCGCAATGTTGCAACCGTTCACGGTCACAGCTCCCGCGACCGGCGTCTTGCAGAGCAGCCTTTCGATCGGCGCGCAGGTAAGTCGCGGCACTTTGTTAGGCAGGATTCTTACCGCAGATAATCAGGTGCTGGAGCTGCGTTCGCCATTACTCGGAAAAGTTGATCGCTTAGTGGCCGTTAACGGTTCCAGTCTCACAAAAGGTGACGCAGTTCTGACGATCAATTCAGACGAGCAGAGTCTTTGGGAAGCGTTGCGCGGACTCTCGGTGGTGGGCCGGCGGGAAGACCTGCCGCTGATCGAGAAGTTTGTCAACGGAGCTGAGGCCTCCAGCGATCGCCTAAAACAACAAGCGGCTCTTACGGCAAACGCCATCAAGAGCCGCTCTGGGTAATGCCAACCGGAATTGAAAACTAAGCGGGAACTGTTTCAGGCAGCGGCGGCGCTGGCGGCAGGTCCGGCAGGGTAATGCCGTGCACGGCTTCCCAGTCGTCCGTCGGCACCATCTCAATCGCATCCCAGGGACAACCATCGAGAAACGCGCCGTCCGGACCTTTGCTAATGCATTTCTGGCAGCCGATGCAAAGATACGGATCGACTTCGATTCGTCCGAAGGGCGGATGGTCTTCATCAGGCACCCAGAACATGCACGCTTCGATCGGACAATACTCGATACAGGCCGGCGAGCCAGCGCAACCGGTGCAGCAGTCAGTAGTGATGGCCAGAATTCGCGGACGTTTCTTGCGTGCCGCCTTGCCGTCCCCCTGTGACATGGGCCAATGCTTTTCTACGATATCGAACATTTGTAACCGTCTGAACCACAACCGTCGTTTAGAAAGCGGATTTGTCCGCCTCCGGAGGTAGGGCACAAGTGCCCTATCTAAACGGAGAATGAAAAATGAAAAATCTCAAATGAAAAATGGAAAATTTCTTCGTTCCTGCGAATTCTACCGAATCTAATTACTAAGACCGACTCTAACATAGCTCTGCTAATTTCCTCAACGATTTGTGTTCTTCAGCACCTTCGCTTGCCCACGAGCGCCCGAAGCGTTACAACGTAACACAAAATGTAAACGCAAATCTGGTCGGGAGGCACGGTCATGGAAACTGTATCGGGAATATTTTCGTCACGCGGAGCCGCGGAAGAAGCTGTCAGGGAACTTAGTTCGCTTGGTATTCCAAACGATCGGATTGCGTTGTTAACGCCGGGCATGAAAGACGAGCGCGTCGAACGCGAAGTTCCCACCGCCGACAGCGAACAGCCGGGCATGGGCCAGGCGATGGGTGGAGCGGTGGGCGGCGCAATGGGCGTGGCGGGAGGCGCTACACTCGGCGCGGCGGCGGCGAGCTTGTTGATTCCCGGCGTTGGTCCGGTTATCGCCGGCGGATTGCTCGGCGCCGCACTACTCGGCGCGGGCGGCACGGCAGCCGGAGTAGCCGCCGGCGGGGCCCTCGAAAAGGAACTGGAATCAGGCCTGCCTCACGACGAGCTTTATCTCTACGAAGATGCGCTACGAAAAGGACGATCTGTAGTGGTGGCTTTCCTTGACAATGAAGGAGCGATCTACTCCGCGCGCGGCGCCATGGCCGGCGCTGGTGCTGAGAGCATCGATGAGGCGCGGGAGAATTGGTGGATTGGAATACGCGGCGCCGAGGAGGCGGAATACCAGCCTGAAGGCCGCACTTTTCAGACGGATGAGGCTTCCTATCGCCGCGGTTTTGAAGCTGCCTTGAGCCGTCGCAAAGATTCGAACGTTGACACGGGAGATGAAGCGTTCAAGCGCGGTTACGAGCGCGGACAAGCCTATCAAAAGAACTTGCGGGAGAAGTACCAGGCTTGAGGGACCTGCTGCTGAATCTGGCGGTGCTGATCGGCATCCTCGGTCTGAGCGCCGTCATCACCGGCTGGTTTGCGCGCACCATGTACATTCGCTGTGCAGCTTGCGGAACGCTTAACGCTCGCCGCCGCTCGCAGTGTCGCTCCTGCCAGAAAGACTTGCGATGAAGCCGCTGGTATTTGTAGGGGCGCACCTGTGTGTGCGCCCGGGGGGCGGACACACAGGTCCGCCCCTCCATAATCTAACAATTCGTCTGCGTTGCCAGCTTGCATTGATTTTTGCATCGCTTCTACTGCTAACGCTTCTCCACGCCACGACCATGTCACAAAATCTAAATCCTCCAGTTCCTGCCGAGTGGCTGACGCCGGCCGAAAAAACTGATTACCGCGAAACACCGCGCTACGCTGAAACCATCGAATATTCAAAGCGTCTCGATCAAGCTTCGCCGTTAATAAAGTTTCAGAGCTTTGGCAAGAGCGGCGAAGGACGCGATCTGCCGCTGCTAATCGCCACCGAAGGCGGCACGTTTACGCCGGACGCCGCTCGACACGCGCACAAGGCAGTGATTCTGATCCAGGCGTGCATTCATGCCGGCGAACCGGACGGCAAGGATGCAGGACTTGCGTTGTTACGCGATATTGCAATTACTAAAACGCGCGACGGGTTGCTGAAGAATCTGGTCGTGCTTTTTATTCCAATTTATAACGCCGACGGACACGAGCGCGTCAGTCCTTACAATCGCATCAATCAGGATGGACCAGCAGAGATGGGTTGGCGCACCGCCACCACCTATCAAAATCTCAATCGCGATTACATGAAGGCGGATACGCCGGAAACGCGCGCCTGGTTGTCTCTCTGGAACGCCTGGAAGCCGGATCTGTTTATCGATTGCCACGTGACCGACGGCGCCGACTATCGCTACAACATTACCTATCAACACGAGCATCACGCAGGCGTGGCGGAAAGCGTGCTGGCCTGGGAAAGAAAAGTTATTGACGAACGGGTCGCGCCGGAGACTGAGGCGGCGGGTAATGTAGTTTCGTGGTATTTGGAGTTTATCGACAACCGCGACTTGCCCAAGGGAATTAGAGACTTCAACGGCAGTCCACGTTTCTCAACCGGCTACACGCCAATCAGAAACCGTCCCGGCATACTGATCGAAACGCACATGTTGAAGCCTTACCGGCCGCGCGTAATCGGCACCTACGATTTTCTGCGTTTTACTTTGGCGGAAGTCAGTCGCGATCCGGAGAGTTTGATTGCCGCCGGGCGTGCAGCGGACGAAAAGACGGTGAGTGACGGTCGTACTTACGATCCGGCCCGCCGTTATCCGCTCGATTTTGAGTTGAGTGACCAGGCGACGCCGTACAAGTTAAGAGCGGTTGAGTATCACACCGAGAAGAGCGACGTCTCCGGTGCGGAGCGCGTAATCTTTGGCAAGCAGCCGCTCGATCTTACGGTGCCGCTGTATAACGATTTTCGCGTGAAGACTTCGATCGCACCGCCACTCTATTACGTGGTTCCGGTTCAGTGGAAAGATGTGATCGACGTACTCAAGGCGCACGGCGTGGCCATGCACGCGATTCCGGAAAGCACCACTTTCGAGATCGAAAGCTATCGCTTCACTGACGTGAAGTGGGCAGGCGGTCCGTTTGAAGGCAGGTTGATGCCTTCGTTCAAGGTGGCGGTCGTTCATGAGCAGCGCCTGTTTCCGGCCGGCTCGATGATCGTTCCCCTCGCGCAGGAAGCGGCCAAAGTAGCGATGAATTTGCTGGAGCCGCAGGCGCCGGATTCATTCGTTCGCTGGGGATTTTTCAACGCCACCTTCGAACAGAAGGAGTATGGCGAGGATTACGTAGTGGAAAAACTCGCGCGCGAGATGTTGGCCGCTGATCCGAAGTTACGCGAAGAGTATGAGAAGTTGCTTGCCGGGGATCCGGCCTTTGCGGCCAACGCGCACGCGCGGCTGCAGTTCTTCTATCGTCGCTCGCCGTATTGGGATCCGCAGATGAATCTTTATCCCGTGGGACGCATCACGAAGCCGGTGAAGTTTTAAGTTTCAGGTTTCAAGTTTCAAGTTTCAAGTACTGACCTGATAACCCGCGTCGTTTACTACTGCTCGACACATCCACCTCAACCTTTGGAACTCGAACTTGAAACTTGAAACCTGGAACTTGAAACTCTTTCCCTTATCGTAACCACCGCCACTCCCGCAAAGATCAAAGCACACGCGACGACCGTTCTCGAGTTCCAACGCTCGCCTAACACGAGCGGCGCGAGCCCAAACGCGAGCAGCGGCTGCAGGTAAATATAGACCGCCACCACGCTGGGCGGTACGCGCGTGCTGGCCCAGGCGTTTAGATAATAAGCGCCGACGGTGGGCACGAGAATGATGCCAACCAGCAACAATAAGACGCCGGCTGAAACACCTCCAAACTCTTCGCCACTCCACGAATAAGCGGCGATTGGCAGCGACACCACGGCGCCCACCAGAAAAATCCAGGTGATGACTGTTAACGCGCCGTAGCGTCGGAACAAGTCTCTCGAGACGGCGATGTAGGTTCCATAGCAAAGCGAGCTGCAGAGAACGAAGATGTTTCCGAGCGTCGTTTGGGCAGTGAAGTTTGCGCGCCACGGATCTACGAGGTAGATAACTCCGGCGGCGGCCAGCGCGATCCCAAGAAAGTGACGCAGGGAGGCGCGGTCGTGTCCCAGGACTATGCTCACAATCAGGGTGAAGACCGGAATGGTCGTGGTCAGCAGTGTGGCGTTGATTGCAGTGGTTAACGAGAGGCCCTTAACGAAGAGCAACTGATTCAGTACTACGCCCAGTAAGCTGGAGAGCACCAGCCAGGTGAAGACGCGTTTTGGAAGTCGACGAAGTTCGCCCAGACGCCGTTGCAACAAGGTGAATATGGCAGCCGCGCCAAAGATGCGTAGACCAACCAGGCTGGTGCTCGACATCGAACGCAGCACCACCTTGCCGAAGATGGGCCAGGTGCCAAACATGATCTGGACCAACACGAGGGCAACGTGTGGCGCGATGCGGTGATCTTTTGCGGTTGAGCGAGTTGTCATTTGCTATTGGACGTCTCTGTGCATCCTTTGCGTCCTTTGTGTCTTTGTGGTGGGTAGCAGAAAGACCACCACAGAGACACAGAGGACACAAAGATTGCACAGAGTTCATAAAAAAGGATCGGGCCATTCCCGATCCTTTTCCAAAGCCACAAATTACTAATTTGTTTTCAAACGACCAGAAAGAGCGGGTTCTCCAGAATCTTCTTGAACGTCTGCAGGAACTTCGCTCCAGTGGCGCCGTCTACCACGCGATGATCGCATGACATCGTTACTCGCATCATCTGTCGTATTACGATTTCATTGTTTCGCACCACCGGCTTCGGCGTCATGGCGCCCACGGCCAGAATCGCGGCCTCCGGCGGATTAATAATCGCGGTGAACTCGTCGATGCCAAACATGCCGAGGTTGCTGACGGAGAAACTCGCGCCGAGGTATTCCTCTGGTTTCAACTTACGATTGCGCGCGCGCTCGGCGAGGTCGCGTACTTCTGCGGCGATCGCGCCCAGCGATTTCTGATCGGCGGCGCGAACAATCGGCGTAATCAATCCTTCCTCAATCGCAACCGCGACACCGACGTCTGCATGTTCGTAGTACCTGACGACTCTATCCTGGAACGAAGCATTCACTTGCGGGTGTTGCATCAGCGCCGCGGCTGCGACCTTGATGATGATGTCGTTGACACTAATTTTCAGTTCCGCATCGAGCTCGTTGATGCTCTTGCGCATCTCGGCCGCGCGATCCATTTCGATCTCAGTGGTGAGAAAGAAATGCGGGACCGGTCCTAAGGAGGTCACCAGCCGCTTGGCGATGGTGCGACGCATCTCGCTGGCCGGTTCCTCTCGATAAGCAGAAGCTTCTGCTGTCGCTGCTTTCTGAAAAGAACTGTCAACTGCTCGCAGGTGCCTTTGCGCGGCGCCGCCTGGTGCGGCCGTGGCAGTTTGACCGCTGATTAGTCCTTCAACGTCGCGCTTGATAATTCTTCCGCCCGGGCCACTGCCGCTCACCGAACGCAAATCTATTCCCGACTCGGCCGCCATTCTGGCCGCCAGCGGGGAAACGATCAGCCGCCCGCCGGCAGGAACACTTGCGACTGCTTCTTTGCGTCCGCTGTCAGAAGCTTGGGCGACGGCGGCGGGTTCGGGACTCGCCGGTGGTGGTTCGGGAGCTTTCGAAGTTTCCGAGGCTTTTGGAGCTTCTTCTTCAGCAGCTTTGGTTTTTGCCGCCGGTGCTGCGCTCGCGATTCCGGAAATGTCTTCGTCAGGTTCGCCGATAATCGCAATCAGTTGGCCCAGCGGGGCTGATTCGCCTTCCTGGATCAAAATCTTGCGCAGCACGCCGCTCCCGAGCGCCTGCATCTCCATCGTTGCTTTGTCAGTATCGATCTCGGCGAGTGGTTCGCCCATCGAAACCTTGTCGCCCTCTTTCTTCAGCCAGCGCGAAAGTTGGCCTTCCTCCATGGTGGGAGAAAGCTTGGGCATGATTACCTGAGTTGCCATAAAGCCTCGTGAAAAAGTAAATCGTGAATCGTGACCGGTAAATCGTAAATCGTAAATCGTGAATAGAAGATCTATCAGACTGACGCAGACAACACACTGAAAAACAGTGAATCCAAACCGCTTTTTCTATTTACGATTTACGATTCA
>Ga0207681_10001445_pt1 | contig 15281 bp, 15 predicted proteins | sample KBSS53metaG_FD_184324 | JGI IMG/M metagenome (GOLD analysis project Ga0207681, IMG submission 184324) | Switchgrass rhizosphere microbial communities from Kellogg Biological Station, Michigan, USA - KBS S5-3 metaG (SPAdes) (version 2) | ecosystem: Host-associated > Plants > Roots > Rhizosphere... | reverse complement strand
GTGGCCGCGCGCAGCATCGAGTCGACGAGCGCGCGGCCCGCTGCCCCTTCACCCTCGCTCACCAGACGGCGGGCGCGCTTGTAGACGGAATCGTTGGCCGGTAGCGGTGGGCGCGTCGGCGCGTCGACGTCCTGCGCGCCGCTCGAGCCTGCGAGACTCACGACTGCGGCGAACGCGAAGATGGTGGGGCGGACGAAAGGGTGCATCGGGGGGACGAGGAAAGAGCGACGCTCAGGCTGCGCGGCGCGTCGTCTGGCTGCACAGCGCGAGCACGAGTGTCGTGAGCAGTTGCTCGGGAGAGGAGAGGCGGGTTTCCTTGAGCGCCGCATCGGCGGCGAGCAGTGCATGAAGCGCGGCATCGATCTCTGCGGCGGTCCAGCGCGACGCGTGCTTCGTCCACGCGTTGACTGCTTCGCCCCACGGCCGGAATGGGAATGCGCCGGTATCCTTCAGCAGCGCCATGAGCTCGTTGAACAATCCACGCGGTGCCGTTCCGGCCGCGAGCGCGGCTTCCGCGAATCCGAGCGCGAGCGTCTGGACCGTCAGTGCCATCACGATCGACACCGCGTTTGTTTTCGGCAGCTGGAGGACGATCGGGATCAACCCGATGGCACGATCGACGTTCTTCGCCGCGATGGCATCGAGGAGATCGCCGAGCGACTCGCCACGCCGAACGCCGACGACGTCGGCCACGGCGTGCTCGTCGATCGTCGTCGTGGTCGCATAGCTCGCGAGCTTCTCCAGCTCCACGGCGAGCTGCGCCAGGTCGCCACCCACGGCTTCGATCAGCAGCGTGACCGCCTCTGGCGTGATCGTGCGCCCGAGCGCGTGCTGCGCGTGATAGTTCACCCAGCGCGGCAGTCGGTCGCCGGTGAGCGGCGCGTACTCCACCACGGTGGCGTGCGCGCTCAGCGCCTTGTCGGGCTTCGCCCCGCTCGGCGCGACCAGCACGAGCACGGTGTCGTGCGCCGGTCGCGCGAGGTACCGGTCGAGCAGCGTGCGCGCGCCCTTCTTCAGCTTGTCCACGTCGCGCAGTACGACGACGCGCCGCTCGGCCAGCATCGGCGGAGTGCTGAGCAGGGCATCCAACGACTCGGCATCCAGCTCGCTCGCGCGTCGGATCTCGAGATTGAAGTCGCGCGTGGACGCCTCTACCGCCGCGTCGACGAGATCGCGCGTCGCCTGCTCCTTCAGGAAATCGTCTTCGCCGAAGAGGTAGTAGACCGGATCGAAGACGCGCGTCTTGAGGGCTGCGTGAAGCGCCTTCTCCCCTGCGGATGCCATGGGGGAAATATAGGACGGATCGTGCCCGTAGCGACCGCGCCGACGGCGTGCGCCGTCAGGTCAGGGCGTCAGCGACCTGTGACGTCGCTCGCCAGATGCCAGGGCGCGCGCTGCGCGACGTAGACGGCGCCCCAGATCGGCATCCCCGCGGGCATCGAAGCGACCATCGCCGGGGTGGCGAGTGGCGACGGCTCGGGCTCCGGTGCGGAGGCCACCACGGGTGCGAGCCGGATCGTCGGGTCGGCGTCGTCCGCGAGCATCACGCTCATCGTCAATCCTGCCGCGACCGCGATCCCTGTGGCAAGCGCCACGTAAGTCCCTGTCGAGAACGGGCTCCGGTGGCGCGTCATCATTCCCATCATCAGGCCGGCGGTGGCGTGCTGCCGTGCCTTGAGCGCTCGCTCGTGCGTCAGTCGCATCTGCAGCCGCTCGGTGAATGCCGCAGATGGCTGGATCGATGGCAGGTTGTGCGCGAGCAGCAGCGAGCGTCGAATACGGGTGTCGAGCGCGGCACAGTGAGCGCACAGCCGCAGATGCCGTCCCATCGCCTCGATGTCGACGCCGCTCAGCGTGTCATCGATATACGCGTCGTGCTTGCGTCGAAACTCCCGACAATTCATGCGCGGGGTGGGTTGGGTGACTGGCCATGATGATGTGCCCTCCGTACCCGCGGGACCAGGGGCTGTTCCCGGCCGCTGGAGGGAAGAATGGCAGCGGCGCCCCACATCTGCGGGCGCCGCTACTACTTCACCAATTCACCAATTTCCCGCCGCTCTCAGTCCACCCAGGGCTCGATGATCTCGGCGAAGGCGTTCCGCGCGCGGTTGAGCCGCGACTTCACCGTGCCGAGGTTGCAGTCCGTGATCTCGGCGATCTCTTCGTACGACTTCCCTTCCAGCTCCCGCAGCACGAACACCTCCCGATGGTGCGCCGGCAGCTTCGCGACTGTTTCCGCGACCAGCTCGCGCAGGTGACGCTTGCGGTAGAGATCGTCCGGACGCGCCGTCGTGTCCTCGAACTGAAGTGGGCGATCCTCGTCCTCCCAGCTCCCCTTCATCGTCTGGAACAACACGAGCGGGTTCCGTGAGCGGTTGCGCAGCTCGTTCTTGGCCAGATTGGACGCGATCGTGTATGCCCACGTCGAGAACTTCTTGGACCGGTCGAAGCGGTGCAGATGCCGGTAGACCCGGATGAACACCTCTTGGACGAGATCCTCGGCCTTCTCGCGGTCGCCGATCGTGCGGTAGATGAAGTTGAGCAGCCGCGTCTGGTAGCGCTCGACGAGCTCCTGGAACGCCCGCTCCTCGCCGCCCAGGAACGACGCCACGACGTCCGCGTCGTCCATCCCCTTGAGCTGCTCACGGATCGTCGGCCCACGCTGGGCGACCCGCTTCATTGCGATGTCAGCCATTTATCTATCCCCCCAAGCCTCGAAAGGGTTGCGCTCCGACGAACCAGTGCGAGCTCTCGATGTTGTTCTCTTCGTGCCCAGTACTAAGGCAGAGGACATGCCCATCCAAGACGACCAAAGTCCATCTCATAAGACGTTGTGCCACAATAATTTATTCCACTTCCAGTCCAGCACGCTTAGGGTTTTGCCCTGTCTGATCGTCCTCTTTTCAGTACATGGCACGAGAAAGCCCCTGCCGAGTGTCCACTTTTGACACTCGGCAGGGGCTACGGGTTTTCGCGCTATGGGACCTTCTATATCAAGGGCAGGCGCGCAGGGCGGCCTAAATGATCAGCCCGTCTTGAATCCTGCCGCGAACAGCACACCGAGCGCGGTCTTTCCGTCTACGATCTCTCCTTTCTGGATCAATTCCAGCGCCTCGGACAGCCGCATGATGATCACATCGGCGAACTCATCCGCTTCTCGCGTCGCCTCTCCATGTGTCAGCTCGGTGGCCATGAAAAGGTGGATGCGCTCGTCAGTGAAGCCCGGGGTCGTCACCATCGTGATGAGGGGTTCCATCTGCTTGGCCGTGCAGCCGGTCTCTTCCTTCAGCTCTCGCGCTGCACAATCCGCAGGGGTCTCCCCCGGATCCAGTCGCCCGGCTGGGATCTCGTAGAGGTAGCCGTCCGCCGCGTAGCGATACTGTCGGAGCAACAGTATCTGCGGATCCTCACCCTCGGGATCGGACAGAAAGGGCACGACCGCCGAGGCACCGGAGTGACGCACGATGTCCACCTCGGCCTCGCTCCCGTCCGGATAGCGAATTCGATCGCTGTCCAGCTCGATGATCTTTCCCGTATGGATGCGTTTGCTGCTGATCTGGGCATCCGACGTCGCGCCGCGAGCTCTCGACTCGAGATCGGCGGACGTGACGACGGTCGGCGACTTCTTTTTCTTGCCGCTCATGCTGCCACCTCCGCTCCGTCCGGTGTCACCGTCTCCACCGGTGCTCCATGGATCTCGCCGAGCGGCGTGGCGATCACCGCGGGATCGCCGACCACGACGATGCGTAGCCGGTCGGGATGCAGGTGTCGCTGCGCCGCGCGCAGCACGTCCTCTGTCGTCACCCTGCGGACTCGCACGCGATAGTCGTCGTAGAAGTGCTCGGGGAGGTCGTGGATCACGAGGTTTGAAAGCGCCGTCGCGATCGCCGAGGTCGTCTCGTAGCGGATCGGAAACACGCCGTCGAGATAGCTGGTCGCCAGCGTCAGTTCGTCGGTGCTGATCTCCTGGCTCCGCATCCGCTCGATCTCGTGCAGGATCTCCCGCACCGCCGCACCGGTCACGTCGCTCTTGACGGCCGTCTGGATCATGAACGGCCCGGCCGCGCGCCGCCACTCGAAAGCGGAGAAGGCACCGTACGTGTAGCCGTGCGCCTCCCGCAGGTTGAGGTTGATGCGCGACGAGAAGAGTCCGCCGAGCACCGCATTCATCACCGTCGTCTCGAAGTAGTCCGGATGTCGGCGTGGCAGCCCCGCATGGCCGACGCGCACCTCCGACTGTGATGCGTCCGCCTTCGCGACCACCCGTGCGAGGCGGGTGATCGGCGAGGCGTCGACCGCACGCTCGATCGTCGTCGCGACGTCGCCCTGCCAGTCACCGAACAGCTCGAGCGCCAGCTCTGCAGCGCGGTCCACGCTCACCTCTCCGACGAACACCAGCGTCGTCGACGTCGGTCGATACCGCTCGGCGTAGAAGCCGCGAACCACGTCCCGCGTCAGGGCGCGGACGCTTGCTGCGCTTCCACCAGCGGGGGCCGCGTAGCGCGCGGTCGGTGCGTAGACGGCGCGCGAGAACTGCTCGTCGGCGAGCCCTCTCGGTTCGGCGCGAAGCTGCAGCAGCTCCGCGAGCCGCTCGTCCTTGAGCCGCGCGACTTCGCGCTCCGGGAAATCCGGCGCTCGTAGCAGATCACGAACGAGGGCGAGCGCGTCGGGAAGCCGTTCGGCCAGCACCGTCAGCGAGACGGTCGCCGCATCCCAGTCGGCATGCGCGTCCACCGAGGTGCCGATCCGCTCGAATCGGTCGGTCAGCGCCGCGCCATCCAGCCCCGCTGCACCTTCCAGCAGCAGCTGCGCCGTCAGGGCCGCTACGCCGTCCTGACCTTCCCGTTCGACCGACGCGCCCGCATCGATCACCGCCGTGATCGACACCAGCGGCAGCTTGGTGACGGGCGCGACGACGAGCCGCATCCCGTTTGGTAGCGTGCGCCGATGGAATGCGGGAAAGTGATAGTTGCGCGGCTCGGTCGGAGTCGGTCGAGGCGTCGGCCCACTCGTCTGGGTCGTCGTACCGGTCATCGGGCCCCGACCTCGGCGAGCTCCTGGTTCGCGGATGTCGTCTCGGTGTCGCGCGGCACGTACAGCAGGCTGGCGCGATTGTCGGTGCCGAGGCGTGCGCGCGCGAACGCGTTGACCCGTTCCGGCGTGACTTCGCGATACCGCGCCGCCTGCGTGTTCACGAGCGACGGATCTCCGAAGTACGTCGCGAACAACGAGAGCTTGTCCGCGCGATCCCCCGCCGATTGCAGCGCGACGATCAGCTCGGTCTCGATCAACGTCACCGCGCGCGCCACTTCCTCCGCGGCGACTCCCTCGTCGCGCAGGCGATCGACTTCTTCGTTCACGGCACGCTCGAGTTCCTCGGAAGAGGACTCTGGGCGAGCCGTGACGTCGAGCACGAGCAGGTCGCTCCCCTTGGTGAGATCGTAGGTGAATGACTGCGCCTCGGCGGCGATCTGCCGCTCGCGCACGAGCCGGCGATGCAAGCGACTTCCCTTCTTGAGGCCGAGGATCGCTCCGCACACGCTCGCGGCGTAGTAGTCGTCGCTGCCGAACACGGGCGAGCGAAATGCCAGAAAGAGCCGTGGCAGCACCACGTCGTCCGGCACCACCTCTCGCAACGGCCCGCCAAGAGTCGGCGGCAGTGTCATGTCGGGCAGTGGCGGCTTGCCGGCGCCGCGGGGGATCGGGCCGAAGTGGCGTTCGACGAGTCTCCTGGCCTCGGCGCGATCGAAGTCGCCCGCGATCGAGAGCACCGCGTTGTCGGGCGTGTAATACGTCGTGAAGAACTGCTCGATGTCTTCCAGGCTCGCGGCGTCGAGGTCGCTCATCGACCCGATCAGTGAGTGGTGGAACGGGTGGCTCTGGGGAAAGCACAGTGCCGGTAGACGCTCCCACCAACTGCCGTACGGTTGGTTGTCCATCGACCAGCGCCGCTCGTTCTGCACGACGTCGCGCTGTGTGTCGAGCTTCTGCTGCGTCATTGCCGGCAGCAGATAGCCCATACGGTTCGCCTCGAGCCAGAGTGCGAGTTCGAGCTGGTTCGATGGGACGGTCTCGTAGTAGTTGGTGCGGTCGAGCCAGGTGGAGCCGTTGAGAGTGCCGCCTGCCCGCTGCACGAGCTCGAAGTGCTCGTTGGCACCGACGCTCGCCGAGCCCTGAAACAGCATGTGCTCGAACAGATGCGCGAACCCCGTGCGACCGGCGCGCTCGTTCGCTGATCCGACGTGGTACCAGAGGTTCACGGCGACGATCGGTGCCGTGTGATCCTCGGAGAGGGTGACGAACAGCCCGTTGTCGAGCGTGAACGTGTCGATGGGTATCTGCATTGACGTAAAGTGCATTCGTGAGCCCGCGCAGGGTACCGGGCGGGCGCGCGAGACCTCGCACCTCTCGCGCCAGACGACGACGGGGCCCGCCGATGAGCGGGCCCCGTCGTCGCTGCCTACCTGCGCTGTCGCGTCACGGCGTCGGAGGAGCGCCGAGCACGTCACGCACGTCGCGGGTGACGATCTCCCCCGGCTTGATCGCGCGCACCCCCGTCTCGATCACCTTCCGATCGCCGACCAGGACGATCGTGAGCTTGTCCGGATTCACGTACTGCCGCGCCACGCGCTGGACTTCGGACTGCGTCACTGCGCCATACTGCTGGACGGCCGTCGCGAAGAAGTCCAGCGGGATGCCGTAGGCGATCAGGGGCAGGAACTCGGACGCGATCCCCTGAGTCGTCTCGAAGTTGCTCGGAAGCCCGAGTTGCAGGTACTTCTTCGCCTTCGCGAGATCTTCGGACGAGACGGTGTCGCGGATCGCGCGCAGCTCCTTGAGGAACTCGATCAGCGCCGAGTCCGTCTTCGCCGTCACCACTTCGGCGCTGGCGATGAACGGGCCGGCCGAGCGCCGAAGCCCGAAGCCCGAACCTGCGCCGTACGTGTAGCCGTGCGTCTCGCGCAGATTCTGATTGAGCCGGCTCGTGTACGAGCCGCCGAGGATCGTGTTCATCACCTGCAGCGGGAAGTAGTCGCTCGTCGAACGCGGCGCACCGACGCCGCCGATCCGGAACGACGTCTGCGCCGCCCCCGGTTTGTCGACGATCACGACCGTCGTGCCTTTCGCGCTGCTCGACGTGCTGGTCGCCGGCGTCGGCACGGTCCCTCGAGCCCATGCCCCGAACAGCTCGCGGGCGCGGCGCTCTATGTCGTCGGGCCGGACGTCACCCACGACCAGCAGCGTGGCGTTGTTCGGCCGATAGTAGGTCGTGTAGAAGCGCTGTACCTCGTCGCGTGTGATCGACGCCAGCGATCCCTCGGTGCCGGCCAGCGGCCGGCCGTAGGGGTGCTGCTCCCCGAACACTGCGCTCGCGAACGCACGATCGGCGATCGCCGGCGCACGATCGCGAAGTTGCTGCAGTGAAGTGAGCCGCACCTTGCGCACGCGCTCGAGGTCGGCGTTCGGAAAGTTGGGCCGCAGCGCCACGTCGCTGAACAGTGCGAGCGCGCTGTCGAGCTGCGCGGTCGGTGCGTGGAGCGAGACGTTGCTCTGCTCCCATCCGCTCGTGGCGTTGAGCTGGATGCCGAGATACGCTGCCTGATCGGCGATCTGGAGCGCCGTGCGATTCGTCGTGCCCTCGGTGAGCATCGCAGCGACGAGCGCGGCCGTACCCATCTTGCCGGCCGGGTCGCTCTCTCCCCCCGAGCGGACCTGGAGGATGACGTCGACGAGCGGCAGCTCGTGCTGCTCGAGCACGACGATCTTGAGCCCGTTCGAGAGCTCGCGCGTGCTGATCTGGGGCGGCCGCAGCGATGGTGGTGCAGCGAGTACCGGGGGCTTGGTCAGATCGACCTTCGCCACCGGGGTCGGTGCGGCGGTTGGCGCGGGGATCGGGGGAGGGGTCGTGACCACCCGCGGCCCCGAGCACGCCGTCAGTACGACGGCGGCGCTTGCCCCCACGGCGATGCCGCGGTGCACCCACCCGCGTCGGAGCTGGCTCACTTGGCACCTCCGGAGACCATGAGCTGACGTTTCCCTTCGGGCACCACCGTGAGCACCACCTTTGGCTGGTTGAGGTACGTCGTGGCGACGCGCTGCACGTCCGCTGCCGTCACCTTTTCGTAGCGTGCGAGGTCCTGCTGGACGTAGTCCGGCGTCCCCGCGTTGTAATCGTACGAGGCGAGCTGGTCCGCTTTGCCGAGTACCGACGCGAGCTGGTCGAGGAACGAGGCACGCCGGCTGTTTAGCGAGCGGGCGAGCTCCCGCGGGGTCACACCGTCGCGCGCGATCTTTCCGATCTCTTCGGCCACGAGCGCCGCCATGCGAGCCGGCGTCTGTCCCGGCTTCGGCGTCACCGTGATCTGGAAGAAGCCATCGCGGCGGAGACTGGCCTGAAATGCGTTGACGTCCTGCGCGACCTGCATGTCGAACACGAGACGCTTGTACAGCCTCGAGTTCTTGTCGCCCGCTAGCACGTCGGCGAGCACGTCGAGCACGGCGTCGTCGGGATGGTACAGCTTCACCGAATGCCACGCCTCGTACAGTCGCGGGAGTGTGACCTTGTCCTCGAGCACGAGGAACGTGTCCCGTGGAATGCTGACGGCGGGCAGCGCCGGTGGCGGCGGGACGGCGGGTCCGCGCGGGATCCCGCCGAAGTAGCGGTTCACCCAGGCGACCGCGGAGTCACGCTGGAAGTCTCCGGCGATGACCAGTGTGGCGTTGTTCGGCGCGTAGTAGGTCCGGAAGAATTGCTTCACATCGTCGAGCGAGGCAGCCGTCAGGTCCACCATCGAGCCGATCGGCGGCCAGTGGTAGGGGTGGCCCGCCGGAAAGAGCGCCGCCCCGATCGTCTCGTTCGCCCGTCCGTACGGGACGTTGTCGTACCGCTGCCGGCGCTCGTTCTTCACCACGTCGCGCTGAAGATCCAGCTTCGGCTGATCCATCACGGGAAGCAGGTTGCCCATGCGATCCGCATCGAGCCAGAGCGCGAGTGGAAGCGCGTTGGACGGCAGTTGCTCATAGTAGTTCGTCCGATCGAACGTCGTGCTGCCGTTGTTGTCGGCGCCGACGGACTCGAGCCACTTGTCGAACTGCCCCTGCGGCACGTTCTGCGACCCCATGAACATGAGGTGCTCGAACAGGTGGGCGAAGCCGGTGCGCCCTGGTCGCTCGTCGCCCGAGCCGACGTGGTACCACGTGTTCGCCACCACGATCGGTGTCGAGTGGTCCTCGTGCAGGATCACCTGCAGCCCGTTCGGCAGGGTGAGCTTCTCGAACTGCAGCTTGGGCACGCCCTGCGCGGACGCCGGGATCGCGACGGCGCTCGCTATTAATGCACAAAGTGATACGAAATGACGCGGCATCACCGATCGTTCCTCTCTAGAATGAAGGCCAGTGGCGCTTTCACCGATTCGCTCAATGCGTACTTCCATCGCTCGCTCGGGCTCGCGGCGATCGGGCTGGTCGGCGTCGGGGAGGCATACGGTTCGAGCCCGTGACGCCGTGCGAGGATCGTGAGACGGAGCATGTGGAACGGGTCACTCACCAGCAAGACGTCTCGGCGACCCTGACTCCCCATCAGTGCGGAGACACCGGCCATCGACTCGCTCGTCGTGCGCCCTTCCGTCTCCAGGAGGATTGCCTGGACGGGCACGCCGTGCCGCGCGACGTAGCGCTGGCTCACCGCCGCCTCGCTCGTCGTGTCCCCCATCCCTGTCCCGCCGGTGACGATCATGATCGGTGCCAATCCACGGCGCCAGAGCGCCACCGCGTGGTCTAGCCGTGCCCGCAGCACGGGTGACGGACGCCCGACGTACTGTGCTGCGCCCAGCACGACGATCGCCCCGACGGGCCGCGACTGGTCGTGTCGCTCCCACGCGAGCACGGCGCCGAGCGATGCCACCCAGCCGACGAACAGTAGTCCCAGCCCCGCGAGCGCGAGGCGCACGAGGGGTGGGCGTGTCGAACGCATCTACTGCAAGCTAGCTCTCGCTCGCGCGGCGGCGGTAGGTAAGATCTTGCTCATTCGGTGAGGCCGAGGAGCGCCAGCCAGAAGATGTCGTAGCTGACGCGTGGCTCCCGCGCCGAGCCGTTGGCCACGTCGAGGGCGAGTCCGTCGACGAAGGCTACGGCCGCGTCGGCCATCAGCGGCGCAGGCACTCTCGGGGTCAGATCGAGCTCGGTGAACAGGCGCTCGATCGTGCGAGCGGCGCTTTGGCGCCGATTGCTCGCTGTCGCACGGGTGGCGCGTCGGACCGGTGCCTCGCGGACGAGGGCCAGCTCGGCCAGTGCAGCGAGCTCGCCGCGGCGAAGCTCGCCCTCGAGCCATTGCCAGAGGGCGTCGAGCCCGCCCATGCTGTCGCTCTCGTCGATCGCGGCACGTTCCCGCTCGATCGTCCGGATCCCGATCCGCTCCACGATCTCGGCCAGCAGCCTGGAACGGTCATGATAGTGGTAGTGGAGCAGCGCCTTGCTCACGCCCGCCTCGACGGCGATCGCCGCCATACTGGCGCCGGTCACCCCCTCGCGCGCGATGCATTGAACGCCGGCGTCCACGATACGCACCCGCGCGTCCGCGGAGGCGGCGGCGGCGACGCGCTCGATCACAGCGCGACCTTCCGGTGCGGGACGGGCGCTTCGACCGACGGATACCCTGCAGCGCGAAGCTGCGCCGCGAACGCGTCCTGCGCATCGGGCTCGCCGTGCACCAGGTAGACGTCGGGCGATGTCCGACCACTCGCCGTGCCGGGGGTGCCCTCGTCGCGGACCGCGTCGAGCCATTGTTGGAGTTCGTGGCGGTCACCGTGCGCGCTGTAGCCGGCCAGTACTTCGACGCGTGCTCGCAGCGGGATCTCGTCGCCGAAGACGCGCACCACCGGCGCATGCTCCACGATCCGCCGGCCGAGCGTGTGTTCGGCCTGGAAGCCGACGATGAGGATCGTGTTCCGAGGATCGGACGCCCCGTGCGCGAGATGGTGCAGGATACGTCCCGCCTCCGCCATTCCCGACGCCGCGATGATGACCATCGGTCCGTGCTGGGAGTTGAGCGCCTTCGACTCGGTCGCTTCGCGCGTGTACCGCACCAGCGGAAACTTGAACAGATCCTGAACCTTCTGAATCAGGTCCTCGGTCTGGTCGAAGATCTCGGGATGCATCGCGAAGACCGTGGTCGCGTCGATCGCCAGCGGACTGTCGATGTAGATCGGCACCTCGGGAATCTTCCCCTCGCGCGCCAGGATGTGCAGATCGTAGACGAGCTCCTGCGTGCGGCCCACCGAGAACGCCGGCACCAGCACGCGGCCGCCGCGTGCGGCGGTCTCGCTGATCACGCGCGCGAGCTGCTCCCGCGCGCCAGCGACAGGCGGATGGTCCCGGTTGCCGTAGGTGGATTCGAGGAGCACGACGTCGGCGCCACCGGTCGGCGGCTTCGGGTCGCGGATGATTGGAAGTCCGCGCCGTCCGATGTCCCCTGAGAACACGATGCGCTTTCGCGTGCCCCGCTCCGTGCATTCCAGAGTGAGCGATGCCGAGCCGAGGATGTGCCCCGCGTCGGTGAACGTCGCGCGCATTCCCGGCACCACGTCGAACCACGTGTCGTACGGCAGGCCGACCATGCGATCGACCGCCGTCGTCGCGTCGCGCATCCCGTAGAGCGGCGGCACCGCTTCGCGCTGACGCCTCGCGAGAAACTCGGCGTCCTTCTCCTGGATGTGCGCCGAGTCGGCGAGCATCACGGCTGAGAGATCGCGCGTGGCTGCCGTGCAGTAGATCGGGTTCGCGTAGCCGTGCGCCGTGAGCAGCGGGAGCCGCCCCGCATGGTCGATGTGCGCGTGGGAGAGCACGACGGCGTCGATCTCGCGCACCTCCAGCGGCAACGCCGCATTCTTCGCCCGCGTCTCGCTGCGACGCCCCTGGAACATGCCGAAGTCGAGCAGCACGGTCTTTCCGTTGATCCGCACGATGTGACAGGAGCCCGTCACTTCACGAGCGGCGCCGGCGAACTCGATTTCCATGGTCGCGTTGGGACAGGTGGATCAGCTCTCGCCGTCGCCCGGGCGCTCGAACACCAGCGTGACGCGGTGCTCATCCTGCGACATCATCGCCGGTCGCCATCCGCCGCGGCTTCGTTCGTTCAACAGATCGGTGAGCGCATCCTCGTCGTCGCGCGCATGGCGCGTCAACCGCAGCATCACCGCTTGGTATTCTTTCATGGGCGCGAAGTTAGTAGCTTCTGGCCCATGGACACCACCCCTGCGTTCCCGACGCTGCGGATCGTCTCGCACCCGCTCGTGCAGCACAAGGTGTCGCTGCTCCGCGCGCGGACGACGCCGACCAAGATCTTCAAGGAGCTGGTCGATGAGATCGCGACGCTGATCGCGTACGAGGCCACCAGCGAGCTCGCCCTCGAGCCGGCCCCTGTCGAGACGCCGCTCGAGCGCACGACGGGGATGCGGGTGAGCGGGAAGAAGCTCACGCTCGTGCCGATCCTGCGCGCCGGACTCGGGATGGTCGAGGGAGTCGCACGTCTCGTCCCGTCGGCGCGCGTCGGACACATCGGCCTCTATCGCGATCACGACACGCTCGAGCCGGTCGACTATTACTTCAAGGTGCCCGGAGACGCAGCCGAGCGAGACTTCTTCCTCCTCGATCCGATGCTGGCGACCGGTGGCAGCGCGGCGGCGGCCGTGACCTCGCTCAAGCGCGCCGGTGCGACCCGAATTCGCTTCCTCTGCCTCGTGGCCGCCCCCGAAGGAGTTCGCCGCCTCGCGACGGCCCACCCCGACGTGGTCGTGTACTGTGCCGCGCTCGATCGCGAGCTGAATGCACAGGGGTACATCCTGCCGGGACTGGGCGACGCGGGGGACCGGTTGTTCGGCACCAGGTAGCCCGCCGCAATACACGAAGGGTGCACTCGCCGGCCGCGAGTGCACCCTTCGTTTCTGGTCGGGCGACGGACGCGCTAGGCGTGCGACGTCATCCGAACCACTCGCGCGGACAATCGCGCTGTTGGCGCGCCGCGTCCAGCACCCACTGCTGCGTGCTGAGGTCCGTGATCTCGGCCGGGACGCGGTTGAACCACGTCGTGGCCTGCCTCGTATCGCCGACGCGCCGCCAGAGCTCGCCCACCAGGTAGGTGAGCACGGCGCGTTCCTCACGTGCGACGCCGTCGAAGCTCGACAATGCTTCCTCGAACTTCCATGACGCCTTGCGACGGAAATAGCGCTCGGCCTCGGTGTCGGACTCGTCGACACAGCACCACGCAGCGCGCAGGAGCAGGTCGGCGATGTGCCGGGCGTCCAGCGCCTGCCATTCGGCCACCTTCGCCGCGGCCTCGTACTTCTCGGAGCCGAGCACCGCGCCCGTCGAGATCTGTGGGGCCAGCTCGTTCCACACGTGTTCGCGCAGACCCGCGCTCACGTCGGCCTCTTCGGTGAAGTCGCGCTCCGCCCCCGAGTACCCGCAGCGATTGCACATGTGAATCAGAAACGGCAACGGCTGCGTACCGGCGGCGCGCTCGTGGAAGTCGGTACGCTTTCCGCCGAACGAGTTCGTCGAGATGACCTGTTGCGACTTGAAGCGCGTGTCGCAGATCGGGCAGCGCAGTTCAATCTGCTGAAGCGTCGTCATGACCCTGTGTCTCCCAGCCACGTCCCCGGACGTTCCCTTCCGCCGGTGACAAAGGAAAAATTCGTGCCAGCTTGGCTGCCGCTTCGCGATGGCGTCCGATCGGTGGCGGCGTTTTCGGCGGAGTTGACGAGGCGCGCGGCGCACGCCGCGTGTGTGCGGACGTGAAACGATCTCTTGTTCGGGTCATCGGCCGCCGCTATCATACCGCGTCCGTTGCGCCCGCAATTCGGCGCCCCCGTCGCTGATGGGTTCTGCGCTGGTCTCCCGCAGGTCGCTTCCCGGTCGAATGCTGATCAACCTGCTGCCGGATTTTTTCGCCGTACTGGATAGCACCGATCGCGTCGCCGCCTACCAGCGTTACTTCGAAGCCCACCGCAGAATCCTCGAGCCGTACTGGCACAACTACGTCGTCGACCCCGACGGCCCCCACTTCGGCGACGTCATTCGTGCCACCGCGCTCGCCGATCGCACCGACCTGCGGGAGATGCTCGAGCGGACCGACGTCGTCGCCCTCGCGCGGTCTACCGAGCAGCGATGCGGCCGTCTGCTCGAGCAGGACGCCGATGTGCAGGTCGTGCTCATGGTCGGCGTCGGTGCGGCGAACGCCGGCGAGCTGGTGGTGGAGGGAACGGGAATCGCCTTCGCGTGCCTCGAGCATTTCACCTCCGTCACCAACCCTGACACCCAGGGACTCGGTCTCGATCCGGAGTTGCTTCCGCTTTGGTTGGCCCATGAGTTCGCTCATGCCATTCGCTACACCTCGCCTACCAGCCGCAGCGAGATGCGCGCGCTGATCGAGGAGGCCGGGGGCTATTACTCCTATTGGGAGACCGGGCGTCTCGCTCCACTGCGAGAGCATCTCGTGAACGAGGGGTTGGCCGTTCAGGTGTCGCAGGCGATCAGCCCGGGTCATGCCGCCTGGGAGTATTTCGGCTTCGGCCGCCGCCAGTACGCGCGGGTTCGCGAGCTCGAATCTGTCATCGGGCGCGCCGTACTCGAGGACCTCGATCGCGCGGGGCTGGGCCTTCGACTGCGCTATCTCTCCGGCGGCATGAGCGACGAAGCACGCACGGTCGATCGATACGTGCTACCCGAGCGCAGCGGCTATTATCTGGGCGCTCGAATGGTCGAGGCTGCAGTGGCGGAGCGTGGGTTGGCGTGGGCCATCCGCGCACCGGCCTCGGAGCTCGGCGAGCTCGCGCGCGGGGCTGCTGCATCGGCCTGAGTCCGCCCGCGACAGCCGATCACTTCCCGACGCAGAACTGACGGAACACGACGTCCAGGATGTCGTCGGTGTGGACGACACCGATCAGTTCGCCCAGTGCATCCGCAGCGTGACGCACGTGGATCGCGGCGATGCTCATCGGGAGCGCGTCAGCAACGAGCGCCTCGTCGAATGCCTCGAGCTCCCGGGCGGCCGTCGTGGCGGCGGCGCGATGCCGCGCACGCGTGAGGCCGGGTGCGTCATCGCTTGGCAACACCCCATGCTCGGCGGCGAGCCGCGCGTCGATGGCCTCGAGGAGCGCGGCAAGCCCTTCCCCCGTGCGTGCGCTCACGGCGATGGCGTGGTCGAATTGATGACGTTCTGCTACTAAATCGACCTTCGTCAGCACCCCGAGCACCGGGGCCTCGGTGTGTCTCTGCACCTGTCG
>Ga0207681_10001441_pt1 | contig 15307 bp, 18 predicted proteins | sample KBSS53metaG_FD_184324 | JGI IMG/M metagenome (GOLD analysis project Ga0207681, IMG submission 184324) | Switchgrass rhizosphere microbial communities from Kellogg Biological Station, Michigan, USA - KBS S5-3 metaG (SPAdes) (version 2) | ecosystem: Host-associated > Plants > Roots > Rhizosphere... | reverse complement strand
CCAGTTGGTGTTGCTGGGGTTGCCTGTGGGGTAGCCGAGGCGATCGAACGCGGTCTTGCTCAGATCCAGGTGGCCGCCGGCGTTGGCCTGGCAAGCCGTGTTGCCGCCGTCGCTGCCGTAGGGACACTCGTCGATGATCGTGGCGATGATCTTGGTGCCGTTCTGGCCGGTGATCTCGACGCACTCGCCGCAGTGGCTCTTGGTGTCGAAGCCGTTGTTGCCCGGGATGGCCGCGAAGTACGTGGCGGCCGCCGGGCTCATGCTCGCGATGTTCTCGACGGTGTCCGTGGTGCCGTTCGCGGTGCCGTAATAACCGCACGCTGTCCGGTAGCCGCTGCCGTCGCGCGCGGTGCCCTGCGCGAAGTTGTACCAGGTGAACGATCCGTTGCCCGAGTGGTTCTGCAGCGTGCACTGCGTGGGCGCCGGCATGCCGCCGGTGCCGGCCGTTCCACTCGAGCCGCTGGCGCCGCTCGCGCCGCCGCCGCCCCCGCCGGTGGTGCCGCCGCGGCCTGCGGTACCGCTCGTTCCGCTCGCGCCGGCGGTGCCGGTGGTACCGCCGCGGCCTGCGGCGCCGCTCGTTCCGCTCGCGCCGGCGGTGCCGGTGGTGCCGCCGCGGCCGCTCGCGCCCGCCGTGCCGGTCGTTCCGCCGCGGCCGCTCGCGCCTGCCGCGCCGGTCGTCCCGCCACCGCTGCTCCCCGAGGTGCTGCCGCCCGCGCCGCCGCCGCCGCTCGCGCCCAGCCCTGAAGCGCCGCCGGTTCCCGCGCTGCCGCTGGTGCCGGCGTCGCCGGAGGTGCCGGCGTTGCCCGAATCACCGGCGCTGCCGGTGCCGCTGGCGGCGCCTCCCGCGCCCGTACTCGGGTTGGTGGTGCCGACCTGGCCCGGCCCACATCCGAGGACCAGCCCCATTGCGATCACGCCCGCCCCTGGCAACCAACGGAAGAGGCGAGGGCGTCGTCGCATGCAGCTGCTCCTTGAGAAAGTGAAGTGAATTTAAAGACTTCCGCGATCGCGCGAAAGCGAAGCGCACATGGTAGCACATGCGAACGCTTGACCGAGTCCCGCTTCATCATCAGGTTTTCCCGTAAGGGTTTCGCGGGAGGTGGGGTGATGTTGGGCAAGTGGAAGGGCCTCTGGGTGGTGGTGGCGCAGGTCGCTCTGGTGACGGTGCCTGTCGCAGCGCAGGATCGGCCAACGGCGACCGGTCCCGATCAGGAGCTGGTGATGCGGTTGCACCAGCTGGGTCAGGACGAGATCGCGCTGGGGCAGCTGGGCGAGGACCGCGGCGTCACCGCGCGCGTGAGGAAGTTCGGGGCGACGATCCAGAGGGAGCAGGGCGCGAATGACGCCGCGATGCTCGCCTACGCCGAACGGAAGAACATGAACCGCGCGACGGTCACGGCGCAGGGCGGCGCGCTGGAGCACCGCGCGCTGGCGCTGGCGCCGGTCGCGAACAGCCCGAGCGCCCAGTTCGATTACAACTTCGCGATGCAGGTGGTGACGGATCACCAGGCATTCATCGACGCGGCATCGGCGGCGGCCCGCCTGGCGCGCGATCCGGAGCTGAAGGCGCTGATCGGCAACGTGCTGAAGGTCCAGACCGATCACCTGGTGTCGGCGCAGGCGCTGCTCGCTGAGACGCCGCCTCCGGCCCCGCCGCGCGTGGTGGGGTTGCCGGCGTTCCCGGCGGGCGTGAGCCGGACGCAGACCGGCGCGGATGTACCGCCGCCGGCGGCGCTGCAGCCGGGGGCGTTGAACCGGTAGGGGCGTCTACGTTTACGTCCACGTCCGCGTCAGCGTCAGCGTCAGCGTCAGCGTTTGAGTGTTGACAGGGCGTGCATATGCACGTATATGCATATGCATGGCGATGCAAGCGACGGCGCGTGCGGATCTGTTCGGGTCGCTGGCTGATCCGGTGCGGCGGCGCATCGTCGAGGTGTTGCGCGGCCGCGAGAAGCCGGTGAACGACATCGTTGCCGAGCTGGACATCCACCAGTCGGGCGTCTCGCGCCACCTGCGCATCCTCAACGAGGCGGGGTTCGTCAGCGTTCGCGCCGACGGGCCCCGCCGGCTGTACGCGCTGCGGGCCGAGCCGTTTCGCGAGCTGGACGCGTGGATCAGCCGCTACCGCAGTCTGTGGGAGGCGCGGCTGGACCGGCTGGGGGCGGAGCTGGAACGCAGGAAGAAAGCGCGCACGCCGCGCAAGGAGAAGACCCGATGAGCAGGCGAACGATCACGATCGAACGGACCTACAACGCCGCGATCGACGACGTGTGGACGCTGTGGACGACCGCGGATGGGATCGAGTCGTGGTGGGGCCCGGACGGATTTCGCGTGAAGGTCCGCAAGCTCGAGCTGCGCGCGGGCGGGGCGCTGCACTACGACATGATCGCGATGGCGCCCGACATGATCGCGTTCATGAAGCAGGCCGGCATGCCGGTGTCGCAACCGTGCACGGCGTTCTTCACGGACATCACGCCGCCGCGGCGGCTCGCGTTCACCCACGTCGTCGACTTCGTGCCGGGCGTCGATCCGTACGAGAGCGCGACGGTCGTCGAGCTCAGCGCGCACGGCGCCGACACGCACCTGGTGTTGACCGTCGAGGCGATGCACGACGAAGAGTGGACGAACAGAGCGGTTTCCGGCTGGCAGATGGAGCTGGGCAAGCTGGCCCAGGCGCTGGGCAAGAAGTCAGCGTGACGAAAGGAAGGATCATCATGGAGACGATCACGACGTGCCTGTGGTTCGACGACAAGGCGGAAGAAGCCGCGAACTTCTACCTCTCGATATTTCCCAACTCGAAGATCAACGGGGTGGCGCGCTACACCGAGGTCGGGCCCGGCAAGCCGGGCAGCGTGATGACCGTCGACTTCGAGCTGGACGGCCGGCATTTCGTCGCGCTGAACGGCGGCCCGCTGTTTCCGTTCACGGAGGCAGTCTCGCTGGTCGTCAACTGCGAGACGCAGAAGGAGATCGACCACTACTGGGACAAGCTGTCGGCGGGCGGCAAGATCCAGCAGTGCGGCTGGCTGAAGGACAGGTACGGCCTGTCCTGGCAGATCGTGCCGGCGCTGCTGGCGACGCAGATGCGGAATGGCGATCCCGCGCGCTTGAACCGCGTGATGAAGGAAGTGCTCGCGTCGGTGAAGCTGGACATCGCGAAATTGCAGGCGGCGTACGGCTAGGGCGTCGCCGGCGCCGTCGCTGGGCGCCGTCGCTGACCTTCCGCCGCGCGCCGGCGCTATCATGCCGGCATGGACCTGGCGGAGAGGCATGTGGTGATCACGGGCGCCGCCGGGGGCCTCGGCCCGGCGGTCGTCGAGGCGATGATGGCCGCCGGCGCCGTCTGTCACGTGCCGGTGCGCGACGACGCGGATCGCCTCCCGCGCCACGCGCGCATCCTGGCCGTCGAGGGCGTCGACCTGGCCGACGAGGCTGCGGTGATGCGGTTCTACGCGCACTGCCCGCCGCTGTGGGCGTCGATCCACCTCGCGGGCGGATTCAAGGCGGCGCTGATCGCCGACACGTCGCTGGCCGATCTGCGGGGACAGCTGGACGTGAACCTCGCGACCGCGTTTCTGTGCAGCCGCGAGGCGGTGCGCAACATGCGCGTGAAGGCGGCGGGCGGGCGCATCGTCAACGTCAGCTCGCGCGCGGCGACGGTCGCCACCGGTTTCTCGGTCGCCTACACGGCGTCGAAGGCGGCGGTCAGCGCGATGGTGCGCGCGCTGGCCGACGAGGTGGCGGAAGAACGCATCCTGGTGAACGCCGTGCTGCCCGGGACGATCGACACGCCCGCCAACCGCGCCGCGATGCCGATGGCCGATCACCGCAAGTGGACGACGCCGGCCGAGATCGCGGCGACGATCGCCTGGCTGGTGTCGCCGGCGCAGACGGTGACGTCGGGCGCGCTGATCCCGGTCGGGTGGACCTAGTCGCTCCGCGCCGAAGGCGCGGTCTGCGACTATTGTTTTTTCAGGTAGCCGCACTCCCGCGCTTCGCGCGGGAGCGGCTAGTTCGCGACCAGCGTGACGTTGTCGATGCAGACGGTGCTGGTGCCGGCGTTCATGAAGTAGAACGCGAGGCCGGCGTTGTTGCTGGCCGTCGGCGTGAAGTTGTCCGTGAAGGTCTGCGGGCTGCTGCTGATGCCGTGGTCCGATTCATGGATCGCGTTGAAGGGTGACGCGGCCTGGCCGACCTTGAGGTGAACCGTGCCCGCCCCCGACGCCTGGTATGAAATTCGATACGGCGTTCCGCTCATCAGCATCAGCGGCATGCCCGCCGGCGCGTCCCAGCCGACCAGCGTCGCCGAGCTGGGGCTGCCGACACAGTAGGCGCCGTTGTTGACGTTGCCGGTGCCGCCTTCCGTGTGCCAGTTGGTGGCGCCGCTCGAGAAATCGCCGTTCGCGATCAAGCTTGTGCCCGATCCCGACCCGCCCGCGCCGGTGGTCCCCGCGCCGCCCGAGGTTCCGGCGTTCCCCGTCGTCCCGGCGGCGCCGTTGCCCGCCGCGCCCGTGGTTCCGGCGGCGCCCGGCCCGTTGTTGCCCGCCGCGCCCGTGGTTCCGGCGGCGCCCGGCCCGCTGTTTCCGGCGCTGCCGGTCGTGCCCGCGCTCCCGCTGGTCCCCGCGGCGCCCGGCCCGACGTCACCGCCGGCGCCGGTGGTCCCCGCCGCGCCGCTGCCCGTGCCCGCGCTGCCGGCGGGCGAGATGTCGCCGCCCGTGCCCGTCGTACCGGCGTTGCCGGTGGCCGGGCCACCTCGGCCGCCGGGGTGACTGCAGGCGACCAGCGCCAGGCCGCCCGCCGCGACGAGTGACAGCGTCACCCGTCCGATTCGAAGAGCGCGGTTGACAGTTAAAACGACGCGATGACGCATACGTGATGAAGACAAGCGAGGCCGCCATTATGGCACAATCGGCCGGTATGCCCGCGACGTTCGGGGCCGGGATGGATGCACCGGGGCGCATCAGCGCGCGGTCGCGCCGCGTGGCGCTGGCGCTGGCGGCGCTGCTCGGTTTCATGCTCGTCGCGCCTTCCATCGCGCGCGCTTCCGGAAATGACGTCGTCGCGGCAGCGGACGACGACACGCAGCCCACCCCCGAACAGCTCGAACGCACCGCCAGCCGCCTGCGCGCGGAGGCGCGTTTGCACGCACGCGACATCGACGGCGCCGACGACGGCGGCCTGGCGGGTCTCGGATCGATGTTCGGCGGCCGCGGGGGCCTGTTCGGAACGGTGCTGATGGCGGCCGCGTTCTACTTCTTTTTCATGCGCGGCCGCGCGGGCACCGCGACGCCCGGCTGGGGGTCGTACTACCTGTTCTGGATCGTGGCGCCGGCGCTGCTGGCCGCGGTCTCGTCGCATCCCGAATTCCTGGCGGTCATCGTGGTCGGACTGGTCGCGCGCCGCTGGCTGCCCGATCCGATCATGTTCCTCAAGCACCGGGCGCGCGTCCGGACGCTGATGATCGACATCGACACGAACGCGAGCAACGCGACCGCGCGGCGCGATCTCGCAAAGATCTGGCTGGAGAAGCACCGCCCGCGGCGGGCGTTGCCGCTGCTGGAGCAGGCGATCGCGCGCGATCCGAGCTCTGTCGAGCTGCTGTTTCTCTCCGGTGTGGCACACCTGCTCGCCGGCCAGCACGAGAAGGCGGTCGAGGCGCTGGTCTCGGTCACGCATCGCGAGCCGAACTTCCAGTACGGCGAGCCCTTCCTGCGCGCGGCGGACGCGCTGATCGCGCTTCGTCGCTGGGACGACGCCGACGACGCGCTGGAGCGTTACGTGAAGATCAACAGCTCCAGCATCGAGGCGCGCTGCAAGCAGGCGCGCGTCTGCAAGGCGCGCAACGACATGGACGGCGCGCGCAAGGCGCAAACCGATCTGAAGGCCGTCTGGCGCTCCCTCCCCGCCTACCAGCGCCGCCGCCAGCTCGGCTGGTACCTCCGCTCGCTGTTTTGACTCTTACTCCCTCTCCCGCCTTGCGGGAGAGGGTTGGGGTGAGGGCAAGCCGCTTGCGGGCGACGCGCGCGCGGGAGGGCACGCGCTACTTCCGTTTCTCGTACGTCCCCACGAGCTGCGCCTCCGCGAGCACGTGCCCCCGCATCGCTTTCTCCAGATCCGCCTTGGTCGGCTTGCGCAGCTCGGCGAGCGCCGCGTCCAGCGCGTACAGCTTGAAGAAGTAACGATGGCGCCCGATCGGCGGGCAGGGGCCGCGGTAGCCGGTGGTTCCGAAGTCGTTGACGCCCTCCAGAGTCTCCGCCGGCAGGTCGGCCGTCTTCGCGCCTTCGGGGAGCGCGCTCGTCGCCGCGGCCAGGTTGTAGAGCACCCAGTGCACCCAGGTCGTCTTCGGCGCGCGCGGATCGGGCGCGTCCGGATCGTCGACGATCAGCGCGAAGCTCGCGGCGCCCGCGGGCGCGTCCGACCAGGCGAGCGGCGGGGCCGTGTCAACGCCCTGGCAGGTGTGCTTCGCGGGAATCGCGGCCTCGTGCTCGAAGCTGGCTGAACGCAGCGAAAACGCCATCGACGACCTCCCTCCGGATCGGCGGGAACTTGCGCCCGCGAGCGGTGTCCGTCAAGACGTGCCGACGGCGTTGCGTCTGGTCGTGATGTGGATGGTGGGCGCGCTCGCCATCGCCGTCGCGTGGTGCCTGCACGCGCAGCCGGACCAGCCATCAGTCGTCAGCCCGATCCCGCCCGCGCCGGCGCCGGCGCCGCTGTCCGCCGCGCCGGTCGTCGATGCGTCCCGCGTGGCTGTCATGAAATACCTGCGGGAGCGCTACGACTCGTACGCGAACGCACCCCTGGTCGAGATCAATGATTCAACGCTGCGCCACTTCTTTCCCGACACGCGATTCTTCGCGACGAAGCTCGAACCCGGAGTGACGTCTGGATTGATTTATTGGCGAGAAAATCTGCTGGTGTCGTTCAGGCGTGCCCACTGCCGGGACGACATTCACAGCTGGCCCGTGGACAGGAACGACGCGTCGCCGCAGGAGTTCCTGGCGCAATTTCTCGGCCTCTCGGCGTCGACGTTCCTCGAGAGGTGCGAGGTCGCGCTCGGTCTGGGACAGCTTCTGGCGGCGGTGACAGAAGGCGGCGGCGCCCGCACGTCGACCCGTTGCTTCAAGGACACGCACGCCGAGATCCGGCGCGGCCGCGAGCCCTGGCGCGACGTGTTCGTGTTCAGCGCCAACGGACGCGTCAGTCGAATCGCGATCTATCAGAAAGACCACAGCCTGGCGGCCAAGGTTTCGTCGGACTGAGCGACGGTCGAGTTTCGAACCCCTAGACGTCAATCCCTGACTCGCGCGTGTTCAGGATCGCACCGGAATTGTTGCGTGTGGACGCGCTGATTACGGTCGGGGTTATGACAAAACAACTCACGAAGCTCATGGTAGCCGTTGCATTTGCCGGTGCGGTTGTCGCCGGGACGATCACGTCGTGCGACGACGATAGCAACAACGTCAGCACCGGCGTCGCAGGGACTGGCGGAGGGGCTGTCGGCGGGACCGGCGGGAACAACACCCAGACGTACAGCATGACGCTGACGGCGTCGCAGGAGGTGCCGGCGAACGGCAGCACCGCCACCGGCGACGTCCAGGTGATGCTGAACAAGACGACCGGGGCGATCACCGTTACCGGTTCGTTCACGGGCCTGACCTCGAATGCGACCGCCGCCCACATCCACGGGCCGGCTGCGGTCGGTTCGACGGCGCCGGTGATCGTGCCGCTGACCGTGCCGTCCTCGCTGGCAGGCACCGTCACCGGAACGGCCACGATGAGCACGGTGCAGATGAACGACATGCTCAACCAGATGACGTACGTGAACATCCACTCGATGCAGTACCCGGACGGCGAGATCCGCGCTCAGATCAAGTAGCGGTTACTTGAGCGGCCCGACCAACCACGCCAGGTTGGCGTAGGTCGGCGGGAACAAAGCCAGCGCGAGCCCCAGCCACAGCAGGGGCTCGCGCGTGAGCGATCGGCGGGTCTGCTGCGCTTCCAGCACCGCGTCCCAGAAAAGGTAGACCATCGCCAGCTCGATGGTACCGGCGATGACCGGGATGTAGTTGGTCGCCGCGGCGGCTCCCCGGCGCGCCAGAAGCTGGTGCACGAGGAACAGCAGGAAGAGGCCCACGCCGATGCGCAACACGCGGCGTGCGCCGGTGAGCGGGCGGTCGGGCAGGTGCCGTTCGACGCCCGCATCGCGCCAGTGCCTGCGAAGCAGACCGTAGGTGGCCAGCGCGATCGCGACCGCGAGCGCGGCGCCCAGCGTGGGCCACACCTCGAAGCGCGCGCGCGTCAGCACGCGGCCGTCGCCGAGCGGCTGGGTTCCGAACGCGGTGAAGGGCAGCGTGTCCTCGGCGGCCATCGTGCGCGGGACCAGCGACTTCAGCGCCGCGAACAGCACGATCGCGGTCGCCACCGCCGCCAGCATCGCGACGGCGCCGCGCCAGACGCGCTCTTCGGGCGGCAGCTCGAACGCCGCCTGCGGCGTCTTCTTGAACTGCGCCGCCAGCGTCGCCAGCTGATCGCCCAGGGTCTTCGCGTCGGGGGTGCGCCGCGCCGGATCCACGGCGGTGGCGCGCGCGATCACCGCGGCGATGCCCGGCGGCACGACCGGCGCCGCGCCGCCGTCGGCAGCAGTATCGGGATATCGGCCCGTGAGCATGTGCCGCAGCAGCGCGCCCACGGCGTAGACGTCCATGCGCGGATCGGGACGCGCGCCGGCCCGCGCCTCGGGCGCCATGTAGCCGGGTGTTCCCAGCACCATCGACGGGCGCGTCAGGGGCCCGTCCTCGGGCGACGGATCGATGAGGCGCGCGATGCCGAAGTCGCTGAGGCGCGCCCGGCCGTCGTCGCCGATCAGGACGTTCTCGGGCTTGATGTCGCGGTGGATGATGCCGCGGCCGTGCGCGTACGCCAGCGCCGCGCACAGCTCGCCGGCGATCGCCAGCGCGTCCGCGGCGGGCAGCGGCAGCCGGTCGGCGATCGATCCGCCCGACACCAGCTGCATGACAAGGTACCCGTCGCCGTCGGGCGTGGTGCCGAAGTCGTGCACCGCGACGATGCCCGGGTGCTCCAGCCGCGCCAGCGTCCGCGCCTCGCGCGCGAAGCGGGCGCGAAAATCGGGATTGGCGGCGCTCTCGGGGCGCAGCACCTTGACCGCCACGGCCCGTCCCAGCTTCTCGTCGCGCGCGCGAAACACGCGCCCCATGCCGCCGCGCCCCAGCTCGGCTTCCAGAACCAGGGCGTCCGTCCCCAGGCGCGGCAGAGCGCCGCCCGCGGCCGGGTCCGGCGCGCCGTCGCCGCCGCCCAGATCCGCGAGCAGGCAGCGCGGGCAAACCGACAGGCGCCCGGACGGATCCAGCGCGCCGCAGCGCGGGCAGGCGCCGGCGGTCGCGGCGCTCACGCGGTCAGCGCTTTCAGCAGATCGCCGAGCTCGGCCTCGGCCTCCTGCGGTGTGTGCACGGTGTCCGCGATGCGCGCCAGCAACAGCTCGCGAAAGCGTCCGCGCGCGCGGTGCACGAACGACTTCAGCTGCGGTACCGTCATGCCGTGCTCGGCGGCCAGCGTCTCGTAAGGCGGCGCCTCGCCGAACCGGAACAGCTGGCGCACGACGGCGACCGGGCCACGGCGCGCGCCCGACGCCAGCTCGGCCTCCAGCTCGCCCAGCGCGCCCTCGAACAGGCCCAGCGCCCACTCGCGATCGAACGCGGCGGTCGGATCGTCGGGCGCGGCCCCGATCACCGCCTCGACGTCCTCGAACGCCAGCGCCGCCCGCCCGCCGCCCCGCTTCTGCGCCGATTCCTCGGCGTGCAGGTTGGCGAGGTAATGCGCCAGCGCGGTCTTGAGGTAAGCGCGCAACCGCCCGCGCCCCGGATCCAGACGCACCAGAAAATCGCGCTCGAGCAGGTGAACGAGAAATCCCTGCACGACGTCCTGGGCGCGATCAGGCGGCAGCCCCTGCTTACGCAGGTGCACGTACAGCGGCTGCCAGCGCGACGTCACCAGTTCGTCCAGCACGGTGCGCCGCAGCTCCGCGTTGCCGCGCGCGGCGACGATCTTCGTCCAGCGCGTCTCCGGGAAGGCGTCGGGCACGCATCATTATAGGCGCGGACCCGCCGCGACCGCGGGTTCCTCGTCGGCCGCCGGCGCCTGCTCCACCCGCTGGCGCAGCAGCTCGAGCAGCCGATCCTGGCCCCGCTTCATGATCGTGTCCTGCAGCCACCCGAAGTAGAACGCGGGCGCCAGGTGGCGCCGCCACGACACGTCGCGCGTCAGGACGGTGCCGCCGCCGGGCGCCGGTTCCAGCCGGTAACGGGTGTCGGTCAGCGTCAGCCAGTCGTCGACGCGCTCGGGGCGAAAGCCGTAGTTCGGCCCGCGCCCGAGGCGGGTGATGTGGAAGGCGAGGTCGTCGATCTCGTAACGGTCGATCTGATACGCCAGCACGCGGCCGGGGACCCATTCCGTGATGTGCCCGTGCGCGACGCCGTGGCTGAAGACGGCGCGCACGCGGCCGTTCGGCCCCGCCGTGTCGACGTTGAAGCGCGTCGGCACCGGCAAGCCGATGCTGATGAACCACTGCCAGCGCGACTCGACGACGATTGGGCGCGCGGTCAGCGCGGCGAACACGCGCTGGGGCGGCGCCGCGATCACCGTCGTCGATTGCGCGTGGTGAACGGGGTGATGCGCCGGATCGTCCAGCGCGCCGTCGACGGCCTGCCATCCCAGCGACGACACGACCAGCAGGACCGCCACGCCGATGCGATGCCGGCGTTGATGAACGTAGCGGCGGATCGTGGACCCGCACACCGCGCCCAGGATCGTCTCGGGAACCACCAGCGGCAGCGCGAACAGCACGCAGATGACGCCCTCGCGCAGCGACAGGATCCCGATCACCAGCGCCGCCAGCACCGTGTAGAGCGCGTTCCGGATCGGGTGCCTCGGTCCCAGCACGCCGATGACCGCGCCGACGAAGAAGGGCGAGCAGAAGAACGCCTCCGAGTAGCTCTTGCCGAACGCGCGCGCGCCGCAATAGAGCAGCACCGCCGCGACGAGGCCGACCGCGAACGCGATGCCTCCGCGCGTCGGCGCGCGCAGCCACGCGTCGACGCGCCGCGGATCCAGATCGTTCGGACTGACGGGTGGTGGTGTCTTCAGATCCATCGCGCGGCCCTCCAGGTCTGGCGCAGATCGCGCATCGCCAGCGTGTGGTCGTAGACCAGCGGCGCGCCGATGGCGCGCGCCAGCGCGTCGATGTAGGCGAAGCGGCGGCGGGTCGGCGTCGCGAAGCGCGCGCCCCACGGATCGTGGTCGATCTCCTGCGCGCGTACGCGGCCGCCGGGTCGCACGTCGACGCTGAACCGCATGCCGAGCATGAACGCCGCCGCCTGCGCGACGTCGTCGAAAGACGAATCCAGCTCCGCGGGGCCGCCGGGCGCGGCCTCGAACTCGGCGTCCGCGGCGTTGTCGCGCGACTGGCACACCACGCGGAACCGCCCGTCGCGGCGGGCGCACCGCATCTGCGCCAGGTGCGGCCGGTAGTGCGAGAAGTAGCGGCCCAGAAACGCGAGCGGCCGCGCGCTGACGTCGCTGCGCAGCGTGAGGAACGAAGGCGCGCCGCCGGCGCGGACGCCCACGCGATAGAGCAGCTCGACGTTGTCCCAGCGCAGCCACGACGGCGCGCCCGCCAGCCCCATGCCGTCCATGTCCAGCGCGCACACGCTGACGAAGCCCTGCCCGCGGAAGCTGTCCACGGTCAGCGGGGCGGGGACCAGCCGGGCGATCGCCGCGGCCGGCGCGCGGAACGTCACCAGGTAACGCTCGCGGATGTGGGCCGACACGGGCAGCCACTGCCAGCCCGCCCGCTGCAGCGCGATGGGCGCGCCGGAGGGGGCCGCCGCCGTGGGACGAGCCGGGGAAGGGGAGGAGGGCGTTTCGACGAAGGGCGTTTCCATGCCCTCCACTACAGAGGATCGGCGCCGCGGTTGCGCGAAAAATTCGCTCGGGGCCGCGCAACCGGCCCGCGCGGCCCGCTGTATCGGGGCTCAGAAAGGAAGGACCACCATGACCCCAGACACGACAGCCAATCATCTCGTGGGCGTGTATCTCGTCTACGCGGCCGCCAGCATCGGCCTCACCATCTGGCTCGCCCGCACGCTGTTCAAGAACGGCGAGGTGTTTCTCGAAGAGGTGTTCGCCGACAACCCGCGCATGGCGACCGCGGTCAACCGCCTGCTGGTGGTCGGCTTCTACCTCTTGAACCTCGGCTACGCGTTCATCACGTTGAAGGCCGGAAACGAGGTCGCCACCACCACCGCCGGGATCGAGACGCTGGCGGCGAAGCTGGGATCGCTGCTGCTGGTGCTGGGCGCGCTGCACATGGGGAACCTTTATCTGTTCCACCGCATCCGGCGCCGCGGTCAGATCAAGCTCGCGCCGCCGCCCGTGTGGCCGCAGATGCAGCACAACGGGACGGCCGCGGCCCACGACGCGCGCATTTGAGGACGACCGTGAACGCCACCGCCTGGATGGAGGAGGTCGAGGCGCGCGTACAGGCGCGCCTGGCGCCCGAGGCCGTGCGCAGCCCGCGCGCGCTGACGGTGCTGTTCGACCCGGGCTGCGCGCTGTGCCTGCGTTGCCGCGCGTGGATGCAGCACCAGCCCAGCTACGTGCCGCTGACGTTCGTCGCGTGCACGGGCAGCGAGGCCCGCGCGCGGTACGGCGACATCCCGTGGCTCGGCGACGAGCTGATCGTCGTCGGCGACGGCGGCGAGGTCTGGGTCGGGCCCGCGGCGTTCCTCACCTGCCTGTGGGCGCTGGTCGACTGGCGCGAGTGGTCGTACAGGCTGGCGGGCCCCGCCTTCGCGCCGCTGGCGAAGCGCTTCTTCAAGTTCCTCTCCAGCCACCGGCGCGGGATCGCGCGCCTGTTCGAGCACGAGTGCACCGACGGAAGTTGCCGGATCTAACCGTTCAGCGCGGCGACGATCTCGGCGGCGGCGCGCGTGCCCGTGGTCATCGCGCCATGCACGGTGCCCGGATCGCCGACCGTGTCGGTCGCCTCGCCGGCGAAGAACAGCCGGCCGCCGAGGGGCGCGGCCAGCGCCGCGGGCGCGTCGAGGCCGCCCACCGGAATCCAGCTGTAGGCGCCGCGTGACCAGGGATCGGAGCCCCAGTCGAACACGCGCGCGTCCTCGACGGCCGCCGTCACGGCGTCGGCGGTCGCTCCGACGGCGTGGGCGAGCCCGCCCAGCGCCGCGCGCAGGCGCGTGTCGGTCGTGCGGAACCGCGCCGCGAACACGTCGGCGCGCCGGCCGGCCACCCACCCGACCAGCATCGTCGGCGGGAACGGGCGCGGCACCCACCAGGTCGGGATGGGCGCGCGGCCCAGGTGAACGAAGGACATGTCGCGCGCGAACGGCGCGAACACACCCACCCCGACGGGCTGGCGCAAGCGAAGCACCACCTTGATGACGTTGCCCATCGCGAGGCGCTCGATCGCGGAGCGCTTCGTTCGCGGCAACGCGGGGACGAACCTGACCGCGCCCAGCGCCGACCGCGGCGCCTGCAGCACGCCCAGCGGCAGCGTGATCAGCGCGGCGCGGGCCCGCACGCGTGCCGGCGAGCCGCCCAGCGCGCCGCGCGTGCCGACGTCGACGCCGGTCCCGCCCCAGCGCACGTCGGTGACGATGGTCGCCAGTCGCAACGCGCCCGCTTCGCGCGCCAGCGGCGCGGCCAGATGCTGCAGCAACCGATCGTAGCCATCCAGCACGCGGGCGGTGGCGTCGCCGCCCTCGGCCTCCGTCGCCTCCGCCTGCTCGACCAGGCTGCGCGCCGACACGCGGCGCGCGTCCGATGCGTTGTAGCCCTCGACGAAGCCGATGACCATCTCGCGCGCCGCGGGCGACAGCCGCCGCGCGAACTCGGGCCGGCGCAGCACGTCCATCACCGAGACGTCTTCGGTGGGCAGATCGTCGATCACCGACATCGCCTGCATCCACGCCGTCTCCGCGCCGTGCAGGTCGCCCCGCCGCGCCCGCGTGTGGCGCTGGGGGTGGCTGCCCACGCGCGCGCCCGCCGCCGCCAGCGCACGCATGAGGTTCTTCGGGCGGCTGTGCACGAACTCCGCGCCGGCCTCGACCACGGCGGGCCAGCCCGGCAGCCGCTGCGTGTCGATCCGGCCGCCCAGCCGCGGCCGCGCCTCCAGAACGACGACGCGCAGCCGGGCGCGCACGAGGCGATGCGCCGCCTCCAGCCCGGCGGCGCCGGCGCCGACGACGATCACGTCCGCGTCCCGCGCAGCTCGACCGCGCACGCAGGAACAATGCGCGCCGCGATGCGCATTGACAATGGCATCCCGCCGTCTTGACGCCGCCGCCTGAATTCGCACCTTTCGGGGTAAGCCCTACTGGCGCGTGACGCACCTGAACGCTAACGGGGTCGAGCTTCCTGGAGACCAGATGGAGGAAACAGCAACCCGGCCACTCGTCCTTGTTATCGATGACGACGATGGAATTCGTGAAGGGATCGTCGACCTGCTCGAGGAGGAAGGGTTCGCCGCGGTCGGCGCGTGCAACGGGATGGAGGCGCTGAATTTTCTGGCCGACACGAAGCGCGTCCCGTCGCTGATCTTGCTGGATCTCATGATGCCGGTGCTGGACGGATGGACGTTCTGCAAGGTGCGACAGGGTGTGTCGATGCTGATGGAGATCCCGGTCGTCGCGATCAGCGCGGCGCCGATGAACGGTCCCCAGCAGCCGCTGCGCGTCGACGCGACGCTGCCCAAGCCCTTCGATCCCGACGCACTGGCGTGGCTGGCCACGCGCATGACCGGCCGCAAGAGCTTCTTCCCAGGCCACGGCCACTGAGTCGCTTCGCGTCGCGGGATTCGATACGCTTCGGACCGTGATGGGTGCGCGCGGTCGTTCCATCCTCGTCGCGGGCGCGATCATCGCGGGCCTCGTCGGCGTCGGGGGATGCTCGACGCGGCCGCTTCGCAGCCGCGACGGAGCAGCGACCATCAGCGGTGGGGCCGGCGCGACCGGGACCGGTGGGGCCGGCGCGACAGGGACCGGCTGCGGCGTCGACGGGGCGCGGATGGAGCTGATCGGTTCGCCGCTCCTCGTGCTCGACAATCCGCCCGTGGACGGCAACCTGTACACGACGCTGCTCTGGACCGGCCAGGAGTACCTGTTCGTCTGGCGCATCCACAACGGTGACGGCGTTCTCATGCAACGCATCGATGCGTCCGGGCAGGGCGTCGGCGGAAACCTCCGCGTTCGCGCCTACGAGAATGCCTGCGATCTCG
>Ga0207681_10001439_pt1 | contig 15319 bp, 16 predicted proteins | sample KBSS53metaG_FD_184324 | JGI IMG/M metagenome (GOLD analysis project Ga0207681, IMG submission 184324) | Switchgrass rhizosphere microbial communities from Kellogg Biological Station, Michigan, USA - KBS S5-3 metaG (SPAdes) (version 2) | ecosystem: Host-associated > Plants > Roots > Rhizosphere... | reverse complement strand
GTGTCGCCAACGGCCTCGCTGTGAAGTACGGCAAGAGTCCGTTCGAGACGATCCGCGGCCTCGCCATCGTGTCCGTCGCCGACCACAACGCCGCCGCTGCTGCCGAGAAGGCGGGAACGGGCAGGGGTGCACCCATCGGTGCATGCGGCAATGAGTGCTGCATCGGCAGTTGCGCTGACCTACCTCTTCCCGGGTGAAGCGGCCGCGCTCGAAACGCAGTTGGACGAGTACCTGGCTGCGGGTGGTGTGGGCCTGGCGACCGCAACACCGATGTCTCGTCAGGTGAGGTCATTGGACGTGACATTGCCGCACAAGTCGTAACGCGGGCCCAGGGGGAACAGGTTCTTCGCTCCCTGGACCGGTACGGTGCCGACCGGTCCTGACAAATGGTTCAGCGCCACTCCGCCGGTCGGCGCGATGTGGGGTCAGGCGAAGACCTACTTCCTGCTCTCGGGTGACCAGTTCCGTCCGCCGCCGCCACCCGCGTTCGGTTCGCCGGAGTTCCTGGCGCCGCTCGCCGAGGTTCGGCGGATCGCCGACACGCGCACCACGGAGCAGGACCGCGTCGCGAAGTTCTGGGCCGCCAACGGGCCCGGTTACTATTACGGGCAGGCAACGACGCTGGCGGTGAAGTACCGCCGTACCGAGCGCGAGACTGCCCACCTGGCGCTCATGAACATGACGGCGTTCGATTGCGTCGTTGCCTCGCACGACACGAAGTTCTTCTACTGGCTGCTCCGCCCCATCATGGCCGATCCGCTTATCAAGCTTGCGATTCCGATGCCGAACTTCCCCTCCTACGCATCGAACCACGCGGTGATCTCGGCCGGCATGATGAGAGTGCTTGGCACGAGCTTCCCACCCGAGGCGGAACGGCTCGACTCGCTGGCTGAGGAAGCCGCGCTCTCCCGGATCTACGCGGGCATTCACTACCGCTTCGACTCCGACAACGACGAAGCTTATCGCGTCTCGGCCATCCTAGGGCGGACGATCGGTCGCTACGCACTGAACCACGACGCGGTGGGCCACAACGCGTTCGCGCGCAGATAGCAGCGCGGAGTCCCGGGACTTCGGCACCGAAGCATGAGGGCCCGGCCGCCCTCGCCGCCATTTAGGTCTCACAGTCACCAGGCACAGCCGTCAGGTGCTTGACTCAGCGACGGGCTCTAACATAGACTGTCTATGTCAGAGCCGTCGCTATGAGCGATCCAATCCCACCAGGCACGTTGGACATGCTGATCCTTCAGACGCTCGCGCGTCTCGAGGAGCTGCATGGGTTTGAGATCGCCGACGCCATTCAAGGCGCGTCGGCGGGTGTGCTCCAGGTGGAAGAAGGCTCCCTGTACCCCGCCCTGCAGCGCATGCTCATGAAGGGATGGCTGTCGGCGGAGTGGGGGAAGACCCGCGACAACCGCCGCGCGCGCTACTACCGCCTAACGGCTGCCGGCCGTAAGCAGCTCGCCCGCGAGAAGGAGTCGTACCGGCGCGTGACGTTCGCGATCGGCCAGATCCTTCAGCCCGCGCCCGAATGACGATGATCCGCGAGATGCTCCGCCGGCTCTCGTATCTCCTCCGACGCGAGCACTACCTGTCCGAGCTCGAGGAGGAGATGCGTCTCCACACCGCGTTGCGCGCGGAGGCGATGCGGGACGGAGGTATGAGCGCGGAGCAAGCGAGTGCCGAAGCGCGACGACGATTCGGCAACACCACCAAGGTGACGGAGGCCAGTCGCGACATGTGGGGGCTCGGGAGGCTCGATCAGATTGGTCAGGACGTTCGGTTCGCCACGAGACGCTTGCGCGCGCGCCCCGGACTCAGCGGACCGGTGATCGTGGTGCTCGCCCTGGGCATCGGTGCGACGACGGCCGTGTTCAGCGCCGTGGACGCCGCGATGCTCCGGTCGCTTCCATTCCCGCGCGAGCACGAGCTCGTGTCGCTGACCAACGCCGCGGTGCCATTCGGGCCGGAGAGCAACGAGCGGGATCAGGGGCGAGGCCTCGACCTCGCCGACGTTGCCGACATGACGAACATCTTCTCCGGCGCGGCGGCCTACGCATCCGGAGGAGTCAATCTTTCGGATCCCGATCGACCACTTCGGGTGAAGGCCGGTGTGGTCACGGCGACGTTCTTCCCAACGTTAGGTGTGACTCCGTTCAGTGGTCGCACGTTCACGGTTGAAGAAGGTCGGCCAAATGGACCGCTCGCCGTGATCCTCTCGCATGCGCTCTGGCAACGGCAGTACGGCGGGTCGCCCATGCTGGGGAAGCGCATCATGCTGCACGGGCGATCGTATACGGTCGTCGGCGTCATGCAACCGGGATTCGACTTTCCGGATGAGAGCGATCTCTGGATTCCAATGTCGGTTCCCACGACGTTCGCGACGTTCGAGCCGTTCCGTGGTTTCCTGCCGTCGCGCGTCATCGCGAGAGTGCGGCCTGGGGTCTCGATTCAGGCAGCGGCCGGGCAAGTGCTCGCACGATGGCGCCAGGTCGCGGAGCCAGCGCGCGGTGAGGAACGCGACAACCTGAACTTGTTTCTCGACGAGGTGCGTGCGGCAGGCGCGGCCGTGCCGCTTCACCGCGAGCTCCTCGGCGATCGCCGGCGCGCGCTGCTCGTGCTGCTCGGCGCCACGGTGTTGCTGATGATGATCGCCTGCGCCAACGTCGCGAACCTGCTCGTGTCCGACGCGGCCGTCAGGCGACGCGAGATCGCCGTGAGAGAAGTGCTGGGCGCCACACGCCCTCGTGTCGTGCGCCAACTGCTGGCCGAGAGTGTGCTGCTGGCGCTCGCCGGAGGTATCGTCGGCATCATCCTCGCGCCGGCCGCGCTCACGATCGTGCGCGCGATGATGCCGGCCGGCCTCGCGGGAGTAGCGCGGGCGCAACTCGACCTGCGCGTGCTCGGCTTCGCCGCCGTGTTGGCGATCGCGACCAGCGTGTTGTTCGGACTTTGGCCGGCGATCGGCGCGACCCGAGGCGACGCGAGCGCTGCGATCAAGTCCGGTGGAGGACATGGCGCGACGCCAGGGCTAGGCAGGGTCCGCCGAGCGCTGGTGGTCGTCGAAGTAGCGCTCACTGTGATGCTGCTCATCGCAGCGGGGTTGATGCTCCGCAGCTTCCAGCGGCTCATGGCCGAGAACACGGGCATGAACCCGGATCAGGTCGCGACGCTGGAGACGAGCTTCCCGCGGAACACACCTGATTCCGATCGGCGTCGCATCATCAACGGTGTCGTCGATCGGCTGTCCGGGCAGCCGGGAATCGTCGCGGCGGGCGCCGTGAACGATCTCCCGTTGCGCGGTGGCGGAGGCATCTCGGTGACGATCGACGTACCGGGCGCACCGCCGCTCGAGCGAGGCGAGTATCGCATGGCACGCTTCCTGTTCGCGAGCGGCGGCTATTTCGATGCGTTAGGCATCACGAAACTTCGGGGTCGTACGTTCACCACGAATGACGCAACCGGTCCACCGGTCGCGGTCGTGAGCAATGCGATGGCCGAGACATACTGGCCCGGTCTCGACCCGTTAGGGCGTTACTTCACGCTTCGAGGCGATACATCGCGCATCACGGTCGTCGGGATCGTCGCGGATGTGCGGGAGGCTGGGCTGGACAAGGCCCCGTTCCCGCAGATGTATCGACCGATCGACGTCGGCCCACTCAATGCCGCGGTCGTCGTTCGCGGCACGCTGCCACCGCGCACGCTCATCTCGCGGTTGACGGACGCGATGCGTGCCGTCGCACCCGGGCAGCCTGTGTACAACGTGCGCATGATGGAGCAGGTGATTGGTGCGTCGGTGCTGCCTCGCCGGACGAATACGATGCTGATCGCGTTGGTCGCCGGACTGGCGTTGATGCTCTCAGCACTCGGCGTATACGCGGTGGTTGCGTACGCCGTCGCACAGCGCACGCGGGAGCTCGGCATCCGCGCGGCGCTTGGCGCTAGTGGCCGCGACCTGCTGACACTCGTGTCAGGTGAGACGGTGTTCGTCGTGGGACTGGGCATCACGATCGGTCTCGCTGGCGCGTGGGCGTTGAGCCGTGTGCTGGCGTCGCTGCTCTATGAGGTGGACCCACGCGATCCCGCGACGTTCGTGATCGTGCCGCTGGTGCTGCTGCTGCCGGCGGTTGCGGCCACCGTGATTCCGGCGTTGCGAGCCGCGCGGGTGGACCCGACCCAGGTCATGCGGTCGGACTGATCTCACGCGTCACAGGACCGCACACATCCGCGGGCGCCTCGGAACTGAGCGGGAAGTAGCGGGCCCTCGTCTCGTCGGCCCGCCGCTCGATTTGAAGCGTTAGGCGAAGACACGGAAGCCCGCCAAGTCCCGCGATTACTCCCCGAATTGGGAGGATGAAGACTCCCCATCGGCGCGCTACGAGCATGGCCGCCTTGGTCTGCGCCCATGCGTAACCAATGCGATCGCGATCCGCCGCACGATCGGCGCAACATTCATCACCCATTGGATTGAGGCATTTCATGGTCAAGCTCGCCCGCGCCTTCCCGGCGCTCACCCTCGCCGCCCTGGCGGCGTGCCAGGACGCACCCACCGGCAAACCGATGAGCAATGCTCCGCCCTCGGCCAATCTCGCGCAAACACCGGACGGTCAGGTGTTCCGCGTCAAGTTCGATGAGCTGAACAACTCGGGAGTGAATGCCGAAGCGACACTCCAGGTGCGCAACGGCGATCTCACCGTCACGCTCGATGCGGTTGGGCGCGTTCCGCAGCAGATCCATCCGCAGCACATCCACGGCTTCGCCGCCCAGGCGTCGGCGTGCCCCACCGCGGCGAACGACACCAACGGCGACGGCATCATCACCTTCGCCGAGGGCTCGCCGGCCTTCGGTCCTGTGCAGGTGGACCTGCAACCGTATCCGACGCCCGAGAACGCTGCGGGCGCGACGCACTTCCGCCTGACGTTCGTCGCGAACGACGTTCCGTTCACAGCCTCGGAGCTGACGCAGAAGACCATGGTGCTACACGGGGACTTCTTCGGTGGAAGCTACGACCCGTCACTCCCGGTGGCGTGCGGCCGCGTGGAGGCCGTGAACTGACCGAACTCCGATAGAACAGCGAGCCCGTCGCGTTCGCGTCGCGACGCCGCGATGCGAACGCCGCGCATTTGCAGGTGTGGGTGCGCTTCGGATCGTTAGGCCAGGCTCAGACGATAGATGGCTGCCTCGACCAAGGTCCGCGCCCTAGTTGGCGTTCTTCCAGAGGGCACACCACTCTGGAAGAAGGCCGACCAGAGACGATCCCCGACCCGACGCGGACCATTTCCGCGGCCCGCAGTCCATGTACGAGGCACGCGGATTCCAACCGATCGAGGTGCCGGGCCGCTATACGGTGATGCGCAGGCCCGTCCGCTGATGTGAAGCTCACGGCGGCGACGATGCCCTCCGGGTGGCTGTTCGTATCGATGCGTCGTCTGTAACGACATCGTCTGCGTGCCGACGGGCCGATTCCTGCGCGGGAGTTTCGAATGTTATCGTGGGGACCTGCCAAACGGCGCTTTGGGCGCTCAATCCTGTCGTAGCGCCTGCAACGGATCGGCTGCGGCCGCTCGATGCGCCGGGGCGGCCATTGCAGCCACCGCAACGACAACCAACGCGAGCGGCGCAGCCACGAAGCTGAATGGATCGACAAATCTGGCCGGCAGCGCCCGCGCCGCCATCCGGTCGACGATGACCGCCACGACCCCGGTGAGCGCGACGCCGAGCGCCAGCCCTACCACGACGGGCGGCGCGTTGGTCCCGACGATCGTGAGATGCACGTCTCGCCTCTGCGCACCTAACGCGAGTCGAATGCCCATCTCCTTGGTCCGTTGTCGCGCGGCGAGCGACACCACGCCGTAGACGCCGACGAGCGCGAGCAACGCCGCAAGGAGGGCGACGCCACCAGCGACGAGGCCCATGCGGCGCAACCCGGCCGTGACGAAGTCGACTGAGGACTGGATCGTTTCTGGGGATACTGCCGCGTTGGGAAACCGCCGTCGGAGGCCAACGACGATCGACTTCGCCATTTCATTCGCGGCTCCCGAGAAGCGCACGAATGCATGATACCGCGCCACCGCCGGCGCCCACGACCGGTAGACCATTAGCGCAAGACCAGGATCAACAGCGGGGCTCGTCGCGTCTTCGGCGACCCCGACGACCTCGAACGCGAGCGTGCGATCAACAACGAGCCGTTTACCGATAGGATCCTCATGCGGCCACAACTGGCGCACGACTTCGCGTGACACGACAACGGAGCACACGCCTGAGACGCACGCCGTATCGGCGGCGGCAATCGCTCGCCCTCGCAGAATCGGAATGCCGAACACCGCGAAGTAGTTGGCCGAGACCTGGACCGACGGCAGCTCACGACGGGGATGGCCGGGCGGCGTGACGACCACGGAGCCCAGGCGCTCGTCATTCGCCGGTGGGGCACTGCCGAACGCCACCGCCTCGACCGCGGGGAGCTCGCCCAGCGCCGCGGCCAGCTCATCGTGATAGCCGTTCCAGGCGTTAGGCGTGATCGCGCGGTCAGCCGGAACGAGATTCGGCATCATCACCTGCCGCATCTCGAAGCGCGGCGGATCCGATGCGACACGCGCCGGAATTCGCACGAGCACCGCCGCCCCGACCAGCAGCATCACCGCCGCGCACATCTGGGCGCCAACGAGCATCGTACCCAGCCTGCGTCCGTGTCGCCCGTGGCGGCGGAGCCCCTTGAGAGCAGTGACGACGTCGACCTCGAGCGCCGCACGTGCGGGGGCCACGGCCGCGACGACACCGAGCAACACGGTGAGCAACACGAGAAACGTGAAGACGGTCCACCGAGGCTGGATTGGGAAACCCGCCGAACGTTGGACGATCCAGTCGAGGAGCAACCGTGGCGAACGGTACGCGATGTAGGTCGCGATGGTTCCCGCGACGCAGGCCAGGAGAAGCGTTTCCGTCAGCAGCATTCGCACGAGACGCGGTCCGTCCGCCCCAAGCGCGGTCCGCATGGCCATCTCGCGCTGGCGGGCATCCGCCCGCGCCACGAGGAGGGACACGACGTTGGAGCACGCGACCAATGCGAGACACGTGAGCGCGGCGAGTGTGAGCGCCACCACGGCGACGACGACCGCCGTGGTACCCGGTTTTTGGAGCAGCGAACCATCGGTGATCCACGGGATGGTGTGCCGGCCCGGCCGAAGCAGATCCTGTCGCGTCGCAAGGACCCTGATCTCAGCGCGGACGTCGCTGCGCGAATAACCGGGTCGCAGTCGACCATCGAGATTCAAGCGGATGGCGTCAGGCGCGGACGGCTCGTCCGGACCCAGTCCCAGATACGCGCGCGTTGTGTACGGCAACCAGAGCTCGGCGCGATTGAGTTGTCCGCTATACGTCGCTGGCGCGATGCCGACGATCTGGACAGGCCGTCCATTGTATCGGATGACGCGGCCGACAACATCAGCGGCCGAGAGTCGATTTCTCCAGAACGATTCGGAGATCATCGCGACCGGCTCTCGCGCAGCGCAGTCTTCGGCGCGGAACGCGCGTCCCGCGACAGGGCGGCCGAGTGCGTACACATCGAAGAACTCGCACGTCACGAGTAGCGCACCGACAGGCGCGGGATCGCCATCGACCGTCGCCCGCACACTTTGCCAACCGGCGAGCACACGCAATGCACGACTGCCGTCGCGATAGGCGAGGTAGTCCAACAGCATCGTCGGGCCCGGGAAGCCAGGCGGCGTGGAGTCAGTGCCGTACGACGAGAGCACGCGCACGAAGGTTCGGGTGTCGCCTTCGACGCGCGCCCGAAGCGACACCGCGTCCAAGACCGCGAACACGCCGCTGCTGATTCCGATGCCGAGTGCGAGCGTCACGACGACCGTCGCCGACAGCAGCGGATTGGCGCGCACGTTTCGCAGCGCGAACGCGAGGTCAGCACGGACTTCGTCGATGACGCGCAGGCCACGCGCTTCTCGGCTCATCTCCTTGTAGCGTTCAACGCTACCGAACTCCATGCGGGCGGTGCGTAATGCGACGTTACGCGTGAGGCCCGCGCGCTCGAGATCATCGGCGCGATGCGCGATGTGACCGCGGAACTCGTCGGCCATGTCGCGCTCGAATCGCGCACGCATGACGGTGGCACGAATCCACGAGCGGATGCGCGTGAGCGCGGGCATCACACGGCCTCCGGAGCGACGGTCAAGGCGGTCGCGATTCCCGCGACGAAGCGATTGCAGCCGACCGTTTCTTCGCGACGCTGCTTTCGGCCGCCGCGCGATACTTGCTCGATTCGAAGGAGCACCCCGTAGCCGTGCGGCCTCCGCGACGAGACGGCCCTAAGAATGAGCAGGTCGAGGGTGCCGGGGAGAAGTTCGGCCGACGGCGGCATCACACACTCCTAGTGAGCTTAGGAGTGAAGCTAAGGTTCTCTCCTAAGCTGTCAAGGAGACGCGCATTGGACGCGCCCGCTTCTCACCTCAAGGTTGATCACCAATCTCGGCAATCTCGCTGCACAGCGGTCACGCTCGCCCGCGCCTTGCCGGTGCTCACGCTCGCACCGCGGCGAACGACACCAACAGCGACGGCATCATCACCTACGCCGAGGGCTCGCCGATCTTCGGTCCTGTACAGGTGGATCTGCTACCGTGTCCGACGCCCGAGAACGCCGCGGGCCCGACACATTACCGCCTCACGTTCGTCGCGACGCGCGATGGTGGACGGCGGTCGTGCGGCCCATATCTTCCCGCCGCCGTCTCGACTGCAATTGGCTGGCGGCTCGAGCCGGACGGAACCCCCAGTGGTTGTCAGGACCTCGCTCGATTGAGTTCTCGGAGGGATCCATGCAGGTCAAATGCTTCGGATGTGCCGCGCTCGTGGAAGCGCACGACGTCGACGCCGTCGCGGATGCTTTCGTGGTTCATGGCCAGGAGAGTCACGCCTGGTCGTACCCCGCAGAGGCGATCCGGAACTACGCCCGCAACTACGCCGAGGCGACCGAACGACTCACCGGGAGCACGGAGCGACTGTCCGAGATCGCCGACCTCGCGGTCCATCCGGTGACCGAAGATCGCGTCGACGACTGGCTCCGGTTCTTCGATCACGATGCCTTCGCCGACAACGCTGATTGGGCCTCGTGTTATTGCCTCGAGCCTCATGTGCCGGCAACGCCCGACCTGCCTGAGCGCCTATGGCGAGACTCGCGTGCGAACGTTGCCGGGAGACTCCGGTGTGGTGCGACGTTCGGGTATCTCGCGTACGTGGGCGGCCGGCCGGCAGGGTGGGTCAATGCCTCGTCGCGCTCCGATTACGGTCTCTACCAACTTGTCGATCCCGACGGACCGGCGCCGCGGTCCGTCATCGGAGTCTCGTGCTTCGTCATCGCCCCGCCGTTCCGGCGGCACGGGATCGCCTCGATACTGCTCGATCGCGTGATCGCGGATGCGTCGGCCCGCGCTGCGTCGTGGATCGAGGGCTATCCCCACAACGAACCCGAACAAAGCGACGCGGGCCATTTCCGCGGCCCGCGCTCTATGTACGAGGCACGCGGATTCCAATCGATCGAGGTGCGGGACCGCTATACGGTGATGCGCAGGCCCGTCGGCTAAGCGCCAAGGCGCCTTCTCAGCAACCGGGCAATCTCCCGGAAACTCTGATACGACAACCCCGCCTGGCCGAGGTGGAAGGTGAGCGGGCGCCGCCGTACCGATGTGAAGCTCGCGGCCATAACGCGGGTCACACTTTCGTCGGCGTAGACATCCAGGATGAACGTCAGAGTGTCGGAGAGATTCTCGGGGGCGGTTCGGAGCAGACAGGTGGCGAGCAGCGCTCGCAGGTCGTCGGCACGCCGCCAAGTCGTTAGGCGACTGGGCTCATGAACGGTCTCGAAGTCGAACCAGTGGGCGACGCCCGCCTCGAGGTCGACGATCACGTTCTCGGCCATGGCGTCCCCGTGGGTGCATCCTCGGGCGTGGAAGCCGGCGAGGGCGACGACCGCCAGTTCGATGGCCCTCTGCCGGACCGACTCGTCCAGCTCGGGATCCTCCAGCAAGGTCGCCAGCGTCTTCCCAGGGAGACGAGGCAGGATGAGCGTCCCGCCGGCATCGACCCGAATCGAATGCCCCGTTAGGCTCGAGTAGAGCTGGCGCTCCCGCTCCTCCCAATCCCGCTGGGGGAGGACCCGCACGCCGGTATCGAGAAGCCTAACGAGCGGACCGCCGAGCCAGACCAGGAGAGGCGCGTAGAACACGCGGTGCTTTCGCACCTGAAGCTCGCCATCGTGCTCGACGATCCGAGCCGTCGAGTACCTCGCGGCCCGAAGCAGCCGCCCCAGACCTGAGCACAGGAGAAAGTAGGCGCGCTCGCCTAGCTCCCGCACATTCGATGTCATCCCGAGCGACCGCGAGGGATCTCGCGTGCGATACTCGTGGCGAGTCTGGCCACGAAGTCCCTACAGAAGATCCCTCGCGGCCGCTCGGGATCACAGAAGAGCTCGGGTTGACAGGTCGGCGGCATCAGTCCCCGGCGACCACGCAGGCGACACCGATGAGGATCAGCACCGTGCCCACACCGTGCAGAAGACGAATCCGTTCCCCGAAGACGTAGACGCTGGCCAGCGGGATGAGCACGTAGGTGAGGCTGGTCAACACGTACGCCCTCGACAATGGCGTGACTCGAAGAACGTACAGCCAACAAATCGTCGACGCGCCCCAGGCGATGAGCCCCAACAGAACATGCTTGTCCCGCGCGGCGGCGAGCAGGAATTCGTGGCGACCCAGCCCGGCCAGCGTCTGAGCGCCGGACTTGAGGAAGAGCTGTCCAACCACCGAGAACGCGACCGCACCCAGGATCAGGACCATCGTCTTTCCTTGCATGATCAATCGCCTGCCTCGTGTCGAATGCGATCGTACCCATCACTGCGCGCCCAGTCGAAAAGAACGACCGAGACCCATTTCAGAAACGTTCGAGCGTACCCGAACGGCTGGAGTTCCATCCGGCGGCTGGAGGTGCGCGCCGTTAGGCTTCGATCGTACAGGAAGCGCTCACGGTGGTGGCGGAAGGCCGTCCCCGTCAGTGGCCATTCCTCGGCGATGACGCGAGACTCGTCGAAGGGGCCGTAGCGCTCGAAATGCGCGCGATCACAGCTCATGAATGCCGGCATCGACTTGGCCCTCGCCAGTGGGAGTTGTCGCGCCAGCCCCCAGAAGCTCCACCAGGCCCAGGCGCGGATTCCGGGCTCGCGAGAGGCGAGCCGATAAAGCACCAGGCACCTGTCCTCTTCCTCGTGGAGCTCCAGGATGCGTTCGACGGCGTTTTCCGGAACGATGGTGTCCGCGTCGACGAAGCAGAGCACCCGCCCGGAGCTGGCCGCGGCCCCGGCGTTGCGCGCGGCGGCGCAGTTCCCCCCGACGCCAGGGATCAGTCGCACGCCGACGTCATTGGCGAACTTGGCCACGATCGCCGCAGTGGCATCCTCGCTCCGGTCGTCTGCCACGATGACTTCGAACGGCGTGTCCGCGAGCCAGAGACCGTTCCGCGAGACGCCCGAAGCCCGAGCCACGCTCGTCAGGATTGCCTCCAGCACCTCGCCGATCAGCGCCTCCTCGTTATGCGCGGGGATCACGAACGAGAGACGAGTTTCAGCCATTGCGCTCCAGGATCCACCCGGCCACCACGAGAGCGCGGCCGGGGAGCACTGGCCGCTCCCGCCGCGCCCGGATCTGCAGCCCGGCCGCTAACACTTCCCGCCGAAGCGCCTGGGCGGTGAAGAAGCGCCGGGTCTGCATGGTGAACTTCGCGTCCGGAGGGACGTAGCCGACCAGCTTCGAGACGTGGAATGCCACGTTCGTCCAGAGGAACTCCCGGCCGCGATGCCAGGCGTGACCCAGGCGGCCCGAACACAGGGTCTGCACGACGATGATGGGGCCCCTGGTGACGCGAGCCGCTTCCGCCAGGACAGCGGCCGGGTCGTTCGGGTAGGCAAGCACGAAGAAGAGAAGCGCCGCCGAGAACGTTTTCTCCTCGAAGGGAAGGACTCCGTCGGCGATCAACACCGGAGGCCGTCCCACGACATGTATGTCGCTCACATCGGCGGTCACCACCTCGAGCCCCATCTCCCGCTCCAACAAGGCCGAGAGGTGCCCGGTCCCCGAGCCCAGGTCCAGAACAGCACCCTGGTCAGGCAGCCACGCAGCGACCTGGTCCAACAGCTGACGGGCGCGCCGCGCCATGACGGCGTCAAGCAGCAACTTCAACATCGCTCCCCTCGAGCAATCCCGCCGTCGTGACGGGTTCGTATCCGGCCCCGAGGAGATCCTTCGTTAGGCGGAGAATCGTCGGCCAGAATCCGCGCATCAGGTCTCTCGGGTGAATCGCCAGGCTGGGGACTCCACGGTCCAGCGACTGGGACACCCGCCCGAGCCCGTGACCGAGGTGCCCGAGCCAGCCCCAGCGGCCGCAGTCCCAGGACCAGGTTGCGAGGGGAACCGTTCGCCCCGTCCGTGACTCGAGGGAGAAGAAGCCCAGGACGTGCTCGAGCCCCACCATGCACCCGCCTAACGCACGCACGTGCCCCGGCTGCCAGGCCGGTGCGAGGAAGCCCCGCGCCGGCGTCCCGAAGACCTCGGTGAGGACCCGCTGGCCACGCTCGAGGATCGCTCGCGTTTCTTCGAGGTCCATGCCGTTCATCTCGTCCGAGCCCTCGGCGAGCCACGTGATGGGTCCCCAGCCGCGCTGGCGTTGATGGAAGTAGCCGTGAAGGAGCAGTTCCTCGGCGCTGTCCCGGAGCAGCCGACAGTAGTCGGGATGCGCCGTCAGGTGCCACTGGCGATGCCAGTTGGGGACCACACCTAACGAGAGACGACGCCCCACCAGAGGCGCGAGGTCCCGGATCATCACCCGCGTCTCACGGGCGTAGGCCGGCGTGGCGTCGTGGATACAAACTACGAAGGGCCGCATGCATCGGGTTGGAGCGTAGAGCTGCTGAGATTGGGAACAGCGTTCGCACGGCACCCCGCCCCGCGGACATGGAGCGGATCCTCCTGACAATCGGCGACGTCAAGTACTTTGTGATAGAGAGTACGATGACCAGCGCACGGCGTCAAGCAGCCAGCGCCACGACACCACGACAGGAGACCAGTCGCGCTTCGAGGGACCTCCCAGCGCGTGGGGAGACATTGGGAGGCGTGTGGAACCGGAGCGGCTACCCGTGATTCGGCAGACGCCCGGTCTGGGCGGAACCGCTCAGGGCGCCGGCGCCTCACTACGGCATCTCGGACGCGGCGTTAGGCCATGTGTGTGCAACGCACAGCATCCCGCGGCCGGCGCCGGCTACTGGGGCATCAAGGCCGCGGTACATACAGTGCGAAAGACGCCTCGCAGCGCACACCGTCCGCCGCTCGCTCGACCGCGAAGCGAGCCTCCGCCATCTGCCGCGCCACTCTTTCGCGTACTCATCGGCGCCGAGCAGGTACAGCGAGACATGGCGCGTCTCGCCGACCACCCAGCTGTCGTGCGGCACCGGCGGGATGAAGCTCGTTTAGAGAATGTACGGAACGATCATCCTGGTTCGCTGTCGGTACACCTCGTAGCGCTCGCCGAATGTACGGCTGAGCAGTTGCTCCTCCGCGCGGGCGCGCCAGGCGAAGGTCGGGACTATCCCGGACAGCACAACAAGAAGTGCCGGCCAGCTGCCGAACGCGAGCGCCTGGCCGACTGCAAGCAATGCGAGGCCGGCGTAGATGGGGTGACGTACGAGGCGATAGGGACCGGCTGTGACGAGGCCCGTGCCTTGATCTGCCTTGGGCACCAAGCTCCACGCTGGACCAAGCCGGGCGCGGGCACTGAGCACGAGGGACGCGCCCGCCAGCGCGAGAGCGCACCCTGTCAGCGCCAGCGCTGTGGGAGCTTCAGAGCTGCCAGAGAAGATCAGCAGCGAAAGGATGAACAAGCCGAAGGCTGAGAGGTTTGCCACCACGGGTGCTCGGCTGCCGCTTGCCTGCCTGGCTCGCGTCCTCGGCTCTCCATGACGCCTTCTGACCAGCAGCATGGGGCCGGCAAAGGCCAGGAGGGAGACCGTGCGGAGTGCGATGACCAGTGTCGACATTGCTTACCGTCTTCGCCGCCGCATGAGATGGAGCGCGATGGGTAGCAGGAGAATGGGGAGTACATAGCTCACCGTGAGGGCCATCACCGGCTGGTCCGCCCAGGCAGCGCCGATGGCGGCGAAAGCGAAAGCCGTTGGCACGCTGCCGATGGTCAGCGCCGCGGTGAATTCTCTGATCGGCATGCTCGCCAGTCCGGCGAGAAAGACCACAGCCTCCGGGACGCTGTAGGGAAGGCTGCGGGTGAGGATGATCGCCCAGGCACCGCCCCGGTCGAACAAACTCTCCATCTGGTGAAACGACCGCGGCCCAGCGAAGCGTTGCGCGAAGCGCCGCGCCGAGGTGAGCATCAGGCCATAGCCGAAAAGGCCGCCCGTAATCAGGCCGACGCTGCCCAGCAATCCGCCAAGCACTGTCCCGTAGATCATACCGAGCGCGGCGATCACGGTAGTCTGCGGGACTGGCAACACCACATCGGCCCAGATGAGGGCAATACCCATGGCCCACGCCCAGCTTCCGTACTTGCGGAGCACAAGCACGGCATCGTTGGCCTCCTGGGGTGTCGGGATCCTCGCGCAGGAGCCAAGCACGAGCGATAGAAGGCCGATCACGATCAGGCCAGCTCTCACTCTCGGACTCCAAAGACGGAAGGCCGGCATCTCGCCCGACGGCTACACCCAGCGACGCACGCGGGCTTTGTAGCCGCGGTAGTCGTCGCCAAAGCATCGTTCCAGGTACGCCTCCTCGCGTGCGACGACGCCATAGCGGATGGCGACGGCAATGGGCAGCGTAAGAGCGAGGATCCACGCGCTGTGCACGGCGATGCCGATGCCGACGTACATCAGAAAGAAGCCCAGATAGATGGGATTGCGGGTCCGGCCGTAAATGCCGGTCGTAACGAGCACGCGGGCGGGCTGGTTCGTGGGTAGCGGCGTCGCAGCGCGGGAGAAGTTCCTCACTCCTGCTGCGAACAGCGCCATGCCGAGGAGGATCAGGGCGGCGGCGATGACGGCGCTGATCAGGTGGACGAGGCCAACCCTCGGAATCGCGAATGGCAAAGGCAGGAGGCGATCCAGGATGAAGCCAAGCAGAAGAGCGACTGGAAACAAGCGAATCGGGCGCGCGATGACGCTTGCCGTTCCGCTGCCGTTCACACGTTGCCCAGACGAGTCCGTGCCCATGGCTCCCTCCGGCCGAATACCTTGGGCTACGCAGCCACGATTCGCGCAGAAATGACAACT
>Ga0207681_10001432_pt1 | contig 15375 bp, 17 predicted proteins | sample KBSS53metaG_FD_184324 | JGI IMG/M metagenome (GOLD analysis project Ga0207681, IMG submission 184324) | Switchgrass rhizosphere microbial communities from Kellogg Biological Station, Michigan, USA - KBS S5-3 metaG (SPAdes) (version 2) | ecosystem: Host-associated > Plants > Roots > Rhizosphere... | reverse complement strand
ACCGGGACGTTGGGAAGGACGTCGAGGGCGGCGAGCTGGACGGCGCAATCGGGATAGGCGTGTTCGGCGACCGCCTTGAGCGACGAGGCGAGCGGCGCGTGGGCGATGATGAGGAGACCGGGCATGGAGGACGTTGGGCGGGTGCGGTCTCAGAGCAGGCGGATGGCGCCGAAGAAGGTGTCGGCGGCCTCGGGACCGCCGACGACGTCGGCGTTCACGACCGTCGCCTGGAACAGCCTGAGACCCTTAACGAAGAATGCCGCCTGGGCGACGACACGGCGCCCGTCGGGGCGCTTGCCGACGAGGGCAAGCCGCGCACTGCGCGGATTGGGAGTTGCGCCGGGCGGCGCGAACGCGCCGAGCTCGGTCGCCGTTGCGGCCAGGTTGGCGGCCGTCTGGACGCGGAACGCGTCGAGCATCGGCGTGACGCCGGCGGGATCCGCGGCGTCGATTGCGGCGAGCGAGAAGATCGCACCGCCCGCAGCGCAGGAATCGAGCCGGATCGGCACCACCGCGGCGCCGACCCGGGTCCTCCGTTCTTCCATCGCCGGCCGACACGGGAACATCAGGGCGACGCCGCTGCCTTCGGGCCGCGCCTCGCGCCAGTCGAACGTCGGCGCGCAGGCGATCGCGGCCATGGCGGCGACGAGCGCCGCGGCGGCGCCCCGGACGCCCGGGCGGCGCGCGCGTGTCTGCATGCGCCGATTATCCGGGGTCGCCGACAATCGCCGCTCGACCCACCGCCCGACGTCGTCCGCCACGGCGGCAGGTCGAACTTCACCCGCCTCGCCGACCGAGCGATTTCACGACATCGCCAAGCCGTCCACTGCGCTGACATGACCGACCTGCGGCCTTTGCCGGCATGACCGACGCGTCGCCTTCGTCCGCGATGGCGCTCGAGGGCGTCCGCGTCCTCGACCTATCGCGCGTCCTCGCCGGTCCGTGGTGCACGCAGACCCTCGCCGATCTCGGCGCCGATGTCGTCAAGGTCGAGCGCCCCGCGCGCGACGGCGTCGCCGGCGGGGACGACACCCGCGGCTGGGGACCGCCGTTCCTGCGCGACGGCGCCGGCGTCGAGACCGCCGAGGCGGCGTACTACGTCGGCACGAACCGGAACAAGCGTTCGGTGACCATCGACATCGCCAGCGACGAAGGCGCGGAGCTAGTGCGCACTCTTGCCGACAAGGCCGATGTCGTGGTCGAGAACTTCAAGGTCGGCGATCTGGCCCGGCGCGGCCTCGACGCCGCGACGCTGCTCGCGCGCAACCTGCGCCTCGTCTATTGCTCGATCACCGGCTTCGGCCAGACGGGGCCCTACCGCGAACGCGCCGGCTACGACTACGCCGTCCAGGGCATGGGCGGTCTGATGAGCGTCACCGGGCCGTCGCGCGCCGAGATCGCCGACGACGCTTCGGGCGGCGGGCCGCAGAAGGTCGGCGTCGCGGTCGCCGATCTCTTCACCGGGATGTACGCGGTGACGGCGATCCTGGCCGCGTTGCGCCACCGCGATCGCACCGGCCAGGGCCAGGCGATCGACATGGCGCTGCTCGACTCCCAGGTGGCGATGCTCGCCAATCTCGGCGCCGGCTACCTGGCCAGCGGCGTCGCGCCGCAGCGCGCCGGCAACGCGCACCAGAGCATCGTCCCGTACCAGGTCTTCGAGGTTGCCGACGGCCACCTCATCCTCGCCGTCGGCAACGACGCCCAGTTCGCGCGCTTCTGCGCGGTCGCGGGCTGCAGCGAGCTCGCCGGCGACCCCCGGTTCGCGCGCAACGCCGGCCGGGTGCGTCACCGCGCCACCCTGGTCCCGCTGCTGGCGGCGCTCCTGAAGCTGCGCCCGCGCGCCGCCTGGCTCGCCGATCTCGAGGCCGCCAAGGTGCCCTGCGGGCCGATCAACGACCTCGCCGAGGTCTTCGCCGACGCCCAGGTGCGCGACCGCGCCATGACCGTCGAGATGCCGCACCCGCTCGCCGGCACCGTCCGCATGGTCGCCAGCCCGATGAAGCTGGCCCACACGCCGGTCCGCTACCGGCGGGCGCCCCCGCTGCTCGGCGCGGACACCGACGCCGTGCTGGCCGAGCTCGGCCTCGACGCGGCGGCGATCGCCGGGCTGCGAGATCGCGGGGCGATCTGACGGGCGCGGCCGCAATCAGTGAACAAGTTGTCACATTTGTCGATTTTGTCGCGCCGACTGGCCAGTCGGCACGGTGCACTCTGGCGCCCGGGCGGGCCGCCATCGACACTTGCGGGTGGCCTGCAGCGCAAGGAGAGGCGTTGCTCGCGCGAGCCGGCGGCGACGCCGGCAATCGCCGCCGGCGCGCCCTCGGCGTCTCCGTGCGCTCGCATCCCGCCCGCCCTTTCGAGAACGTATCGCCATGTCCCTCGGCCCTCGACCCGTCGACGACCTCGCCGTCAATGACCCTTCCGGTCCCTCCGACGACCAGCGCTGGCACGACCTCGTGTCGCAGGTCGGGGTCGAGATCGCGGAGCCGCTGACCGCGGCGCTCGAGCGCATCCACGTCCTCACCGCGACCGGCAAGATCGATCGCGCCGGCCTGCGCGCGTTGCGCGACGAGGTCGAGCAAGCGCGCCAGGCCGGGATGATCGGCCAGCAGCTGACGCGCTTCGCGTCGGGGCGCGTGCGCCAATCGCACGAGGTGCTGCAGCTCGAGGAAGTGCTCAAGAGCGTGCTCTCGCTGCGCACCCGCGAGACACAGGCGCGCGGCATCGCCCTGAAGCACGAGCTGAAGTCGGCGCGCGTCATCGTCGACGGCTCGCTGCTCTTCAGCCTCCTCAACGCGACGCTCGACTGGGCGCTCGCCAACGCGCACGCGCACATCGCCTTCACGGTCGACTTCAAGACCTGGCCGGTGCACGCGCGGCTGACCTGCCGGTTCGCCAATCGGCCGGCCGATCAGGTCGACGAGAGCGTCACGACCGAGATCTCGCCGCGCCTCGATTCGCTCACGTGGCGCCTGATCGAACAGACGGCGTGGACGATGGGCTTGATCGTCGAGCGCAAGGACGTCGGCGGCACGACGACGCTGGTGCTCGAGTTCCCGAAGACCGCCGGCGAAGAGATGGCCGGCCTCTCCGCGACCGAGATCGACGATGGCGGCCCGCAGTCGAGCAACTCGAAGGCGCTCGCCGGCAGCCACGTGCTCGTCGTCGCCTCGCGGCGCGAGGTGCGCGTCCTGATCCGCGACGCGCTGCGCAACATGAGCATGCTGGTCGACTTCGTCGGCTCGATCGACGAGGCGGCGAGCTTCTGCAAGGAAGGCCTGCCGCACGCGATCATCGTCGACTCGATCCAGAAGGGCAGCCGGTTCACGCACTTTCGCGAGGAGATCCTCGACGAAGTGCCGGACTTCGTCTTCATCGAGATCCTCGAGCAGGGCTCGACCTTCGAGATGTCCGGGACCAACGGCGCGCAGATGGCGCGCATCGGCCGCGACGTCGTCGCCAGCTCGCTGCCGGCGGCGCTGATGTTCGAGCTGTCGCGCGGGCTCTGACCCGGCCGGCTAGCTGCCGAACACCTTGGCCAGGAGCACGCTGCCGGTGCCGACCGGATCGCGGTGGATCTTCTTTTCTTCCTCGCCGATCATGAGGTAGAGGCCGTCGAGCGCCTTCGTCGTCACGTAGCGGTCGACATTGGCGTCGTCGCCCTTGACGAGGCCGAGGTGGGCGGCCTGGCCCGCGACCGCGTTGAAGCGGTCCGCGAGGTCGACGCTCGCCGTGTGCCGCTTGACGATCGGCAGGAAGCGCTCGCCGAGCGGCGCGCGCGTCTTGTCGGCGAAGAATCGCGTCACCGAGTCTTCGCCGCCGGTGACGATGCGGCGCGCATCGCCGACGCTGACCGACTTCACGGCCGCGACGAGCAGCGCCTTCGCTTCGGGGACGGCGGCCTCGGCGGCACGGTTCATCGCGGTGACCAGTTCATCGACGCGCTGCTGCTGGCCGGTGAAGCGGAGCGCCTTGGCCGCATCGTTCAAGTAGCCCCAAGGGGATGCGAACCTTGGGATTGGCGAGGAATCCGTCGGGGCGGCCGAGCAGGCCGACGGCGGCGACGGCGCCACGCTCGAGCGCAACGCGAATGCCCGACGCGGCGTCGCCCTCGCTGACGTCGGCGGCGCCGACGCTGCGCACGCCCAGCATCGCGGTCGTCGCGACGAGCGCGGAGAAATGTCGTCGTTGCATCGGGAGCCTCGATGCATTGTGCGCGCCGCGCGCTTCAGCGCGTCCGCAATCCCACGACGGCGGCGCCGACGATGAGGAGCGCCGCCGCGGCGATCCACGGCGTCAGCGGTCGCGCCGTCGTCGCCGCGAGGAGCAGCGTCGAGGCGAGCGGCGTCAGGTAGCTGAGCAGGCCGATCCGGCGCGGGTCGCTTCGCTTCAGCGCAGCGTCCCAGAGGAAGAACGCGGCGCCGAGCGGGCCGAGACCGATGACGCCGATCATCAGCAGGTCGCGCGTCGAGAGCGCCGCGGCGGGCTCGAGGAGGGCGTGACAGGCGAGCGCGAGCAGCCCCGAGACGAGGCCGAAGAGGCCGATCGCCGCGGTCGGGAAGTGGGCGACACGCTGCGTCAGAAGCGAATAGCTGGCCCAGATGAAGGCCGAGCCGGCGGCGGCGAGGTAGCCCCACGCGAGGCCGCCGCCCACGCCGCCTTGGCCGCCGACGATCGCGAGCGTCGCGCCCGCGAAACCGGCAACGGCCGCGAGCAGGTGCACCGGCCGCAGCGCGATGCCGGTGAGGAACACCGGCGCCAGCACGACGATGAGGAGCGGCCAGAGGTAGTTGACGAGGTTCGCCTCGAGCGGCGGTGCCGTGCGCAGGGCGACGAAGAGCAGGAAGTGGTAGCCGAACAAGCCCGAGACGCCGATCAGCAAGGTCGACGCCGGAACGCGCCATTGCCGCGCCAGCGGCCACGACGGCGCGCTGCCGACGATGAGCGCGAGGCCGGTGAGCAGGAACGGTGGCACGTGCGCGAGCGCGACGCCGAGCGACGCGAGCGTCGCCCAGAGCGCGATCGCGCCCAGCGCGCAGAGCGTGCCGGTCACCGCACCCGGCCGGCGTTCCAGGCGATCCAGAGCACGAACGCGATCGCGAGGACCGCGAACACCGGCTTCCAGCGCGCGAACGTCTCGTCCCAGTCGGTCTCGTCGACGCTGCGGCCGCGGCGCGCGTCGGCCTCGGCCTGCATCGACGCGACCCACTCGCGCCGCCGCGGCAGGTCCTGGTCGAGCGCGTCGAGGCGGCGCTTGACGACGTCGGCGGACGGCTTCGCCGCCGCCGCGCGCAACGCCGGCGCCAGCGCCTCGACCTGGGCATGGGCTTCGGCCAGGCTCGTGATCGCGAGGGTCGCGCCGCACTGCGAGCAGCTGATCGTCTCGCCTTCGGGCAGCGCTGCGCCGCACGCAGCGCACTGCAGCGCGCCCTGGCGCGCCGCGGTCCGGTGCACTGGCTGGGGCTCGATCGTGTCGAGCGGGTCGAGCGCGCGCGCCAGACGGGCGACGTCGAGCAGGCTCGGAATCGAGCGGCACCACCGGCACTTCTCGTCGTCCTTGCCGACCTCGCCGCCGCAGTTGATGCAGTCGATCCGGCCGCGGTCGCGCAGCAGCTTGGCGCGATCGATCAGCGACATCGGCCGGAGCAGTCCCTTTTCCTCGAGGAACTGCGCGAACGACTGGTACGCGCCGTGACGGCGCGCGCATTGCAGCTGCGACGACCGGCCCCAGCGCGACTGGTTGTGGACGATCGACAGCCGGCCGGCGCAGCGCGGGCAGCGCGCGTCGCTGCGCAGCATCTCGTGCGGCAGCGCGCGTGACGCCGCCATGTGGCCGATCAGCTCGAGCAGCGACGGGCCGCTCAGCTGCGCGGTCTCGGAGCCGTCGAACCAGACCAGGTCGCAGCTGCGGCAGAGGTCGAGGTCGACGGCGTGGCCGTAATGGCTTGCGAGCGCCAACCGCTGCATCGGCTGGCGGCAATTGCCGCAGACGAGCGGCGCCTCGGCGGCCGCGGCGGCCGCGCTCACTCGGCCCCGGCCCTAGGCAACGACGCCGGCCGCATGCGCCTGCTGGTCGGCGTGGTAGCTCGAGCGCACGAGCGCGCCGACCGCGGCGTGGGAAAAGCCCATCGCCGCCGCTTCGCGCTCGTACATCCTGAAGGTGTCGGGGTGGACGTAGCGTCGCACCGGCAGGTGATGGCCGCTCGGCGCGAGGTACTGGCCGATCGTCAGCATGTCGATGTCGTGCGCGCGCATGTCGCGCATCACCTGCAGGATCTCGTCGTCGGTCTCGCCGAGGCCGACCATGACGCCGCTCTTGGTCGGCACGCCGGGCGCGAATACCTTGAAGCGCTTGAGCAGATCGAGCGAGAACGCGTAGTCCGAACCCGGCCGCGCTTCCTTGTACAGGCGCGGCGCGGTCTCGAGGTTGTGGTTCATCACGTCCGGCGGCGCCGCCTTGAGGATCCCGAGGGCGCGGTCCATGCGGCCGCGAAAGTCGGGCGTCAGGATCTCGATCCGGGTCTCCGGCGAGAGCTCGCGCACCTTCTCGATGCAGGCGACGAAGTGGCCGGCGCCGCCGTCGCGCAAATCGTCGCGGTCGACGCTGGTGATGACCACGTACTTCAGCTTCAGCGCCGCGATGGTCTTCGCCAGGTTGAGCGGCTCGTCGGCATCGAGCGGATCGGGCCGGCCGTGGCCGACGTCGCAGAACGGGCAGCGCCGGGTGCACTTGTCGCCCATGATCATGAACGTCGCCGTTCCCTTGCCGAAGCACTCGCCGATGTTCGGGCACGAGGCTTCCTCGCACACCGTGTGCAGCTTGTGCTCGCGCAGGATCTGCTTGATCTCGTAGAAGCGCGACGTCGGCGAGCCGGCCTTGACGCGGATCCAGTCGGGCTTCTTCAGCGCCTCGCCGGCCGGGACGATGCGGATCGGGATGCGCGAGGTCTTCGCCTCGGCCTTCTGCTTGATCGTCGCGTCGTAACCGGGCGCAGGGGTCATCACGGGCTCAGGTGGTTGGCGAGCTTGGTGCCTAGGGTGCTCGCCACTTCGTCCCAGGTGGCGCTGACGCCGATTGTAGAAAGGTCGGTCGTTCGGAGGCCGGGATGACCGCACGGATCGATTCGCTCGAAGGGCCGCAGGTCCATCGCGACGTTGAGGGCGACCCCGTGGTAGGCACGGTGCCGGCTGACCTTGACGCCGATGGCGGCGATCTTGGCGAGCCCGGCGAACGGGTCGGCGCCGGCCTGCGCCGGTGCCAGCACGGCGTGCCCGAACGGGTCGTCGACGCGGACGTAGACGCCCGGCTCGCCGTGCACGCGATGGCCCGTGACGCCGTAGGTCTCGAGCGTCTTCACGAGCGCCTGCTCGAGGCGGAACACGTACTCCTTGACGTAGATGCCGAGCCGGCGCAAGTCGACGAGCGGGTAAGCCACGACCTGGCCGGGACCGTGGTACGTGACCTGACCGCCGCGGTCGGTGCGAACCACGGGCACCGAGCCGACATCGTGGACGTGCGCCGCGCGCCCGGCGATGCCTTGGGTGAACACCGGCGGGTGCTCGCACAGCCAGACCTCGTCGGGCGTGCCGTCGTCGCGCGCTGCGGTGAAGGCGCGCATGGCCTCGAGCGTGAGGTCGTAGGCGACCGGGCCGAGGTGCTTGACGATCACCTTGCCCGCGCCTTCGCCGTGCGACTCAGAGCACGACCTTGACCATCGGATGCGTCGACAGCGTCCGGTACAGCTCGTCGAGCTGCTCGCGGCTGGTCGCGTTGACGGTGATCGTCACGCCCAGGTACTTGGCGCCGCTGCTCGGACGCAGCTCGATCGTCGTCGCATCGAATGCCGGATCGAAGCGGCGCGCGATCTCGGTCACGGCGTGGACGAAGCCGTCGACGTTGGTGCCCATCACCTTGATCGGGAACCGCGACGGGTACTCGATGAGCGATTGCTCGGCGGGAATGTCTTGCATGAGCGTGGTATCCATCGCGGCCAGTTGGGGGCGGCCGGCGAGGTTTCAAACCGGCCCGGCGCCCTCAGATCGCCTGCGTCAGCTTGGCGCGCTGGTACGCCTCGTAGAGGCGGGCGTACACCGGCCCGGGCTTGCCGCGCAGCGCGCCGTGGCCGACGCCTTCGCCGTCGAGCGTCGTCACCGGCAGGATCTCCTTGGTCGCCGAGCTGAGCAGGATCTCGTCGGCGGAGGCGACGTCGGCCTCGGGAATCGGGCGCAGGTTGTAGGCGATGCCGCACTCCTCGCACAGCTCCCTGATGAGCTCGTAGCGGATGCCTTCGAGCACATGCTCGCTCTTCGGCGGGCCGAGCAGCGCGCCTTCGTGGACGATCCAGACGTTCGACGCCGCCGCTTCGGTGAGATAGCCGGCGCGAAACATGATCGTCTCGAGCGCATCGCGATCGGCCGACATCTGCCGCGCCAGCACGTTGCCGAGCAGCGAGATGCTCTTGATGTCGCCGCGCTCCCAGCGGAAGTCGCGCGCGCTGATGCAGGCGACGCCGTGATGGCGCTGCTCGCCGGTCGCCGGCTTCATCGCGCTGACCATCATGAAGACGGTCGGCTCGATGCCGGCTGGCATGACGTGATCGCGCAGCGCTACGCCACGCGTCACCTGGATGTAGACGAGCTGGTCGGTCGCGCCGCCGCGCTCGGCGAACGCGGCGATGAGCTTCCTGCAGCGCTCGAGCCACTGCTCGCGGCCGTGCGGGTTGGCGATGCGCAGCTTGGCCAGGCCGCGGGCGAGCCGCGCCATGTGCTCGTCGAAGCGGAACACTTTCTTGCCGTAGACCGGTACGACCTCGTAGATGCCGTCGCCGAAGATGAAGCCGCGGTCGAGCACCGAGACCCTCGCCTCGGGCAACGGCACGTACTCGCCGTTCAGGTAGCAGAGCGAATCGGGAAGATGGGGCTGCATGCTGCGATTGTCGTCATTTCACCCAGAGCCGGATCGCGTCCCAGGCACGGCCGAAGATGCCACTCTGCTCGACCGGCTCCATGACCACCAGGGGGACGTCGGCGATCGGCGTGCCCGCCGCGCTCGACACCAGGATGCGGCCGACGCGCTGGCCCTTGGCGAGCGGCGCCACCAGCGGGTCGCTGCGTTCGACCTTGGTCTGCAGCTTGCCGCCCTCGCCGCGCGGCACGCTCACGTAGATGGCGCCCGAGGCGCCCAGCTTGGCGACGTTCGCCGTGCCCTTCCACACCTGCGGCGTGACGATCGCCTTGCCGTCGTCGAACAGGCGCATTGTGTCGAACGCCTGGAATCCCCAGTTGAGGAGCTTCTGGCTCTCGCTCGCGCGCGCTTCCATCGAGATCGTGTTGAGGACGACGGTCATGATCCGCCGCTTGCCCGCGCCGCCGGCGGGGCCGAGGTTGGGGAACTCGCGCTGCGCGGTCGCGAGCAGGCAGTAGCCGGCGGCTTCCGTGTAGCCGGTCTTCATGCCGTCGACGGTCGGATCGCGGCGCAACAGCAGGTTGCGGTTCGGCTGGGCGATGTTGTTGTACTTGTATTCCTTGATCGAGTAGTACGGAAAGTACTCGGGGAAGTCGCTGATGATGTGCGCGGCGATCACGCCGATGTCGCGCGCCGTGCTGCGATGGCCCGGCTCGGTCAGGCCGGTGACGTTCTTGAAGGCGGTGTTCTTGAGCCCCCACGCCTGGGCCTGCTTGTTCATCGTGCCGACGAAGACGTCGACGCTGCCGCCGACCGCTTCGGCGAGCGCGACCGCGGCGTCGTTGCCGCTCTGCACGATCAGGCCCTTGAGCAATTCGTCGACCTTCGGCGTCATCGTCGTGTCGATGAACATCAGCGAGCCGCCGCCCTTCCTCTCCGACCAGGCGAGCTTGGACACCGGCAGCGCCTGCTCGAGGGTCAGCTTCTTCTCGCGCAGCGCCTGAAAGACGATGTAGGCCGTCATCAGCTTGGTCAGCGACGCCGGGTCCGCCGAGGCGTCGGCGTCGCGCTCGGCGAGCGTCTGGCGCGTCGTCAGGTCGAGGACGATGTAGCTCTTGGCGGCGACTTCCGGCGGTTGCGGCGCCTGCGCGGCGGCGATGGTGGCGACGGCGAGCAGGAAGGCGGCGCCGAGTGCGCGCGGCGAAGTGCGGGAAAGACGCATGGGAACAGGAGAGTCGGTGAGGTGGGGGGAGAGCGCGGTCAGACCGCGGCGAGATCGTGCAGTTCGCGCACGATGACTTTTTTCAGCAAGGCGATCTGGCCGTGGAAGAAGTGGCCGACGCCGGGGAAGACGATGACCGGCAGATTCTGCGGCCTCGCCCAGGCGAGCGTCGCGGCGAGCGGGACGACGTCGTCGCTCTCGCCGTGGATCACGAGCGTGTCGGCGGGGACGCGCGCGACGGCTTGCTTCTCGGTGGACGGGCCGATGAGGACGATCCGGCGCGGCGGATCGCCCGCGCCGAGCCGGTGCGAGGCCTCGACCGCGACATAGCCGCCGAACGAAAAGCCGCCCAGCAGGTACGGCAAGGCGGCGAATTCCTCGCGGCCGCGCCAGTGCGCGGCGACGGCGAGCGCATCGTCGACTTCGCCGCGGCCTTCGTCCCAGACGCCCTCCGAGGCGCCGACGCCGCGGAAGTTGAAGCGAACGCAGGCCCAGCCGAGGTCGAGGCAGGCGCGCGCGATCGTCTGCACGACCTTGTTGTCGAGCGTGCCGCCGAACTGCGGGTGCGGGTGGCAGGCGATCGCCAGGCCGCGCGGGGCCGCGGCCGGACGGTCGAGCGCGCACTCGATCCGGCCGGCCGGGCCGGCGATCTGCTCGCGCACGGTTCTCGGAGTCATCGCCGAGACGCTAGCGGCCGACGTCGGGCGGCAGCAGCAGCCGCGTCACCACCTCGCCGCGTTTCAGGTGCGAGTCGACGATCTCGTCGATGTCGCTGCTGTCGACGTAGCTGTACCAGACGCCTTCCGGGTAGACGACGGCGACCGGCCCGCCGGCGCAGCGGTTCATGCACCCCGCCTTGTTGACGCGCACCTGCCCCGGTTCCGAGAGACCCGCCTTCTTCACGCGCGACTTGCAGTGGTCGTAGGCGTCGGCGGCGCCGTCGTGGGCGCACGACTTCTCGCCCTTGTCGCGGTCGTTGAGGCAGAAAAAGATGTGGCGCTGGTAGTACGGAACGGGCATCAGGGGTGGGGGGCGACTTGGGCGAAGGCCCGAAGCCTACACGGCCGGCGAACCCCTCCGCGTCACAGGCTCTCCGCGGCGTCGAAGTCGAGCTCGACCTTGGCGCCGGTCGGGTCGTAGGTGAAGAGCTGCCAGACGCCCGATTCCCTTTGCCGGCGCAAGTCGTACTTGACGCTCGCGGCGTCGAAGCGCGCCTTCACGCCCTTCAGGTCGCTCGCTGAAAACGCCATGTGGTCGATCACGCCGGCACGCTGAGCCGGCGCCTTGCGGTCGAAGTAGAGGTGCAGCAGCGCCTGCGTCCCGTTGCCGTAGAGCCAGGCGCCGTCGAAGCCCAGGTCCGGGCGATAGCCTTCGCGCAGGCCGAGCAGGCCGACGTAGAAATCGAGCGTCTTCTGCCGGTCCTCGCCGATGGCGGTGAAGTGGTTCATGCCGACGATCATCGCGGCCTCCTTCGGTGGCTGACGGTGCCTCGATTCTCAGGCGATCAGGACCAGCGCGCCGATCGTCCGGCGCGACTCGAGCCGGGCGTGCGCCTCGTCGGCCGCGCCGAGCGAATGGCGCTCGATCGGCGGCGCCTTCAGCGTGCCGTCGGCGAGCGCCGCCCAGACGCGTTGCGCGCGCTCGGCCAGGCTCGCGTGCGTCGCCACGTAGTCGAACACCGCCGGGCGCGAGAAGGTGATCGACTTCTGCACCAGCTGGTCGGTCGCGATCGGCTTCAGCGCGCCGCTCGCCTGGCCGAGGCTGATCCAGTGGCCGCGCCGCGCGAGCGCCGCGAAGTTCTCGTCGCGGGCGGCGTCGCCGATGCCGTCGACGACCACGTCGGCACCCCCGAACTGCGCCTGCACGGCGTCGGCGAAGCGGTGCTCGCGCGTCACGATCGGGTGCGTGCACCCGTAATCGCGCGCGACGCGCGCCTTCTCCTCGCTCGAGACCGTGCCGACGACGACGGCGCCGAGGCGGCGCGCCCACGAGCAGACGAGCAGGCCGACGCCGCCGGCGGCGGCATGGACGAGCAGCCGCGTTCCGGCGCCGACGTGGCCGAGGTCGCGCAGGAGGAGATCGGCGGTGATTCCCTTGAGCAGGGTCGCCGCGGCGACGTCGTCTTCGACGCCCGCGGGCAGGCGAACGACCCACTCGGCCGGCACCGTCCGCACGCTGCAATAGGCGCCGGCGGCCGACCCGAGGTACGCGACGCGGTCGCCGGGGAGGACGCCGCTCACGCCCGCGCCGACGTCGACGACCGTGCCGACCGCCTCCATGCCCGGCACCCCCGGCAGCGGCAGCATCGCCGGGATCCAGCCCTTGCGCAGGTAGACGTCGAGGTAGTTGACGCCGATCGCGCGCTGGCGGATCCGCGCCTCGCCGGTTCCGGGCGCCGGCGCCTCGCCGTCGTGCGGCTGCAGGACCTCGGGCCCGCCGTAGCGACGCACGACGGCGCTGCGCGATGGCAGCGGCAACGCGCTCGGCATCGCCGCGCGACCGGGCCCGCGGCGATCGGCGCCGTCGCGGAGGTGGCGACGCAGGTTGGCGAAGCCGGCTTCGTAGACGTCGCGCGCGACCATCTCGCGCAGCTCGCGCTCGCGGCCCGGCGGCGTCGCGAACGTCGACTCCCAATGCCAGAACGTGCGGTCGCCGTCGGTCACCGGCTTCAGCGTCACCGTCGCGACGTAGCGCTGCAGCGGCACGGTCGCCTCGACGATGCAGTAGGTGCTCTTGTGCTCGCTGTCGGAGAGCGCGATCAGCTGCTCGCGGATGCGGTTGCCGTCGCTGAGCGTGAAGCTGCGCACGCAACCGACCTGGTCGCTGCGCTCGTCGCCCTCGATGCGACTTGCGGCGACGACGTCGTGCCAGCGGTCGTGGCTGTTGAAGTCGCGCAGCACCGCCCAGACGCGATCGATCGGCGCGTCGATCACGGTCGAGCGAACGACGTGCTGCAGCACGAACTAGCGACCGGCCTTCCGCCGGGCCCCAAAGAAGGCCGAGCCCCCTCGGGGGGCAGCGACCGCCAGGGAGCGTGGGGGCGTCATTTCCTGAAGTGCGCCTTGAGGGCGTCGAAGCCGCCCTGGAAGACGCGGTCGCCGATCGTCTCGACAAGCTCGTGCTCGCGCGCCTCGGCGCAGTCGAATTCGGCGCTCCACTCGGCGAAGCAGCGCGCGCCGTCGGTCACGGGGGTCAGCTTGAGCGTGGCGACGTAGTTCTCGACGCCCATCGGGCTCTCGAGGATCTCGTAGACGCACGAGTAGTCGTAGTCGGAGAGCGCGAGCAGGCGCTCGCGGATCGTGCCGCCGTCCTTGGTGTGGAAGTGGCGGATGCAGCCGACCCGGTCGCTCGCTTCGCCGTTCTCGATCCGGCTGTCGGCGATGCCGGGATGCCACTGCGGCATGCCGTTGAAATCGCGGATGCGCGACCAGACGGTGTCGGCGCTGGCGTCGATGACGCTCGACGTGTAGACGCGGATCATCGCGCCCGCCGCCGGGCCGCCCCAAGGCGGGCGAGCGCCCCCTCGGGGGGCAGCGAACGACGTGAGCTCGGGGGCTTCATCTCATTCCTTCTTCGGTGTTCCCGGCGGCAGCGCGACCTGGGCGCCGCTGACGCCGCCGACGAGGCGCTGGATGTCGCCGCCTTCGATGCCGATCTCGCGCAGGAGCTGGTCGACGAGCGGCGCCTGGGCGCGGTAGCGGAGCGCCGAGTTCACGAGCCCGTCGGAGAAGTTGCCGCCATGACCGGCGTCGCCGTTGCTGGCGTGGCCCCCACCGCCGCCGAGCCCGTCGACGTGCAGGATCTTGATGCCCTCGATCCGCTCCATCGGCCGCACCGACTCGCGGATGATCCCCTCGGCCTTCTCGACCAGTCGCATGCGCAGCGCCGACATGCGCGCTTCGGGCGACAGCATGTTGTGGGCGTCGTTCATCATCCTGAGCGCCTCGGCCTCGATCTCGGCGCGAACGCGCATCGCCATCGACTTGATCTTCTCGGCGTCGGCGTCGGCTTCGGCCTGCGCGCGCACCGCCGCGCCGCGGTCGGCGCTCGCGTCCTTCTCGGCGCGTGCCGCGCTGGTCAGGCGCAGCGCCTCGCGCTCGGCGACCTGGCGCGAGCCGATCAGCTCGATCGCCTTCTTGCGCTCGGCCATCTCGACCTCGCGCGCGGTGAAGACCTTCTCCTCGGCCGTGACCGCGTCGGCGCGCGCCGCGTCGGCCGCCGCCTGCGCGTTGCTCTGCGCCTCGCTCTCCTTCGCGACCGCGATCGCGCGCTTCTGCTCGGCGAGCTCGATCGCCATCCGGCGCTCGATTTCCGCCGACTGGATCGTCCGCTCCTTGCCGATCCTCTCCTGCTCGATCGTCTGCTCGGAGCGGATCCGCGCCGCGTCGATCGTCTGCTTGGCGGCGATCTGCGCGCTCTCGCCCTGCTCCTCGCGCTGCGCCCGCTCGGTCATCAGCTCGGCACGCTGGCGCGCGCGCGCGATCTCGACTTCGCGCTGCTGGCTGAGGCGAGCGTATTCGCCCTCGCGGTCGATCTCGAGCGAGAGCTTCTCCGCCTCGAGGTTCTTGTTGCGGATCGCGATCAGCGTGTCCTGCTCGACATCGTTCCGCTGCTTCTTGCGCTGCTCGATCGTTTCGGTGAGTCGCGTCAGGCCCTCGGCGTCGAACGCGTTGCTCGGGTTGAAGTACTCCATTCCGGTCTGGTCGAGCTGGGTCAGCGACACCGACTCGAGCTCGAGGCCGTTCTTGGTCAGGTCCTCCGCGACCGTCTCGCGAACTTTTCTGACGTAGGCGCCGCGCTTCTCGTGGAGTTCCTCCATCGTCATCTCGGCCGCCGCCGTGCGCAGCGCGTCGACGAACTTGCCCTCGACCAGCTCCTTGAGCTGCTCGGGCTCCATCGTCCGCTGGCCGAGCGTCTGCGCTGCCGCGGCGACGGCGTCCGGCCGCGCGGCGACGCGGACGTAGAACTCGGCCATCATGTCGACGCGCATCCGGTCGCGCGTGATCAGCGCCTTGTCGCGACCGCGCGTCACCTCGAGGCGCAGCGTGTTCATGTTGACCGGGATGACGTCGTGGACGATCGGCAGCACGAACGCGCCGCCGTCGAGCACCACCTTCTGGCCGCCGAGCCCGGTGCGGACGAACGAGCGTTCCTTGGAGCTGCGCAGGTAGAGCCAGTGGAGCAGCCAGACCGCGATCGCGACGACGATCGCGACCACGATCAGGCCAAGGATGAAGCTGCCGAA
>Ga0207681_10001426_pt1 | contig 15398 bp, 12 predicted proteins | sample KBSS53metaG_FD_184324 | JGI IMG/M metagenome (GOLD analysis project Ga0207681, IMG submission 184324) | Switchgrass rhizosphere microbial communities from Kellogg Biological Station, Michigan, USA - KBS S5-3 metaG (SPAdes) (version 2) | ecosystem: Host-associated > Plants > Roots > Rhizosphere... | reverse complement strand
GTGAGCGCGCCGTACCAGGTACAGGCTTCCGCGTAGTGCATCGGCGCGCCGAAGGCCAGAGGTCGGGCGAGGTAGGCCTTCGCGACCCGGGCGCCAACCTCCTGTGGGGAACTGCCAGCAGGCCAGGTCTGGAACGGCGCCTGAACAGGCGCCCGCGCTCCTCGTTTCGAGGCAGCGGCATCCGGCCCAGCGACGGCGAACGCAGGGTTCGACAACAATCCTAATTCCCGGCAGGGGGGCGTTCGATCACGATCTGACCCCTCGCGGCAAAAGCCTTCCCGCGACTGGGGAATCCCGGGGGCGGCGCCCTCCGAGGGCGGCCCCGAGGGAGGGGCTGGGGGGCTGGCGGGAGCGGGTGCGGGCGGTGGCGGCGTGGGGGCGGCGGGGGCGGCGGGCTCGGCCGGTTTGGGCGTGCCGCCGGTAGTCAGATCGTCCCGCTTGCAGCGGATCTGGGCCTCGCTCTTGGCGACGCGCACGTCGCGTGTCGCCTGGAGGTCGGAGTGCTTGCGGGTCTCGCTCGCGGCGACCACGTCGTACCCCCGTGGCTGGCAAACATTCTCGAACGATTCGAGACAGCTCGACAGCGGCGCGTCGCATGAGATCCGGTAGTTGCCGTCGGGCAACTTCTCGGGTTGTCGCGCGACCAGCGCGCATGCGGCGATGCACCCGCCGGCCAGCGTCACCGCTAGAGCTTTGAGCATGGCCGCGAGCCTACTCGACATGCATTGCCGCGTCATCGTATCGAACGCGTGATCGCGGCAGGTGCCGGACGGCATGATAAGCAACCTCGATGCGGGCAGAGACTTTCTTACGAAACGGGTGCCTCGTGCTGGTCGCGGCCTGGCTCGGCGCTTGCGGCGGCGGTGGTGGCGACGGCCCGACGGGTGGCGCTGGGACGACGGGCGGCGCGGGGACGACCGGCGTCGCGGGAACCAGCGGCGGCGCGGGGACGATCGGCACCGGCGCGGCGGGCGACGCGGGCAACGCGGGAACGACGGGCGGCGGGGGGACGACGGGCTCGGCTGGTACGACCGGCGCCGCCGGCACGACCGGCAACGCGGGAACGACGGGCGGCGCGGGGACGACGGGCTCGGCCGGCACGACGGGCGCGGCCGGGCGAGGTGGTACGACCGGCGCGGCGGGGCGGGGCGGCACCGGCGGTACCGGCGGCGCAGCGGGCCGCGGCGGCACCGGCGGCACGGCCGGAACAGGTGGCGGCGCGGCGGGCAGCGGCGGGATGCTCGCGTCGAATTCGCTCGCGGTGCGCTTCGCGAACGCCGTGATGACCCGCTGGCCCGATCCCAACAACATCGCCGGCCAGCTTCCCGGGTGGGAGTACAACCACGGCATCGTCCTGCGCGGCATCGAGCAGGTCTGGCGCCACACCAACGACGCGCGGTATCTGATGTACATCCAGCGCTTCACCGACGAGTACGTCAGCGCGAACGGCACGGTGACGATCAGCGATCCGGCGAACCACAGCTTCGACAACCTGCAGCCGTCGATCTTCCTGCCGCTGCTGTACCAGCAGACGAACATGGCGAAGTACAAGACGGCCGCCGATTCGATCCGCGCGCGCTACGACACGATCCCGCGCGGCCCCAGCCGCGGGTTCTGGCACAAGCAGACGTATCCGAACCAGATGTGGCTCGACAGCATCTACATGGGCGAGCCGTTCCTGATGCGCTACGCGGCGCTGGGGACGTGCGGGACGTACTGCACCGACACGGTGTTCGAGCAGACGCTGCTGATCGCGCAGCACGTGCGCGACACCAGCACGGGCCTGCTCTATCACGCGTGGGACGACAGCGCGTCGATGAAGGCGGCGTGGGCCAACGCCACGACCGGCCGATCGCCGTCGGTGTGGGGGCGCGCGCTGGGCTGGTACGCGATGTCGCTGGTCGATCTGCTGCCCGATCTGCCGGCGGGAACGCAGCGCGATCAGCTGCTGGCGATCCTTCAGGGGCTGGCGATGGGTCTTAAGAACACGCAGGACGCCACGACGGGTCTCTGGTACCAGGTCGTCGATCAGGGGAGCATGAGCACCAACTGGCTCGAGTCGTCGGGCAGCGGCATGTTCGTCTACGCGCTGAAGGTCGGCGTCACCCGCGGCTACCTCGACGCGAGCTATCTGCCCGTCGCGCAGAAGGGCTGGACGGGGATGATGTCGAAGGTCACCGGCAGCACGGGCAACATGCCCAGCATCACCGGCGCCGTGAAGGGCATGGGCGTGCAGAACAACTACGCCGCGTATGTCGCGACCACGCTGATGCCGCTGCTCACTGACTCCCCGCACGGCCTCTGCTCGATCCTGCTCGCGGCTTCCGAGATGGAAGCGCAGTAACGTAGTCGCTGACGCTGACGTTTACGTTTACGTAGACGCCGCTACTGCGTCGGCCGCCCGAGTTGCTGCATCAGCCACGTCATCGCCGGCCGGAACGCGCCGTTGCGGATCAAACCGCTGTTGGGCGACGGCGCCCACGTCTTGCCGTAGATCCAGCCCCAGATCGTGATGCCCTTGACGTAGCCCGAGTCCCGCAGCAGCGGGAACCACTGCTGATACGCCGTCAGCTGCTGATTGTCGTCGGTGTAGCTGAGGTCCAGCTCGGTGACGTAGATCGGCAGCGCGCCCGTCGTGGCCAGCTTCGCCAGCAGCGACCGCACGGTGGTCGTCGAGACGCCGGCGTTGTCGAGATCGTGCGCCTGCGCGCCGATCGCGTCGATGGGCGCGCCGGCCGTCTTGAGGGCGCTGATGATGCTGAGGTAGTGCGTGTTGTCGCCGCTCCACTCGATGTTGTTGTAGTCGTTCAGGATCAAGATCGCGCCGGGGCACGCCGCGCGCGCCCACGTGAACGAGTTGGTGATCCACTGCCAGTTGCCGTTGGTGCCGCCGCCGATGGCGTCGGCGTACGCCGGCGTGGTGTGCGGCGGCGGTTCGTTGACGACGTCGATCATCTTCGTGTTCGGGTAGCGCTTGCAGAACTCGGTCATCCACGTCTGGACGTTGGCCTGCGTGATGGAGCCGGTGGGTTGCTGGCTGCCCCAGATGAAGGTGTGCTCCTTGAAGAGGATGCCGTTCGTCTGCGTGTAGTCGTAGACCGCGTCGAGCGTTCGCCAGTTGAAGGTGGCGGTCGCGCTGGTCTGAACCGATCCCCACTTGCCGGCGTTCTCGGGCGAGATCTGGTTCCAGTACGTCTTGAAGATCTTTCCGTCGGTGTCGACCACGTTGTTGGTGGTGATGTTGCCGACGAACTCCAGCGCACCCCCGGCCGCGCCGCCCACGCCGGTGGTGCCGCCGCGCCCGGCGGTGCCGGTGGTGCCGCCGCGCCCGGCGGCGCCCGTCGTGCCGCCGCGACCCGCGGCGCCGGTGGTTCCGCCGCGTCCCGCGACGCCGGTCGTGCCGGACGCGCCAGCCGAACCGGTCGTGCCCGCCGTGCCGGTCGTGCCCGCCTGTCCCGCGCCGCCTTCGCCGGTCGCCGATCCACCCGTGCCGGCGACGCCGACGGGATCTGGAGGACCGCCCTCACCGCTGCCGGCGCAGCCGGAGCTGATCAAGACGAACACACCCACCGCCGCCAGCCGCCCGGGGGACGAAGCTAGGCGCATGTTGTTGATCCCAGAATCGCCGATCGTGGTTTGATCCGCAGCAAAGTTCTCCTCGTGATCGCCGCAGACACTCCCTTTTTCTTCGTCGACTTCGCTTTTTCAGCGTTTGTCGCACGCCGGTGCGGTCATGAAATGTAGGTGGATGACCGCCGCTGTGATCGCCGTCGCGGCGCTCGCGGATGCGTGCGAGCGGCGCGCATCGACGCCGTCGAGCGCGCCGCCGTCCGGCGCACGAACGGACGCGAACGCGAGCGCGAGTGCGATCGCGGAGCCGCGCACGCTGCTCGCGCTGCCGGTGTCCGCGTACCACGCGACGATCGCCGCCGCCGACGATGACACCGCGTATCTGCTGACACCGACGGCGGCGTATCGCCTCGCGCCCGGAGGCGGCGCGCCGCAGGCGATGCCGCTGGATCTCGGCGCCGGCGCGACGACGACCCGATCGTCCTTCCTGCACTGGTCGCGCGGCGCGATCGTTGATTCGCCCAGGGCGGGCGCTCCCCGTCGCGTCGTCGCGCTCGCGCAGGCCCCGCAGGCGATCGTCGTCGCCGGCGAGCGGATCGCGTGGCTGCAGCGCGCGGGCGACGGACGCTTCAGCGTGCAGTCGCTGATCGGGAAGCGCGCGCGCACCGCGTACGCGTCGTCGGGCAGCATCGACGCGATCGCGGCCATGGACGACGCGATCTTCTTCGTCGAGCGCCCGGCCGGTTCCGACTGGCGCATCGGCCGCGTGCCGTTCGCCGGCGGCGCGCCCGCGTTCACGCCGCTGCGCAAGGGCCGCGCGCCCGCCATGCTCGTGGCGCACCGCGATCTCTACTACTACGACGGCAACGGCCATGAGGTCCGCCGGCTGTCGCCCGATCTGCAACACGAATGGTCGCTCGCCAGCGGATTCGTCTGCTCACCGATCGCCGTGTCCGCGCACGTCTACTGCGCGCAGGTCGAGGGCCTCTACGAGCTCCGCGCCGACGAGCGCCCGCGCCGCCTCGTCCCCGGCAGCATCGCCCGCGTCGTCACCGACCTGGCCGCGACACCGAAGCGCCTGCTGTGGATCGTCGACGCCGGCGCGGACAGGCTGGAGGTGAACGAGCTACGGCTCTGAATCTGCCGGCGCGTCTTGGTCGCACGTGACCGGCTCGATCGATGCCGCGAAGGACTTCACCGGCACGCCTTCGATATCGGCATACGTGTCGGCTGTACCGACGTATCCGAGTCCACACTTCGCGAAGATAGCGGTGAAGCCTGCGAACCCGGTGCCCCAGTCAAACGCGATGCCTCCGTGCTCAACGGGATGCCAGACGCCACTGGGTCCTCGCTCAGTTCCCGGATGAGGTAACGATCGAACGACGAGGCCGTGTCGAAAGTCAGAGGTGGAGCGCTCCGGGCGGAATTCGACGAACGTCGGCGCTCGATCAAAATAGACCATTCGCGCTTGGTCTGCCGACAGGTCGAGATGAAGCTTGAAGCATCCGAGCTGACTCTGGTCAGGTTGCAGCTCGGTCGGCCTCGAGTGTGCGCAAGCGAGCGCGCCAACGACGATGAACGACCACGATCGTCGCTGCATTACCGGCCAGCCTAAGGACACGCGTACGCGGTGTGCACTCGCCGTGCCGGGCGCGAATAACCTCTGCGGTCCGACGGATCCAACGCCGATCGGGACTTCGTGACCCGATAGAATTCTAATGGCGCGCCAAAAAGACGCGCGGCTCGCCGTCGTCAGAACGACCAGGCGGGGTTCCGGCTGTCCGAGGCATCGGGGGTCAGCAGGCAGGGAACGCTGCCGCTGACCCTCGAGATCACGGCGATCGCGCCGACATTCGTCGCCCGGTCGACGCGCTCGTAGGCGATCAGGTTGTTCGGCCCCCACGTGGGCCGGTGGCCGTCGGGCTCGCCGACAGGCGTGACCCGCCGCCCCTCGCACGGATTCGTCTTCGTCGAGAACGGCGTCGTCCAGATGGAAGGCCCGCCGGTGCAGTAGACGTCGTACGCGACGTCCGCGCCGCCCGGCGAGACGGCCGGGGACTTGATGGTGGTCGTCCAGTTCTGAACGATCTGCCGCATCCCGGATCCGTCGACGCGGGCTGCGTTGATCTCGTTGTTGCGGTCGAAGACCAGCTCGGAATCGTCCGCGCTGAAGTGCGGCCAGAAATAGGCGTTGAAGGTATCGAGACCGGTCGCGACCAGCTTCAAGCCGGTGCCGTCGGTGTTGATGATCCACACCGACGCGCCGCTGTGGAACGCGACCCGCCTCCCGTCGCGCGAGAAGCTGGATTGGTCGGCGGCGTCGGCGACGTTGGTGAGCTGGGTGACCTGCATCGTCGCCAGCTCCAGGAGGTGGATCTGGAACTTGCCGCTCCGATCGGACGTGAAAGAGATCCGGCCGCCGTCCGGCGCGAACGACGGCTCCTTGTCGATGCCTGGGGTCGACGTCAGGCGCGTCAGCGCCGATCCATCGACCCGGACAGTGTAGATGTCGCGGTTGAAGTCCTCGCGGTCGGAGTCGAACGCGATCGTGCCCGTCGCGCCGAGCTCGGGCAGCGCGGACCCGCACGCGCCGACGACCAGGGCGCCGCCCGTTCCCGAGTCGCCCGCCGCGCTGCCACCGGTGCCCGCCGTGTTGCCACCGGTGCCAGCCGTACTGCCCCCGCGGCCCGCCCCGCCCGACGTGCCAGACCTGCCGGCTTCACCGGTCATCGTCGTTCCGCCCGAGCCGGCCTGGCCGAGGGGGTCGAGCGGCCGTCCGTCACAGGCCCCGACCGAGGCGACCGCCGCCGCGACCGCCACCGACAACCAGATCTTCATGAGCCTTCTCGACATGGGCGTCGTCCGAAGCAACGCGTGGGCCACCGTGTAAACCGCGATCCTATCCGGGCGGCGACGCCTCCTGTAGATCAAGTTGGCGACATTTTTGTCGCGGTTGTTCCGTCGCGAAAGAAGCTCCTTCCCTTGAAGACTCGGTGAAGGACGGCCCGGAGACGCGCGTACGTCGATTCATCGAGCGAGAACGTCACTTCGACCTTTCCGTCATCTTCCATTTCGGCTGCGGCCTCGCTGCTCAACTGCACGAAGATCCGACCGCGGGTCAGGTCGAAACCCGCGATGTTTCCATACCAACCCCACCCCTGGCCGCACACTTCGATGTGGACGTCGTTGATGCCGAGGCGAATGTCCTGCTCGTCGTAGGAATCCTTCTTCTGCAACGCCAGATACTTGTCGGGGTCCGAATCCTCATCGGCACCCAATATGACGACGTCTCCCCAGGGCTCCTGCTTGATGGAAACCTCGCTCGCCTCGAAGCTGATCACGCGACGGACATTATCCGCCCAGCTCGAACACGTTGTACCCCCACGCCGGCATGTCGACGTACAGGTGCCCGTTGGCGAGGTCGTCACCGGTGCGTGGGTAGCGCGCGTCGCCCAGAAGATCGACGAGCGTGAACGAGCGGCCACGCAATCCGGTCATGTCGGCGCCGACGTAAGCCTGCGCTTGCGCGGGTCCGTAGTTCACGACGATCAGCAGCCGCCGATCGCCCGACTGCCACGTCGACACGATCAGCTGCTGCCAGGTCGGGTTGCCGGACCACGCCTCGCGCACCCGCCCCAACCGCCACTCGCCCTCGTGCAGCTCGGGCCGGCGCAGGCATTCCAGCAGGCGCAGGTAGAACGTCTGCAGGTCCGCGTCGACGGGCTCGGCCGGCCGTCGCCCGACGTGCATCGACACGTGCACGCGCCGTCCCTCCAGCTGCCCCTCGTGGAAGAAGCGCAGCCCCCGCGCGGTCAGCGCCACCACCGCCGCCGCCCGATGCATGGCGGGCGCGAACGCCTCGGCGGCGCGCGGCTCGTCGTGGTTCTCCAGGAAGCGCAGCGAACGATCCTGGAAGGCCCCGCCGGCCCACAGGTGCTCGCGCACCGGCGACGCCGCGCCCGCGATCAATCGGTCGTAAAGCCGCTTGTCGTAGGTGAAGTCGAACCCCGCCTGCTGCAGCTCCCACTCCATGTCCCAGTACACCTCGGCGATGAACAGGAAGTTCGGGTGCCGCCGCCGGATGGCCGCGAACGCCTCGGGCCAGAACGGATTGTCCTTGGGCGGCGACCCGTCGGCCGGCCGCGCGCGGTCGCCCCACGTGCGCTGGATGATCTGCGGTTGCAGCAGCATCGCCATGTCGCAGCGCACGCCGTCGCAGCGGTTGGCCACCGCGCCCAGTTCGGCGATCTGCGCCTCGCGGAAGCCCGCGTGGCGATAGTTGAGCTGGAACGTATCCGGCCAGCCGTCGAAGTACGGGTCGCGGCCGTAAGCGAGGATCCGCGCCGTGCCCCCGCGGCGTTCGGGCTCGACGCGCGCGTAGTTCTGCGGCGCGCCCGCCAGGTCCGCCTCGCTGCCGTGAACGTAGTACTCGGGATGCGCCGCCACCCACTGGTGGTCGCGCGCGGTGTGGTTGGGCACGAAGTCGAGCAGCAGCTTCAGCCCGCGCCGCGCCAGCCGCGCGCGCAGGTGCGCGAGCGCGGCGTCGCCGCCGAAGTCCTCGTGAACCCGGTACGCGACGACGGCGAACGGCGAGCCGGTCACGTCCTGGTCGCGCAGATCGGGCAGCACGCGGCGGCACTCCTCCACCAGCTTCGGCGTCGACAGCGAGATCTCCCGCCCCACACGCCCTGTCTGCCAGACGCCCAGCAGCCAGACCCAGCTGAACCCGCGCGCCGCGACGTCGTCCAGGAACGCGTCGGGGACATCGTCCAGCGTCGCCGGTCGCCCCAGCGCGACGCCGCGTTCCTGCAGGAAGACGCGCGTGTTCACCTGGTAGAGCAGGGGATGCTTCACGGGTTCGCTCCCGGCGCGTTCATGTCGCGCTGGCGCACCACGTCGGCGAAGACGTTCTCATCCGGGTTGAGGATCATCTCCGGCCGCAACGTCGCGAACAGCTGCATCATCGCGGGAATGATCGCGGTCCACCCGGTCTGGTGGCTGGCGCCTAGACCGGCGCCGTTGTCGCCGTGGAAGTACTCGAAGAACTGGACGTGATCGCGCCAGGCCGGATCGTCGACGAACTTCTTGCTGCCGCCGTAGACGGGCCGCCGCCCCGAATGATCGCGCAGGAAGATCGCGCCCAGCCGGTTCGCCAGCTCCTCGGCCACGCGGTACAGCGTCATGTACTGGCCCGACCCGGTCGGGCACTCGACCTTGAACTCGTCACCGTAATAAGCGTACATGTTCAGCAGGCTGCGGATGATCAGCGCGTTGATGGGCGCCCAGATCGGCCCGCGCCAGTTCGAGTTGCCGCCGAACATCCCGGTGTCCGACTCGGCCGGAAGGTAGCCGACCCGATACTCCTGCGCGCCCGCCTGGAAGATGTACGGGTGGTCCAGATGGACGCGCGACAGCGAGCGGATGCCGTAGTCGCCCAGGAACTCCGCGGGATCCAGCATCCGCGCCAGCACCCGGCGCAGCTTCTCCTCGCCGATCAGCGACAGCATGTAGCGGCCGCCCACGCCGGGTTCCCGTCGCTGGCCCAGGTTGGCGAGCAGGTCGGGGCGGTTCTCGTTGAACCATTTCACCCGCGCCATGAACCCGGGCAGCCGCTCGGCCACTTCCCGGCGATAGACCGACACCGCGCACAGCGGCAAGAGGCCGACGATCGATCGCACCTTCAGCCGCGTCGTGAACTGACCGGGCACGCGCAGCACGTCGTAGAAGAAGCCGTCCTGGTCGTCCCACAGTGAATCGTCCGCGCCGGGCCGGTTGACCGCCGCCGCGATCGCCACCACGTGCTGGTAGAACTTGATCGCGATGTCCTCGTACGTCGGATCGACCAGCGCCAGCTCCAGCGCCATCTCCAGCATGCACTGCGCGTAGAACGCCATCCACGCCGTGCCGTCCGCCTGTTCGAGGTACCCGCCCGTGGGCAGCGGCGAGCTGCGATCGAAGACGCCGATGTTGTCCAGGCCCAGGAAGCCGCCCTCGAACAGGTTGCGCCCGTCGCGATCCTTGCGGTTCACCCACCAGGTGAAGTTGGTGGCCAGGTTGTTGAACGTCTTCTTCAGGAACGGCAGCGCCTGTTCGCCCAGGCTGCTGCGGTTCAGACGGTAGTTGAACAGCGCCGCCCACGCGTGCACGGGCGGATTCACGTCGTCGAAGTTCCACTCGTAGGCGGGAAGCTGGCCGTTCGGGTGCTGGTAGCGTTCGTGCAGCATCAGCAGCAGCTGCTCGCGCGCGAAGTCCGGATCCACGAACCCCAGCGACACCGCGTGAAACGCCAGATCCCACGCCGCGAACCACGGGTACTCCCACTTGTCCGGCATCGAGATGACGTCGGCGCTGTACATGTGGAACCAGTGCCGGTTGCGGCCGCCGTCATCCGTGTCGCGCTTCACGCCGCGCGCGTTCAGCCAGCGCTCGACGTCGTAGACGTAGGCCTGCTTGGTCCACAGCAGGCCGGAGTAGCCCTGGCGGACGACGCTCTTCGCGTCGGCGCTCAGCGACGCCGGCAGGATCTCGCCGTAGAAGTCGTCGCACTCGCGCTTGCGATCCTCGAACGTTTGATCGAAGACGCCGAACGGATCGGGCAGGCGGTCCGGCGCTTGTTCCGTCAGCCGCAGGCGCAGCGTCGCGCTCTGGCCGGGCGCGACCGTGACGCGTGAATGAAAGGCGGTCTTCGTCCCTTTGCGGGCGGGGTTCACCGCGCCTTGCCGGCCGGCCACGATGTGGTCGTTGATGCCGTCTTTCTGATAGTCGCTGTCGTTCGGCTGGCCCCACAGACGGTAGCGGTTGGTCTCGTTGTCGGTGAACAGCAGCTCGCCCGCGCCCTCACAATAGAAGAAGCGCTGCCCCAGGCGTTCGTGGCGGGCGGCGGCGACGGCGCAGCGGTTGTGATGGCCCGCCTCCAGCTCGGGGCGAGGCGCTTCGGTGTCAGCCCACCAGGTGTTGCGGAACCACAGCTGGGGGACCAGGTGCAGCACCGCCGGTTCGGGACCGCGGTTCGTCGCCGTGATCCGGATGAGCGTGTCTTCGGGATCGACCTTGGCGAACTCGACCAGCACGTCCCAGTAGCGGTTCTCGTCGAACACCCCCGTGTCCATCAGCTCGTATTCGAAATCGCTGCGCGTTCGCCGGCGGTTCTCGGCGACCAGGTGTTCGTACGGGAACGCCGCCTGCGGATACTTGTACAGCATCGAGGCGTACGCGTGGGTCGGCGTGCTGTCGAGGTAGAAGTAGTATTCCTTCACGTCCTCGCCGTGGTTGCCCTCGCTGTTGGTGAGGCCGAACAGGCGTTCCTTCAGCATCGGATCCTTGCCGTTCCACACGCCCAGCGCGAAGCACAGCAGCATCTGCTCGTCGCACCAGCCCGCGATGCCGTCCTCGCCGCTGATGTAAGCGCGCGAGCGCGACTGATCGTGGGTGACGTCATTCCACGCCTCGACGTCGCGGCTGATGTTCTCGCGCACGCTGCCCCACTGGCGCTCGCTGAGGTACGGCCCCCACTTCTTCCAGGGAATGCCTCGGCTGGCGGCGTCCCTCAAGCGTTGCTTCTCGGCCTGCTTGTCCTGTGCGCGCATCGTCGAACCTCCTCCGCAGCGGGGTCGGAATGTGGAAAGTGGATCGTGATTAGCTTCGACCTAGAGGGCAGCCATGCAGTTGAGGCGATGGCTGAAGCGGGCGCGCATGCTCGCGGTATCGGGAGCGTTTGCGCTGCTCACGCTGGCGCCGATCACCGCGCGCGCCGACGGATCGGACCGGCCGCCGGGCCCGCACGAACGCATCGTCAAGATCGGTCCGCAGGCGGTCGTGATCGAGAATGATCGGGGCGAGGTGCGGATGTACGACGACCCGTCGCAGGACGTACACGCGTGCAAGTCCCGCGCGTCGTGCTGGGGCAACGCGCTGACCATGCTGTCGTGGTTCGGGCTGATGACCTACGAGGACCTCACGACAGGCGTCGAGGGCGGGGGACGCGCCGTCCGCCCGGGATCGGTGGAGTGAGCGCGTGATGTCGCGATGGTGGCGGCGCGTGCTCGTGCTGGCGGCGTTCGCGGTCGCAACCGTGGCGGCGCCCGTCGTGCGCGGCGACGACGGCGATGACGCGGCCCTGGTGATCGACGTCGCGCCCCTGTCGGGGGTGATCATCGACAGCTCGCACAGCGACGCGACAGCGGACGAGGCCGCGGAGCAAGTCGCCGGGTACGCGTCGATGCCCGGCTGCCGCGCGGTCTGGCAGGAAGGGGTGGGGATCATCCTGATCCTCGACCGCACCGCCGTCGAAGGCGGCGAGCAACCGGAATTCTCGTCCGTCGCGGGCGTCGAGCACGCGTCGACATCGTATTAGCCGCCCCCTTGCGAGTCCGAGGTCGCATCGATGCCCGCGTCGGCGGCGGCGTCGGAGCCGGGCGCGACGCCCAGCACGACGTCCTTGCCGCAGCGGGTGGCGGCGAGCGCGATCGCGATCGCGACGACGACGAACCACAACCGCGACGTCACGGCAGGCTGCTCCCCTTGCCGTCCAGCGTGTAGTCCAGCGCCAGGCCGAACCACCAGGCCGGCGTCTCGCCGACCGTGCCCGCGGGAACGACCTGCAGCTGGTACCGGCGCGGATACCAGCGCACGACCAGCGCGGCGGACAGGCCGAGGCGATCGGTGACCCGCAGCGTGGCGCCGCCCATCGCCAGCGCGCCGACATCCATGCGCCACTCGCGATCGGTCTGCACCAGCTCCTGGCCGATGATGCCGGTCACCGTCAGCGAGCCGCCGAACGTGAACCAAGGACGGAAGCGGCCGAAGTAACCGGTGAGGCGCGCGCCCGCGTCCAGCGGGAAGCGCAGCAGCTCGGCCCGCCAGCCCTGGTCCAGCGTCAGCGTCACGGGTCCCCGCGCGCCCGCCGATCCGAACAGGGACCAGCGGCCGCTGCCGTAGGCGCCGCGAAATTCCGCGCCCGGCGCCCACACCACGCCGCCATCCGAGGACGCGACCTCGAAGATCAGGCCCTTCTCGATCGTGAATTCCGGCGGCCCGAGCAGGATCCGCCGCGCCTGCAGATCCTCCGCCGCGACCGCCGCCGCCAGGCGCGCGCGCGTCGCACAGTCGCGCCCGGGATCGTCCAGCGTGGTCGCCTTGTCGTGCACGGCGATGCGCATGCGCGGGCCGCGGTCCTGGATGTTGACGGGCGCGGCGCGCGCCTCCTCTGGCGACACCAATCCGGCCAGCAGGCGGCGCACCTCCGCGGCGTCGGGGCAGGTCCCTACGACGTCCAGCGTGATGCCATCGGGTGCGGGGGCGGGCGCAGCGTCCGCCGCCACCGCCGTCGCCGCCACGGCCGCCACGGCTGCCACGGCTGACAGGACCGCCACGGACATCGACCGAAAGTGAGGCGGTGCGACGATGCGGGCGATACGCCGTTGTCTGATTCCGGTCGAGCTGTTACCCCCGGCGCACCCGTGTTACCGGGTAGGTCCGGATCAGGACCCGATGCACGTGCGGGCGTCGACCGACGGTCGGCATCGCGTTTGCTGGATGTTCGAACGGTGGCGCGGCGGGCAGGGGTGTTGGCGTTGGGTGTGGCGGCGACGGCGCTCGTCGGGTGCGGCGGCGGTACGTCGCACCTCGATGGCGGACAGCCAATCAGCTCGGCTTGTTCGGATCTGTTCGATCAGAACGTCGTGAGGACCTACTCGATCGACATCGATCCGGCCGAATGGCAGAGCCTGGACGGCGAGTTCCACAACCTCGCCGCTCTGCAGACCGGCAACGACTTCGTCGTCTACCATCCCGTCGTCTTTCACATGGACGGCGAGACGGTGCCGAACGCGGCGATCAAGCTGCACGGCCAGTCGTCGTGGCTGCAGACGGTGATGCTGGACGGCGACCGGGCGAAGATGCAGTTCGACATCGCGTTCGACAAGGTCGACGCGAACCAGAAGTTTCACGGCGTCGACAAGCTGGTGTTCGACATGCCGCGGTCGGACTGGACGTTCATGCACGACCGGCTGGCGCACACGTGGCTGCGGCAAAGCGGGATTCTTGCCTCGTGCGTGGCCAACGCGCGCTTGATGATCAACGGCACCTTCTATGGACTGTACGTCGTCGAGGAGGACGTCGGCCGCGGCACGATCAAGCAGTTCTTCCCCGGCAACGCCGACGGCGATCTGTGGAGCGGGGGCGAGAAGATCGCGTCGAACAAACAGCCGGACGTCAGCCGGATCGACGCGTTCTGGGCCGCGACCGACCTGGCGTCGATGTCCGCCATCGTCGACGTGCAGGGATCCGTGAGCTCGTGGGCGGCGGAGGCGGTGCTCAACAACGCCGACGGCTACTACGGCGGGATGCACAACTTCTACCTTTACGACCAGGGATCGTCCGGCTTCATCTTCCTGCCGCACGACACGGACGCGACGTTCGACTGGCTGGCGCTGTTCGATCTGCCCGGCGCGGGCGATCACCCGGTGTTCTGGTGGGAGCCGCGCGCGAAGCCGGCACCGTTACCGGGCGCGCACTGGCTGATCGTGATGGCGGACGCCGACTGGCGGAAGAAGTACGCCGACGCGATCGCGGCGCAGCTCGGTCGCTGGGACGTCGCGGAGATCCAGGGCTGGATCGACAAGTGGTCGCAGCAGATCGCGGCCGACGTCGCCGCCGATCCGCACAGCTGGGCCACCGCCGACGACTTCAACAACGCGGTCGCGAAGGCCCGCGAGATCGTCCAGTCGCGCGCCGACTACCTGCGCACGTTCATCGACTGCGAGAACGGCAACGGCGCCGACGCGGACGGCGACGGCGCGCGCTGGTGCGACGACTGCCGTGACGACGACGCCTCGATCCATCTCGGCGCACCCGAGGTGTGCAACGGCGTCGACGACAACTGCAACGGGACGATCGACGAAGGGTGCTAGCCGCGCCGAACCCGTCGGGCATTCCGCCGGCGGGGTCGGGCAACGCGGCGCTGCCTACGGGCAGCTGTTCGCTGGCGCGGCGGTCGTGGCCGTACGCGGACGGTCCATGAACGATCCGGTTCCGTTCGGGCAGCGGCTCCAGCTGTTGCCCGTAGACGGAGCAGTGGTCCACGTGAACGTATCGACGACGGCGTCAGCCGCGTTGTGGAGGATGACGGAATCGCTGCTGCCGCCGAGGCCGAAGGGAAAGTCGGTGCCTTCACCGTCGAGCTGCATGTACGCCCCCGCCGCCATGATCGATCCGGCAGGGAAGGTGTAGGTGTGGTTCGCCGTCTGTGGATCGCTGTCCGTGAAATACCAGTTGGAGATGTCGACGTCGTTGTTGGTCGTGTTGAACAGCTCGACGTAGTCCGGATTGGCGGATGCGACCTCGTTGATGACGACGGTCAGCTGAGCTCCGGTTCCGCCGGTGCCTGCCGAGCCGGTGGTGCCAGCCGAGCCGGTCGTGCCAGCGGTGCCGCCGCCGCCGGTGCCAGCCGTGCTGCCGGCAACGCCGCCGGTGCCTGCCGAGCCGGTCGTGCCAGCGACGCCGCCCGTGCCGGCGGAGCCGGTCGTGCCAGCGACGCCGCCGGTGCCCGCGGTGCCGGTCGTGCCAGCGACGCCGCCCGTGCCGGCGGAGCCGGTCGTGCCAGCGACGCCGCCCGTGCCCGCGGTACCGGTCGTGCCAGCGACGCCGCCCGTGCCCGCGGTGCCGGTCGTGCCGGCCGTCCCGCCGCCGGTGCCGCCGGCGCCCGTGGTGCCGCCGCCACCCGTGGTGCCGCCGCCGCCGGTGGTGCCGCCGCGTCCGCCGGTGCCGCCAGCGCCCGTGGTGCCGCCGCCACCCGTGGTGCCGCCGCCGCCGGTGGTGCCGCCGCGGCC
>Ga0207681_10001421_pt1 | contig 15448 bp, 14 predicted proteins | sample KBSS53metaG_FD_184324 | JGI IMG/M metagenome (GOLD analysis project Ga0207681, IMG submission 184324) | Switchgrass rhizosphere microbial communities from Kellogg Biological Station, Michigan, USA - KBS S5-3 metaG (SPAdes) (version 2) | ecosystem: Host-associated > Plants > Roots > Rhizosphere... | reverse complement strand
TTGAGCGAACGGGCCCACGGCCGGGCGTCCTGGTATGTGATGAGCGACATCGGCGCGATCGAGTTCGGCTGATGGCACTCCTGACACTTTGCCTGGAAGATGGGTGCGACGTCCTTGGAAAACGTCGGCTTCGCCGGCGTATCGGCCGCGAACGCCGGTGCCGCGAACGAAAGGCACGCGCTGACCGCCAACACAACGTGAACCCTGGAGCCACGCGGGAACGATCCAGCCGTCATGAATGCCTCCTGCGATCCTTCCGGAAACCCTATTATTTTACCTGAACTTATAAGACCTCCCCAATGTCTTTGCTTGTCACGCCGGAACGGGAGGCCCTTTGTCGGCGTCTACACAAGAAGAGTGAGTGTCCTCCTCCGATACGGCAAGATCGCCGGCGGTTTCCTGCTGCTCGCGGCGGGCATTGCAATGATTGCCCTGCCCGGCCCCGGCTGGCTGACGATTTTTGCTGCGCTGGCGATCCTGGCTGGCGAATTCCTCTGGGCACGCAAGCTCCTCGATAGACTGAAGAGCCAGGTCGATCGCCTGCGCCACCGCGGCACGTCCTGAGCCGCACGTCACTTCGGGAGATATTCGAGGAACCAGGCGGTGGCGAGATGGCTGACCTTGTCCAGAGCCCCCGGCTCTTCGAAGAGATGCGTGGCGCCCTCCACGATCTCCAAATCGCGCACACCCCCTAAACGGTCGTACGCCTCGGAATTCAGATCGAGGACCGCGTCGTCGCTACCGCCGACGATCAACAGCGTCGGCGCGACCACGCGTTCAAGCGCCGGGCCGGCGAGATCCGGCCGGCCCCCGCGCGAGACGACCGCGCGTACGAGCTGGCCTCGATCGGCGGCGGCCATGAGCGCCGCCGCCGCCCCGGTGCTGGCGCCAAACAGGCCGAGCGGCAGCGACCGCAGCGCCGGCGAGACCGCAATCCAATCCACCACCCCTGTGGTGCGCTCGGCCAGCAGCGGAATATCGAACCTGAACTCGGCGGTGACCGCATCCGTTCGCTCTTCCGGTTCAGTCAACAAGTCCAACAGCAACGTCCCCAGCTGAGCGCGCACGAGGCAATCGGCCACAGCCCGGTTACGCGGACTCCAACGACTGCTGCCACTGCCGTGCACGAACACCACGAGACCGTGCGCACCTTCCGGCACGGTGACGTCGCCGTTCAGAGACGCGCCAGTCACTTCGATTCTCACTGGACGTGACACTGGGACCGCGGATATTGATGGCATATCAAGACACGGTGCAAGCGGGCTGCCCGACTCTTATTGGATCGGTGGTTGCACTGATCAACAAGAGCCGGAGCCGAACGGTTTGTCGAATATGCGTTACAAGGATCGGCGGGAAGCTGGGCAACTCCTCGCAGGACAGTTGTCGCAGTACGCGAAGCGAGACGACGTCGTCGTACTCGCTCTGCCGCGAGGTGGCGTTCCCGTGGCCTTCGAGGTTGCTCGAGCGCTCGAAGCGCCCCTCGATGTGTTCCTGGTCCGAAAACTCGGCGCCCCTGGACACTCTGAATTCGCGATCGGCGCGATCGCCTCGGGTGGCGTGCAGGTCCTCAACCACGACGCCGTCGCCGATCTTCGAATTTCCCAAGAGCTCATCGCACAAACCGCGGAACGGGAGCGCGGCGAGCTCGAACGGCGCGACAAGGCCTACCACGCCGGCCGTCCGAACGTCCCGCTGGAGGGCAAGACCGTCATCGTCGTCGACGATGGTCTCGCGACCGGATCGACGATGGAAGCGGCGGTGCTCGCGCTTCGCCAGCATCATCCAGCAAAAATCATCGTGGCTTCGCCGGTGGGGGCCAACGAGAGCTGTCAGCGGCTGCGCGCCGTTGCTGACGAGGTCGTCTGCGCGCGGACGCCCGAACCGTTCAACGCCGTCGGACTCTGGTATCAGATGTTCGACCAGACGAGCGACGGCGAAGTCGTGGCGCTGCTTCGTCAGGCGAACACGCGCCCACAACCTGGCAGCGCCGCCCCAACGACAGCCGTCAGCCCGCCGGCGAAATCGGACACCGCGGGGAACGACGTCAGCTGCGTGCGTCGTGGCGCGAAAACGATCACCGACGAATTTCGCACGTACGACGAACTGATCAAGGCGATCGGATCGGCGCGTCTGGTCCTGCTCGGCGAGGCGTCGCATGGCACGCACGAGTTCTATCGCGAACGGGCGTTCATCACCGAGAGGCTCATTGCCGAGGCCGGCTTCTCGGCGGTGGCTGTCGAGGCCGAGTGGCCAGACGCGTATCGGGTGAACCGTTACGTCCGCGGCGCCTCGGAAGACGCCAGCGCCGTCCAGGCGCTGGGCGATTTCACCCGCTTTCCAACGTGGATGTGGCGCAACACCGACGTGGTTTCGTTCGTCGAGTGGTTGCGCGCCCACAACGACACGCAGCCAATCGAGCGGCGTGTCGGGTTCTATGGCATCGACCTGTACAGCTTGCGCACCTCGATTCAAGCGGTCCTCGTCTATTTGTCCCGGGTCGATCCTGAGGCCGCGAAGATGGCGCGGGCGCGATACGCCTGCTTCGACCATTTCGGCGACGAGCCGGAGTCGTACGGTCTGGCGACGATGTCGGGGTGGGCGCCGTCCTGCGAACAACAGGTCGTCACGCAGCTCGTCGATCTGCAGCGCCACCGGGCGGACTACGCACCACGCGACGGCTGGCTTGCACGAGACGACTTCTTCTACGCGGAACAGAACGCGCGCCTCGTCCGGAACGCCGAGCTGTACTACCGGACCATGTTTCGGGGACGCACCGAATCGTGGAACCTGCGCGACCGGCACATGGCCGACACGATCGAGGAGTTGCTGCGCTTCGTCGACCAACCGTGGGCGCCCGCGAAGATCGTCATCTGGGCGCACAACTCGCATCTGGGCGATGCCCGGGCGACCGAACTGGACGTATTCGGGGAGCTGAACGTGGGTCAGCTGGTGCGCGAGCGGCACGGCGCGGCCAGCGTCTCGGTTGGCTTCACCACCTACGGCGGGACGGTCACGGCCGCCTCGGACTGGGATGCACCGGCCGAACGAAAAACGCTCCGGCCGGCCTTGCCGCACAGCTACGAGCGACTGTTCCATGACACCGGCACGCCTCGTTTCCTGCTGGCGATGCGCGACGACAAGGCGCTGGCGGAGGCGTTGACGGCGCCGCGCCTCGAGCGCGCGATTGGCGTCGTCTACAAACCGGAGACCGAGCGCGTCAGCCACTACTTCAAGACGCACCTCGCACGGCAATTCGACTACGTGCTGCATTTCGACGAAACGACGGCGCTCGAACCGCTCGAGCGAACGGCAATCTGGACGACCGGAGAACCGGCAGAAACCTATCCGTCAGGGTTGTGATCACCGAATCGATTGGAGGGACGGCAGATGCCAGAGAAAGCAACCATCGAACGCGCGCGTCGAGACGCCCGCCAGGGCAAGGCGCCGAGCACCCAGGCGGGAGAGTTCGTGCGCGAAGAAATCCATCACGTGCGCGAAGGCAAACACGGCGCGCGCTCGACCAAGCAGGCGATTGCGATCGGGTTGTCGAAGGCGCGTCGCGCCGGCGTGACCCTGGCGCCACCGAAGCACGCACGAAAGCGGACGCGCAAACAGGCGGCGCGCGACAATCGCAAGGGCCAGCATCGCACCGCGAAGCCGTCGGCCAATCGCGCGCGCGCCGCCCGGCGGGCGCTCAAACGCCAGCGCCGCAGCGTGGTATCGCGGCGAGCCCTGGCGAAACACGCCAGACAAGCGGCGCGCACACGGTCCCGGGCCGCGCGGAAACAGGCGGCGAAACGCGCGGCGCGCACGCGCCGGGCGCATCATCAATAGGCGAGCGATTTATTCGTCGTTGAGCCGCCGCAGCGCCGCTTCGATCCGATCCGCCAGCTCGGTCGGTACGTCGACGAAGCGGACCGCGTAGCCGAAATCCGGCTTGCCGTACAGCGTTTCGCCGGTGAGTTTGCTCCGGCCCTCGCCCGGCAGCTCGATGTCGAGGACGACGCGGATCCCGGCTTTTGTTCGTTGAGGGAGTTGACGAAGCAGCCGCCCGGACTCAGATCGTAAATCTGGACGGGAATCGGCAGGACGCTGATCCGCCAACCGTCAAAGGGTCCTGGCACGCGGACGTGCCGGCGGCGATTCGCACCGCGGGCTCGTCTGACGCCGCCATGGCCTACAGTAAAGTGCCCGGCTCGTCAGCTCTTTCCCGCCGATTCACCACGGACCAATGACCTCGACTTTTTGCGCGAACGTCCGCTCGCAGTGGCGGATGATTTCCTTCAGGCGGCGCACGTCCCACGTCTCGAATGCGTCGTTAAAATGCAACTCGCTTGACAGGCCTGTCGTCGTCGCGTATAAAACCAATGAGTTAATTAACTGATTGGTTTAATAGCGATGACTGTCGAACAACCCGATCAACTCAGCGCCACCTTCGCCGCCCTCGCCGACCCCACGCGTCGCGCCATCCTCGCCCGCCTGCTCGCGGGCGAATGTTCGGTCACCGATCTGGCCGAGCCGTTCGACATGAGCATGCCCGCGGTCTCCAAGCACCTGCAGGTGCTGGAACGGGCCGGGCTGATCGCGCGGCGCCGCGAGGCTCAGTGGCGGCACTGCCGGATCGAAGGCGCGCCGTTGAAAGAAGTCGCCGAGTGGGCCGAGCGCTACCGGCACGTCTGGGAAGCGCGGCTCGACCGGCTGGATACGTACCTGAAACGCATCAACGTCAAGGAGGGTCAGAGACATGGTCGTAGGAAGCGCGGCAAATAGCGACAGCTTCAAGGTCACGACACCGTCCGATCAGGAGATTCTCCTGACGCGGCTGTTCGATGCGCCACCGCGCCTCGTGTTCGAGGCGATGACGAAACCCGAGCACGTCAAGCAGTGGTGGGGACGCCTCGGTGACGGCTATTCCGTCCCGGTCTGCGAGATCGACCTGCGGGTCGGCGGCCGGTGGCGCTTCGTGAATCGCCATCCGAAGGGCGAGGCCGCGTTCCACGGCGAGTACCGCGAGATCACGCCGTACAGCCGGTTGGTCTTCACCGAAATCTTCGAGGAGTTTCCCGACACCGTCTCGGTCGTGACCTCCGAGTTCGTGGAGGAAGGCGGCAAGACCCGATTCACCGCGAAGGTCCGTTACCCGTCGCTGGAAGTGCGCGACATGGTGATCGCGTCAGGCATGTCGCGCGGCGCCGGCATCAGCTACGACCGCCTCGAAGATCTGGTGGCGCGGCTGCAGCGCTAAGCACACTCAGGGAAGGGCGAGCGCGACCCACTCGGCCGGCTCGTCCCGTCCGCCGATCGGTACGACGATGTACTGCTTGCCTTTCGCCAGGTAGGTCATCGGCCCGCTGGTGGTGCCGGCGGGCAGATCGGTTTCCCAGATCACCGTGCCGTTGGCCTTGTCGTAGGCCCGGAACTTCCGGCCCCACATCGACGGGTGCGTGCCGCCGAACACATTGCTGCCATCGCCGATGAACAGCAGCGTCCTGGTGACGAGCGCCGTCGGCCGGCTGGCGGTGCCGAGCGGCGGCAGATGGAGATCCTTGAGCAGCGGGTGCTCGCGCGGTCCATCGCCGTTGGCCGCGCTCCAGACGTGCTCGCCGCGATTGAGGTCGATGGCGACGATGCGCCCGTAGGGCGGCTTGATGATCGGCAAGCCGTCGATGTACGGCGCGTCGCGATTGGGACTCCAGTAGTCCATCTCGGCGTCGGCGCTGTTGGCTTTCGCGAGCCGGTAGACGCGCGGGATGTCGTGCGAAAAGGCGTAGTACACGCCCGTGTCGGGATCGAACGCGCCGGTGTTCCAGTTCCCGGCGCCCCACGACCCGGGCACCATCAGCGTGCCTTGTTTACCGCCCGGTTGGTCGCTCACGAGCGACGGCGGCGTGAAGATGGGGCCGAGCACGAACGTCTTCGCGAGCTCGCGTGCCCGCGCGCGCAGCTCCGGCGTGAAGTCGATCAGATCGTCGTCGGTCAGGCCGATCCGCGCAAACGGCGCGGGCTTGGTGGGAAACGGCTGCGTGCGCGCGGTGTGCTCGCCCGGGATCGTGGATTGAGGGACGGGCCGTTCCTCGATCGGCCACACCGGCTGGCCGGTGACGCGATCGAACACGTACAGGAAGCCGGTCTTGCTCGGCTGCATGACCGCCTTGATCCGTCTGCCGTCGACCGTGATGTCGCCGAGCGTCGCCGGGCCGACCGTGTCGTACTCCCAGAGGTCGTGGTGGACCATCTGAAAGTGCCAGATGCGACGCCCCGTCTTCGCGTCGAGGGCCACCAGCGCGTTCGAGAACAGATTGTCGCCGGGCCTGAATCCACCGAAGTACGCCGCGGTCGGCGCCGTCAGTGGGATGTACACGTAACCGAGTTGCTCGTCGGCCGAGATGCAGCACCACGAGCCGAGGTCGCCCGACAGCGCTCCCGAACCGTTACCCCATGTGTCCGCACCGAACTCGCCGTCGCGCGGCACGACATGAAACGTCCACAACAGCTTGCCGCTGCGTGCATCGAACCCACGCACGTCTTCCGGCGGAGCGTTCTTCCACTTCTGACCTTCGTCGCCGGCGCCGTCCAGATTGCCGGCGATGACGACCACGTCGCCGACGACGATCGGACCCGAGGTCCAGCCGAAGCGGTGAGCGCCCGCCGGCAGCAGATTCACGCGGCCACCGGTTCCGAACGCGCCGATCGCGCGGCCGCGGAGGTCGAGCGCGTACAAGTAGCCATTCCGGACGTTGAACAATCGGTGATCCGAACCGCCCTTCCAGAAGTCGACACCACGCGTGCTCGAGGCGCTGGCCTCGTCCGCCATATCCGGCACGGGTGCCTGACGCCAGATCAGCCGGCCAGTGGTGGGATCGAAGGCCTGGACGAGACCGGTAGCGTCCGGCGCGTAGAGGACGCCGCCGATCATGGTGGGCGTCGCGCGGAGGTAGTTGTTCGTCCGTAGCTTCGGAAATTGCTCCTTCAACGAAGGGTCGAGGGCCGGGCGCCGCCAGACCACGCGAAGGTTCTTCACGTTGTCGCGGGTGATCTGAGCGAGCGGCGAATAACGTTTGTAGGTCGAGTCGCCGCCCGATGAGCGCCACTCGCCCGTGCGCGTCTCGTCCTGCGCGCGAATCAGCCAGCCGCCACACATCGCGAGCGCGACCACGAGCGCCCCGGTGAGGCGTGATTTCTGGTGTGACATGTCGAGTCCTCGCGACTTCAGGGCAGCGCCAGCGCCACGTATTCGGCCGGCTCGTTTCTCGAGCCGACCGGGACGACGATGTACTGCTTTCCTTTCAGCATGTAGGTCATCGGACCGCCGGTCGTGCCGGATGGCAGCATCGTTTCCCAGATCACGGCGCCGGTCGCTTTGTCGTACGCGCGAAACGTCCGGCCCCACCCCCAGTCGGTTTGCGGCGTGCCGCTGACGGCGTTGCTGCCTTCCCCGAGAAAGAGCAGCGCCTTCGTGAGCAGGGGCGCCGGGCGGTTCGGGACACCGAGCGCCGGCAGGTTGAGGTCTTTCAACAGCGGGTGATGTCTGGGGCCGTCGCCGTTCGCGACCATCCAGACCTGGGTGCCGGTCTTGAGATCCATCGCGGTGATGCGCCCGTACGGGCCCTTGATGATCGGCAGGCCCTCGATGTCAGGGGCCGTCCCCACGCTCGCGTACTCCATCGTCGCTTCCGGATTCGTCATCTTCTTGATGGCGCGATTCGACGGCCCCGGAAGCGATGCGGAGACCGCGTAGTAATAACCGGTTTCCGGATCGAACGCGCCCGTGTTCCAATTCGCCGCGCCCCAGGAACCGGGCAGCATCAGCGTGCCGCGCTTCGTGCCTGGTTCGTCTGTCGTGATCGACGGCGGCGTGAACAGCGGACCGGTGACGAACTCTTTGGCGATCTCCCGCGCACGCGCCTTCAGCTCGGGTGTGTAGTCGATCAGGTCGGTATCAGCGACGCCCTGCCGATCGAAGGCGGGCGGTTTGGTCGGGAATGGCTGCGTCGGCGACGTCCGCTCCCCTGGCACATTCGACTGCGGGACGGGCCGCTCTTCGATCGGCCAGACCGGCTTGCCGTTCGTGCGATCGAGAACGAACAGAAAACCGTTCTTGTTCGGCTGCATCACCGCCTTGATGCGCCGGCCGTCCACCGTGATGTCGCCGAGCATCGCCGGGCCGACGTTCTCCCATTCCCAGAGGTTGTGATGCACCGTCTGGAAATGCCAGACGCGCTTACCGGTCCTAGCATCCAGCGCGACGAGTGAGTCCGCGAACAGGTTGTCGCCGGGCCGCCACACGCCCCAGGCGGAGGCAGTGGGCGCAGTCAGCGGGATGTACACGTAGCCGAGATCCTCGTCCGCGGTCATCGGGTTCCACGCGCCAAGATCTCCGGCGATCTTCCAGGACTCGTTGCCCCAGGTCTCGATTCCGTATTCCCCGGGACGCGGAACCACATGAAACGTCCACAGCAGCTTGCCGTTCCGCGCGTCGAAACCGCGGACATCCTCGGGCGCCGCCTCTTTCTTGAACGTGCCCGTGTCGCCAGCGCCCGCCGTGTTACCGGTCACGATCACGACGTTACCGACGACGAGCGGGCCGGTACTGTCGTTGAAGCGTGCGGCGAGCGGCTGGTTCTCCTGAAAATGCAGGCTCGCGCGTCCCTCGTCGCCGAATCCCGGGATCGGTTTGCCGGTCTGGGCGTTCAGCGCGTACAGGTATTCGCCGCGAATGGCGAAGATTCGCCTGTCCGCGTTGCCGCTGCCGCCCTGCCAGTAGTCCACGCCGCGCGTCGACGACCCGGCCGCCTCCTCGCGCGTTCGCGCGAAGAGCTCCTGTTCCCACACGGTCTTGCCGGTCTCACCGTCGAACGCGACGACCAGGCCGTGCACGTTCTGCGCGTAGAGCACGCCGCCGATGACGATGGGCGTCGACCGCAGGTAGTTGTTCGGCCGGAGCTCGGGAAAGGCCTGCGCCAGCTGATCGCTGACGGCAGGGCGCCGCCAGGCAATCCGCAGATCCTTGACGTTGGCGCGGTTGATCTGTGCAAGGGACGAGTAACGCGTGAAGGCTTTGTTGCCGCCGAAATACCGCCACTCGTTCGCCGGGCCGCGCTCCTGAGCGCGAATGGCCGAGGCCGTCGCCACGGCGAGACCTAGACAGACGCTGGCTTTGAGTGGCGGCAGACGTCGCACGATTCCTCCTCGCGTCGAACGCGCACCGAGACGATACATGAAGACCGCGAGGCCCGGTCAATCCGATTGGCCGCGGGCCACGTTGTTATCGGCATTGACGGCGCGCCGCAGGTGGTCGATCGGCTCCCAAGCAACTCTGGGACACAGGTTGCCGCGCGGCGCGGCCAAGTTTCAGGCGGGAGGCTTACACATGAAGAGGCACATCCCGGTCGTTGTTGGTCTGCTACTCGGTTTCTCCTTCCTCTCGCCGCGGGTCGCGTCCGCCGGTCCCTGTCTGCCGGATTCGTTGCAGGGCTACGTGAACCTGGCGACTCCGTGCTCGCTCGGTGGGGCGGACTTCGGCGACTTCGAACTCTTGCCGGGTCAGAACGGCGCCACGCCAATCGACCCCGCGCTGATTCAAGTCACGCCTCTCGTCGGGCTTCTGGTCGGGTTCCAGTTCACGGTCAACCAGGACGCCGGTGCGGACGATCTTTTCGAATCAATCTTTTCCTATACCGCCAGCGTCGGCACGTTTAGTACAGCGCAACTCGCGATGGCCGGCGCCACGGCGACCGGCGACGGTGCGGTCACCGTGGTCGAGGACGTTTGCGTCGGTAGCTTGTTCGGACCCGGCATCAGCGGCTGTCCTGCCGGCGCTCAGCGGACGAATATCGTGTTTGCCATCGATGGCGACGGCGACAACAGCGAGTCCGCGGGATTCCCCCCCAATACGTTTCTGAACGTCGTCAACGACCTGACAGTCGACGGCGGCCTGGCCGGCACGGCTTCGGTCGCAAGCTTTACCAACCTCTTCGCTGTGGCGCCGGCTCAGACGGAAGTCCCCGAGCCTGCCACAGGTTTACTCCTAGCCGCGGGGCTCGGCGCCGTGTGGCGTCGCGCTCGGCGGTCGAATCGCTGATCGTCGTCGCCGCGCGCGGCATCGCGCGCCCGCAACTTGGAGGCCAGCATGCGCAAGAGTCGAATTCTGCTTGCGGCCGTCGCCGCAGCCCTCGTCGTGACAGGTCCCACGGGTCACGCCGCCAACCACCGCGAAGCGCCAATCACGGCGCTCGATCACAAGGCCGACATCACGGACTTTTTCGCGTTCGTCAGCTACGGGGGAGGCGGCGCCGGGACCCACGTGACGTTCATCCTGTGCGTCGATCCGTTCCAGGAGCCGGCGAACGGCCCGAATTGGTCGCCGTTCGATCCCGACATCCTGTACGAGATCAAGATCGACAACAACAACGACGCCGTGGAAGACATCGTCTTCCAATTCAGGTTCGCGACCGAGCAGCGGCTGCCGAACCTGTTTCAGGTCTACGCCGGGGCGGGCAATGGCTTCGCGGCACCAGCCAATTCCCCGGCGCCGGTCCCGCCCGGCACGCCGATCGTCCCACCACAGATGGTCGACTTCAACTCGCCCGGCATGGGACAGCGCCAGAGCTACTCCGTCACGATGGTCAAGGATGGCTTCGCGCTGCCAGTCTCAGGTCCAGGGCCGTTCTATGCGGTTCCGTCCAACGTCGGCCCGCGCACGATGAACTACCAGGCGCTGTTCAACCAGGCGACGTACACAGTGGGCTCGGGGATCAAACTGTTTGCGGGAACGGTCGACGATCCGTTCTGGATCGACCTCGGCGCGGCCTTCGATACGCTCAACCTGCGCTCGACCGTCGCACCAGGAGCATTGAGCGCGGTGCAAGATGCGGCGAACCAGAACGTCGCCAGCGACACGGTGTCTGGTTTTGCGGTGAACGCAATCGCAATCGAGGTGCCGATCGCGATGATCACGCGGACGGGCGCCATCGAACCCGCGAGCTCTCCGGCGGCGACCATCGGCGCATGGGGCACAACGTCCCGTCCGCGCACCACCGTGCGGCGGGCTCCGCTGCCGGCGGCGAGCTCGGGCTCTTACAGCCAGATTCAGCGAATGGGCAATCCGCTGATCAACGAACTGCTGGTGGGAACCGGCTTCAAGGATCGCTTCAGCATGGACCAGCCCAAGAACGACTCGCAGTTCGCATCGTTCTTCCTCGACCCGTCCCTGGCGCGCGTGGTGAACGCGTTGACGGCAGGAGCCGTCGCGATTCCCGCAGTACCCCGCCTCGATCTGCTTCCTGTCGTGACCTACAGGCCACCCATCGCCGCGTCAGGGACGCCGCCTGGTCCAGTTGCCGACCTGCTCCGCCTGAACACGGGCGTGGCCCCTACGCCCGCCGCCAGTGCGAGCCGGCTTGGTCTGCTGGGTGGCGATCCAGCCGGTTTCCCGAACGGCCGGCGCGTCTTCGACGACGTGACCGATCTCGCGCTTCGTCTGGTTGTCGGGGGCGTGCTTGCCGCGCCGTTCCCGGGCTTCGACCCGAGTATCGGTGGCAGATTGGGCGACGGCGTCAACGTCAACGACGCCCCGTATCGAACGGCATTCCCGTATCTGGCGGACTGCCCGAGTGGACGCGATCGCCGACACCTCGACCCGGGTGAACCAGGATGCACAGCAGGAGCGGGGGCGCCATGTCCAATCTTCTAACGAGACTCGAGCACCGACGCGCGTGGTGGATGGCGATGATGGTCTGCGTCATCGCGACGAGCGCTGCGGCTCAGACTCGCCAGACACCGGCCGAGCAGCGGATGGCGTGGGCACAGAAAGCGATCGACGCCAACCCGAAGCTTGTCCAGCCGCACAACGATCTGGCTCTGGCGTTATCGCGGCGCGCGCGCGAGACCGGAGATCCCAGCTACTACGACCGCTCGGAGCGCGAGCTGGCCACCGTCCTTGCGCTCGAGCCATCCAATCTCGACGCGAAGAAGCTTCACGTGTGGAACCTGCTCGGCAAACACGAGTTCGGGAAGGCGCGCGAAGCCGCCACGGCGTTGAACAAACAGGTGCCGGACGACGTGCTGATCTACGGCTTCGTCGCCGATGCCAACGCCGAGCTCGGCAACTACGACGAAGCCGAGATTGCCGTTCAGTGGATGCTCGACATGCGTGCGGCAAACCTTGCGGGCCACACGCGCGCGGCGTACCTCCGCGAACTGTTTGGCGACGTCGACGGCGCGCTGGAGCTCTTTACCGGAGCCTTCAAGCGGATGGCCATCACCGAGGTCGAGGACCGCGCGTGGATCCTCAGCCAGATGGGTCACCTCTATCTGTCGATCGGCAAGGAGGACAACGCCGAGGCGGTCCTCAAGCAGGCGCTGATGGAGTTTCCGCGCTACCACTACGCCCTCTATAACCTCGCAAAGGTCCGGATCGCCCAGAAGCGGTACCAGGAGGCGGTCGGCTTCTTGCGCGATCTGTGCGCCGCACTACCCCACGCCGAAAACGTCTACGCGCTGGCGGAAGCGCTCGAGTTGGCTGGCAGTCCGGAGGCGGAGAACACTTTCGCGGAGTTCGAGCGGAAGGCGCTGGCCGAGTCCGCGTCTGCCGACAACGCGAATCGCGAGCTGATCGCGTACTACGCCGACCACGCGAAGAATCCGCGGGAGGCACTCCGGATCGCCGAAATCGAACGCGGACGGCGCCACGACGTCTTTACGCGGAATGCGTATGCGTGGGCGCTGCATCTGAACGGCCGGCACCGTGAGGCGCTCGACGAGGTGAATGCCGCCCTCGCGGTCGGGATCCAGAACGCCGAGATGCTCTATCACGCCGGCGTGATCGCACAGAGCCTGGACGACGCGTCGGCGGCGCGCGATCACTTCGAGCGATCCCTGTCGGTGACGCCGCGTTCGCCGATAGCCGACGCCGTTCGTGAACGGCTTGGCAAGCTGAAAACGGACGCGCGGCCGTAACAGATCCATGGCGAACGCCAGCTCAGGTTGGCGTTCGCCGCCTGGCGATCACGCCGTATGGGCCTCGGAGCGACCAATCCAAGCCACGGTTGATCGGGCGAGGCGATTCGGTTACCGTGTGCGCGTGAAACATCTGCTCCGATGCGCAACGCTCGTGCTGGTGGCGGCGCTGGCCCCGTCGTCCCTGTCCGGCCAGTCCGGCAACGATCGCCTGATTCTCTTCGGCGACGTGGTCTATTTCTACCCGCCCGGTCACCCGCGCAATTGTCTGCTCAACAACCAGTTCAAGCGGGGCGAGCCGGTCGGGTTCCGGATGAACGCGCTCAATCCGGCCACTGGGAAGCGCGATCGCGCGACGGAGCTCGTCGTTCACGTCACCTACGCCGGCAAGACCGTCGACGTCCCGATGCGCGATCGCCAGAACGAACGGCAACCGGAGCGTGACTTCTGGGTCGCCAAGTGGATGGTGCCCGACGATGCGCCGATGGGAATCGTGCGCTACGCGGTGACGGCGAAGGATCCGCAGGGACGCACCGGCGAGTTCAAGCCGTTCGAGGTGCAGGCCTCGCAGATCACCATCATTCCCTGATCGCCGGACCGGTCCGTGCCCTGCCTGAGCCTGGGATTACGCAGCCGCCTCTGGGTAGCCATTGGTGGCGCCGCGGCGCTGACCGCGTGTTCGACTTCACCGTCCGCGACAACCCGGGCCGCCACGCCGTCGTCCAGCCAGGCGCTTGCGACGCTCGATCTCTCGTATGACAAACCGGCCGTCGTTGGCGCTGCGGCTCGCGCGACCGCCAGCGGTTTGCCGCCCGGAACGCAGGTCGATCTCAGCTGGGGTTCGGTGACCGGCGGCTGGGTCATCGAGGACTACTACCACTTTCGCGGCAAGAAATATTCGGAGACGGCGACGTCGCTCGGACAGTTTCCGGTCGACTCGAGCGGACGGCTCGATGCGCGCTTCGTCATTCCGGAAGACTACGGCGGCGTCCACGAAGTGATCGCACGCATCGACGGCAAGGCCGTCGCGCAGAGTGCCATCAACGTCACCCAGACGTTCGCGCTGACCCCGGCGTCTGGCCCGGTCGGCACACCCATCGAGTTGAAGGTCACAGGGCTCGGCTGGCGGACGATGGAAAGCACGTGGGTGGTCAACTGGGACAACCAGGAACTCGGGTTCGTGTCGGCCGCCAGCACTCGCGGATCCTCGGTGGCCCGCTTCCGCGCAACCGGCCCGGCCGGCGATCACATCGTCAAGCTGTACACAGGCTGGCAGGGTCAGGGTTACCTGAACTACGAGCAATCGCCAGTCGCGGCGCTGCCGCGCCCACAATTCACATTTCGAACCACGCCTGGCGCGCTTCAGAACCTCGAGCAGGCGGAGACGTATCAGCGGCAACCGACGCCGGCGACGGAAGTACGTAAAGCTGGAGCACAGCTCGCACTGACACCGACGCAGGGACCGGTCGGCACTCGCGCAGTATTGAAAGGCAGCGGCTTCGCGCCCGGTGCGACGATGCGACTGGTGTGGGAAACGTCAGTCGGCAGCCGCGTGTCTGGTGAGGGGTTTACCGCTCAGGAGAATGAGATCGGTGAGCTCAAAGCCGACGCCGAAGGACGCGTCGATCTGGCGGTTGCGATTCCAGACGACGTCGGCGGCCTGCACGGACTGGTGCTGCGCAGCGGCGATGAACCCGTCGCCAAGGCCTACTTCGTCATCGAAACCAGCATCGTCGGGATGTCACCGCGGTCGGGACCGGCTGGCACGCCCGTGACGATTCACCTGAAAGGCGTCGGCTGGACCGAGTACGACAACATCTACGTCGCGACCTACGACAACGCCTACATGGGTTACGCCTGCGGCTTCAACAGCCGCGGAGACGTCGTCATCAACTTCACGGCGACGGGCGAACCGGGGACACACCTGATCGATCTGTACCCCGGCATCTATCAGGGTCCGCCAACGGAGCCGCAACAGCTGTATCGCCTGCCGCAGTTGACGTACGCGGACGATCATCCCGGCAACCGGATTCCGGCGCTGCGCTTCGCGTTCGAGGTCACGCCAACCCGGAGCGGGCGGGCGCCGACCTCGACTCGCGACTAGAGCGGCCGGCGGGTCGCCTAGATACGACCGGTCAGCGCAAGCACAAGAAGGATGAGCAGCAGCAGGCCGAGCGTACCGCTCGGCGCGTAGCCCCAGCTCCGGCTGTGCGGCCAGGCGGGTACGGCGCCAATCAGCATCAACACGAGAATCACCAGAAGTATCGTGATCACAATCAGCTCCTCCGTTCAGGGAGGAGGCAAGATGGCGGCCAAGCCGGACGGCTGCGAAATCCTGAAAGAAGTCGCGCTTTAGTACCTCAGCTGCTGCCACTTGGTAAGAGGCTACACACGAGGTGCGCAGCCAACTTCCCTACTGGTGAAGCACCTGATGGACAAAGGCGACGGCAATCGATCCTTCGCCGACGGCTGACGCGACGCGCTTGACGTT